>Ga0210406_10001645_pt1 | contig 26812 bp, 21 predicted proteins | sample IncBWC30MmetaG_FD_155454 | JGI IMG/M metagenome (GOLD analysis project Ga0210406, IMG submission 155454) | Forest soil microbial communities from Barre Woods Harvard Forest LTER site, Petersham, Massachusetts, United States - Inc-BW-C-30-M | ecosystem: Environmental > Terrestrial > Soil >... | reverse complement strand
ACACAGACGAAGCCTCCGAACTCATTACTCATTTCATTGTGAGTGAAAGAGGCGGCACTTGACAGTGATTGTGGCCTTTCGTTACATGACGTAGGTCACTTGACCGCAAAAGGGGAATTTTCCCGGAGGAACCGATGCCGACAGAATGCACCCACCTGGATCAGATCAAAATCAAGAAAACCGATAAGCATGTGTGCGAGGACTGTGTGAAAACGGGCGATACCTGGGTTCACTTGCGATTGTGCCTCAGTTGCGGCCACGTTGGCTGCTGCGATTCGTCCAAGAACAAGCACGCCACCAAGCACTTCCACAAAACCCATCACCCTCTGATCCGCTCCAATGAGCCCGGAGAGTCATGGGTCTGGTGTTATGTGGACGAAATCGAAGTCGAGGAACTGGCAGCCTGACAGATGTCTTCTAGCGCAGGATAATCGCGCGACCGAATGCCGCTTTCTGTATCTAATCACTTTGTTCGGGCCACGTGTTTCTGATTCACGTGCCTGACCTTTGACTGAGAGCTGATGATGGCCAAGCCAATCTTGCTGACCGTCGACGACGATCCCGATGTCTTGCGGGCGATCGAGCGCGATTTGCGATCGCAATACGGCGCTGAGTATCGCGTCGTGAGCAGTGATACCCCGGAAGGGGCGCTCGATCTGCTCAAGGGGCTGAAGGTCCGCAACGACGGGGTTGCCCTTCTCCTCGCGGATCAGCGTATGCCAAAGATGGACGGTGTCGTTTTCCTGCAGGAAGCCCGCAAGATATTTCCTGAAGCAAAGCGGGCATTGCTTACGGCTTATGCCGATACGAACGCCGCGATCAACGCCATTAACCAGGCCAACCTCGACTACTTCTTTATGAAGCCGTGGGACCCTCCCAGCGAGCATCTCTATCCTCAACTGGACGACTTGCTCGATGATTGGCAGGCTTCGTACCGTCCGGCGTTTCAGGGGATCCGAGTCCTGGGCACCCGATGGTCCCCGAAATCGTACGAACTGCGAGATTTTCTGGCTCGCAGTCACGTCCCTTATCAGTGGATCGACGTTGAGGGCTCGGCCAACGATCCGGAGACCAAGCGCCTGCTCGAGGCCTTGGGACCGGATGCGAGGGATCTTCCCATCGTGCTTTTTGCGGATGGGACAAAAATGCTCAACAGCGTGCCGACTGAAGTGGCGCAAAAGGTCGGGTTGCGGACTCGAGCCGAAACCAGTTTCTATGACTTGGCAATTGTAGGCGGAGGGCCGGCCGGTCTAGCGGCTGCGGTTTATGGCGCCTCCGAAGGATTGCATACAGTCATGCTTGACCGGGAAGCTCCGGGAGGACAGGCGGGAATGAGTTCGCGGATTGAGAACTATCTCGGATTCCCAGCCGGCCTCAGCGGAGGCGATTTGGCTCGTCGGGCCGTAGTCCAGGCGCGGCGGTTTGGAGTTGAAATCCTCGCTCCACAGGAAGCGGTGGGCGTCAGAATTGAGGGGCCGTACCGCATCATCAAACTGGCGGATAGTAGCGAAATTTCCTGCCACGCATTGATGATCGCGACCGGCGTGCAGTGGCGACGGCTGGAGGCTCCCGGCATCGACAAGTTGCAGGGCGCGGGCGTTTACTACGGTGGCGGCGCCACCGAGGCATTGTCGTGCAAAGGGGAGATGGTCTACGTCGTAGGTGGCGCGAATTCTGCCGGCCAGGCAGCGATGAATTTTTCCAAGTATGCAGAACGGGTCGTGATCCTGGTGCGCAGCGATTCGCTCGCCAGTTCTATGTCCCAATATCTGATCGACCAAATCAAGCAAACCTCGAACATTCAGCTCTGGACGCACGCCAGCGTCGCCGAGGTGCATGGCGAAACTCGTCTGGAGGAAATTTCGGTGCTCTGCACGGATACTGACAAGGTGGAGCGCGTGCCGGCTAGTTCGATGTTCATTTTCATTGGCGCCTTGCCGCGGACCGACTGGCTTACAGGCACCGTCGAGCGAGATGACCGCGGATTCCTTCTGACCGGCCCCGATCTTATGCAGGGTGGACAGCGGCCCAAAGGTTGGTCGCCTGACAGGGATCCGTTTCTGCTGGAGACGAATGTGCCGGGTATATTTGCGGTCGGCGATGTGCGTCATGGTTCGGTCAAACGCGTCGCTTCCGGAGTAGGCGAAGGATCAGTGGCAGTTCAGTTCATCCATCAGTATCTGAGCAAGGTATAAATGGTCGAAACATCGGAACTGCTGCATCGCATCCCGGCATTCGATGGCTTGCCAGACGATCAGATCGCCTGGTTCCTCAGCCAGTCGAAAGAACTCCACCTCAAGCAGGGGGACAGCTATGCGCGACAGGGCGAACCCGCCGACGCAATGTTCGTGCTCCTGGAGGGAGAATTTCAATGGCGTGGCGAACTCGCCGGTGAGAGCTTCGTCCTCGAGATCCACGCAGGCGAAATCACCGGAATCCTGCCGTTCTCCAGAATGAAGCAATTCACCTTGAGCGGACGGGCAATGACCGAGGCGCGCATCCTAAGGTTCCCGGCAGCGCTTTTTCCGCAACTGGTGCAGAAAATGCCCGAACTGGCCACGCGCCTCGTTGGCTTAATGTCCGACAGGATTCGCGAAGCCACTCGCTTCGAACAACAACGAGACCGGCTGGCTGCTCTCGGGAAGCTTTCGGCGGGCCTTGCACACGAGCTCAACAACCCGGCTTCCGCGGCGAAACGCGCTGCCAGTCAACTGCGCGACATCCTGAAGCGGGTTCGCGATGCCAGTCATGAGCTGGGGAGGCGAGACCTCACCGCCGCACAAAAGTCAGAAATTGAAAAGTTGGAATCCTCGCTGATCCAACTTGACGGACCTCCGCCCGATGCTCTGACAATCAGCGACCTGGAAGAACAGATTGATTCCTTGCTTCGCAGTCACGGGCAGCGCGACCTGTGGCAACTCGCATCCGATCTCGCGCACAAGAACTTCAAGCCCGCCGCTTTGGAGCATCTGTTTGCCGCGCTCGACGCGGGCACTGCCCGCGCCGCCCTGGTAAGGATTTCGGCTTCCTTGGAGATCGCCGATTTGTTGCACCAGATTGAAAGCAGCACGTCTCGCATCTCTGAACTGGTGGGGGCGATCAAGGAATATACCTTCATGGACCAGTCGCCCGTGCAAAACGTCGACATCGTGAAGACTCTGGAGACCACTCTCACGATCTTGAATCACAAGCTCAAACGCGGCGTGACCGTACAACGCGATTATCAGAAGATTCCGCTTTTGGTGAATTCCTTCGGCAGTGAACTGAACCAGATCTGGACCAATATCATCGACAATGCCATTGATTCCATGGGTGGAAAGGGTGAACTCCGCGTGCGGACCTATCGGGAGGACGATTGCGTAGTGGTGGAGATCGGCGATAATGGCCCGGGAATTTCACCGGTGGTCCGGCCTCACATTTTTGAACCTTTCTTCACCACGAAGGCAGTGGGGCAGGGAACGGGACTAGGCCTCGACACGGTCCAACGCATCGTGAGAAAGCATCGCGGCAATATTCAGGTCCATTCCGAACCTGGCGACACGCGTTTTCAGGTTCGGCTGCCGTTGTCGGAAAGTGCTGCCGCCTGATGCGAAATATACTCAGCGTGCGGAGTAGTGGAGAGACGTCATGAATTCGGCGTTCGCTCTGTTGCTGGCGTTCGGTAGCGGCGTCGTTGCGGGCCTGCGTTCTTTGACGGCACCGGCGGTTGTGGCGTGGGCTGCGCACATCGGCTGGATCAACCTTCATGGTTCGCCTCTGGCTTTCATGGGGTCGGTGTGGGCAGTCGCCATCTTCACTGTCTTAGCCGTGGTCGAGCTCGTGGCCGATCAACTGCCTACCACGCCCTCGCGCACGGCGCCAATTGGTCTTTCTGCTCGGATCGTCACTGGCGCGCTGACAGGCGCATGCCTGAGCGTTGCGGGCGGGGCGTCCCTTTGGCTCGGAGCGCTGGCCGGAGCGATCGGTGGAATTGCCGGCGCGTTTGCTGGCAAACGGGCACGTGTCGGACTCGTTCAGGCTTTGCGCGTACCCGATTTCGCAATCGCAATCCCGGAAGACCTGATCGCGATCGGGCTCGGACTGTTTCTGGTTTCTCGATTCTGAGCAACACAAACGCCGATTACGCGCTTCCTAGGGAATTGCCGGTAGCCTCAAATCTGGGACGTGCTCATGACCAATCCACAACAATTTGACGCTATTGTCATCGGCTCCGGGCAGGGCGGTACTCCGCTCTCCATGGCTTTGGCGGGTGCAGGTATGCGTACCGCTCTGGTCGAACGGAAACACATTGGCGGCACTTGCATCAATGAGGGATGCACTCCGACGAAGACCATGGTGGCCAGCGGACGCGTCGCATACCTCACGCGACGGGCTCCCGACTACGGCGTGCATACTGGGCCCGTCAGCGTTGACATGGCGAAAGTTCGTAAACGCAAGCGCGACATCGTCGACAGCTTCCGCAACGGAAGCCAGTCGCGCATCGAAAAGACGGCAAACCTGGAATTGATCTTCGGTGATGCAAGCTTCAGCGGATCGAAGACGGTTTCCGTTCGCTTGCAGGATGGCGGTTATCGCACATTGTCGGCTCGATACATTTTCATTAATGCTGGCACACGCGCCTCACGGCCCAAATTGGACGGATTGGATGACGTGCCGTTCCTCGACAACGCCTCCATCATGGAACTCGATGCCGTCCCGGATCATTTACTAATCCTCGGTGGCGGCTATATCGGCCTGGAGTTCGGGCAGCTCTTCCGGCGGCTGGGGAGCCGCGTGACCATCGTTCAGTCTGCACGCCAACTTCTTATGGGCGAGGATCCTGATATCGCGGAAGAAGTTGCACATATCCTGCAGCAGGACGGCGTTGACGTCAGGTTGAATTCGAAGGCCACACACGTGGAACAGTCGGGCACAAATATCCGCCTGCAAGCCCTCTCGGAGCACGCCTCGACGACATTGGATGGATCCCATTTACTGGTTGCCACGGGCCGGGCGCCGAATTCGGACACCCTGAACCTCGAAGCGGCAGGAGTTCAAACCAGCGATCGTGGCTTCATTCAGGTAAACGACCGATTGGAAACGACGGCGGAAGGCGTCTACGCGCTCGGCGACATCAAAGGCGGTCCGGCGTTCACGCACATTTCGTATGATGACTTCCGGATCATTCGCTCTAATCTCATCGAGAAGAAAACTGCCTCGACCAAGAACAGGCAAGTGCCGTATACCCTTTTCATCGACCCGCAGTTGGGCCGGGTCGGCTTGACTGAGTCGGAGGCTCGTAAGCAAGGCCGCAGCATTCGAGTGGCAAAACTGCCCATGACGCACGTGGCACGGGCTCTTGAGGTCGACGAGACTCGTGGTTTCATGAAGGCAGTCGTGGACGCGGAAAGTAACCAGATTATCGGCGCGGCAATTCTCGGTCTCGAAGGGGGAGAAGTCATGGCCGCGCTGGAGATCGCCATGATGGGTAAATTGCCATACACAGCATTGCGCGACGGCACCTTCGCCCATCCGACCCTCGTAGAATCCCTGAACAACCTGTTCATGGCGATGGACAGCGGTTCATAGATCGACACGAAATCTTGCTCTGGAAAGAAATGCGGGAGGCGCTCGATGGACGTGTACTTGGTTGACGGGACGTACGAATTGTTCCGCCATTTTTTCGCCGTGCCCGCCGCGAAAGATGCGAGCGGTCAGGAAATCGGCGCAGTACGCGGTGTCCTCACGTCCGTCGTCTCGATGATCGAGCGTGGCGCGACCCATATCGGGGTCGCAACCGATCATGTGGTGGAGTCGTTTCGAAACGACCTGTATCCCGGGTACAAAACTGCGGAGGGTGTGCCTCCGGAGTTGCTCTCGCAGTTTCCGATTCTCGAGGAAGCGTTAGAAGTCATGGGGATCCTCGTATGGCCCATGGTTTATTACGAGGCCGATGATGCGCTCGCGTCCGCTGCCGCAAAAGCCGCGCAGGAGGTCGGTGTAAATCAAGTCTTCATTTGCACGCCGGACAAAGATCTAGGCCAGTGTGTTGTCGGCACGCGAGTCGTACAACTGGATCGCAGGCAGAACATCGTGCGCGACGAAGCCGGAGTTGTCACCAAGTTTGGGGTGAAGCCGCAATCGATCCCGGACTACCTGGCCGTGGTCGGCGACAGCGCTGACGGCTATCCTGGAGTAGCTGGCTGGGGCGCCAAGGCTGGTGCGGCTGTGCTGTCACGGTACTCGCACTTCGAAGCGATTCCGAAAGATTGGCGAGAATGGCATCCATCGATCCGCAAGGCTCGCCTCCTGTCGGAATCGCTGTTTAGCGCGTGGAACGACGCGATTCTATTTCGCACCCTCGCCACTCTGAGGCTCGATGTCCCAGTTTTTGTTAAAGTCGATGACCTCCGTTGGAAGGGACCACGCACGGGCTTCGCAGGGTACTGTGACCGAATGAAAGCCCCCGATCTTCTCCGCCGGGTCCATGCGACACAGTCGAGGCCTGTTTGAGCCCCCAGTGGAAAGTTCATGTTGAAATTCTTACTGGCGTTCCATGGTGCCGCCGATAAACTCGGTGGCTGCAAGTTCTTGACAGCAAAAATAGGAACCTAGCTCAGTTGGTTAGAGCGCTATCTTGACACAGCTCCGCAGACAGAAGATCGAGCATTTCCAGACGCAGTTGCAACGACTTCACACGGCGACGTAGCACGGAAGCGGGAAGTAGGAAAGCCGCAGCTCCGAAATTACAGAGCCGCTCCTCTTCATCGTCGGGCTGCGGGTATCCCCGCCGGAAGCGGTGCAACGAGACGCTCTCAGGCCAGTTCCCAGCCTTGAAATTAGTTTCTGCGATGCCCAAGCTGCTCATATTTGATTTTGGTGGCACTGGAGATGTTACTGCCAACCACGCAGTCAGAACGTACCGAGCAACGGAGAGTTCCTCACCAAGAAGTGACCCACAATGTTCAAGCATTGCCCAGAGGGCCTGGTCGCCGCTTGGCTCCTCCTTCGCCTGGGCTGTGTTGTGCCAGCGTCCGTTGGCCGACCCTGTCGAGTTCCTGATGCGGGGGCAAAAGGAAGAGCATGGTGCCTTTTTCTGATTTCCCTTTTTCGGGTTTCTGCGGTTTGGCGTCCGTCTTAGGAACGGGTCGATATGCCTTGACGGTGCCGGTCACCGTGATAATTTCCTTTTCTACGTTGCTCTTGTACTTCGTCTCCTCTCCAGCGGCAAGGCGCGCAATAACACTGCGCTTGACCTTCTTGGGATCAGGCCTCACGTTCTGCTCTACCACGACAACACTTCCGTCTTTTTGAACTTCGACGACCACCGCCGTGTGATGGGGACGTCTGGCAGGGCCCTCGATTGATGTGTCTTCCCATTTGACGTCACCTAGCTTCTGGGTGCGGATCGTCACAAAGTGATCGCGAAACTGGAGTATGTCCCCGGGTTTAAGGTTGTCTAGTTCTACGGGATCACCCCACACGTAATCAGAATTGGGCGTGACGTCGCCAAAATCCTTTGGCCTTTTGGCATCGGTTGATTTCAGCAACTCATCGACCAAAGCGAAGCAATCGATGCCACCCTTATCCTTCCCACCGTCGACCGCTTTGCCACCCACTTTTTTTTCGGCAGAACTCTTGACGCGGTCTGCTAAATCTTCCGCAGGCGAAGCCATACAAGCCTCCTAAATGTGTGTCGCTATACAACGTCGCAGTCGGCGAACCAGGCAGGCATCAGCACCTAAAATGCAGATCGGTAACCGGAACCTAGTTAGAATAAGATCACATTATCGACTAAAAATCGAAGCTTGACTCCGCTTCGCGCCTTTGGTCAAATCTGTGATTGTCTTCTTAGGCCCCGGGTTATGCTCGACCCACGGGACCGTTCTTCAGCATTCATATGGCTTTTCCGCTTGAGCGCGACGAGTGGTGGCTGTGTCAGGAGCTAGACTGCACCGAACCCGATCGGGCGTCACCTCTTGAGACCCAAGTGTGGGTTCGTTGGTCGCTGCAGGATCTCGGAACCGAGACCGGTAAGATGCGGCTTCTACAACATCTAGCACGACATAACATCTCCAATGTTCCCCTTCATCTTCCCCACGATGCCTTTATCCGGAAAATCGAACAACTGTTCATCTTCGGCCGACTGCATGTTCACAAAAAGCACATAAAAGGATCGGGAGAGGGCGTCGAAAAACGAGAGGTGCCTTTTCCCTTGGCGGATCGTCAGCCTCGCGTCGCATCGCAACCTGCTCCAATCGTAGATTTGCCCATTTTTGCCCCCAACCTAAATATGTCAGCGCAAGCCGCAGCTCTGATGGCCGCAGCGTCCAGCGGTGCCCCTTTTTGTCAGGAGTGAACGAAGAACTAACGGCGGCGGTCGCCGCCTCAGATGGTTATGACAGACCAGTTACTAGCGCGGATCGAGGAAATCCTCTGGCCGGAAAATCCAAGGCAGAACGTATGGATGATTCTGGACGGCGCACGCTCACTCGAAATCTTCCGGATGCTCCTCGCCTGCCACCTGGAATACGCATGTCTGTACAGCGGCCCCTTGACGCCTGAGCTGGAGATGGCCGCGCCATACCTGGTTCAACTCGACCATGGCTATAAAGACACTCACCAGTTCATTCGCCGAGCCTGGGGCAACAGTTGGGGAGTCTTTCTAAGGAGCGAAACCTCACTCAAGAAACTAAGGCGTCACCTCCGGGAGTTGTTGATCGTTCGGGATACCAAGGGAAACCGCCTGACTTTCCGGTACTACGATCCGCGGGTATTGAGAGTGTATTTGCCGACGTGCACCCCGTCTGAGACACGCACGGTGTTCGGACCGATCGAGTGCTTTTGGACAGAAGGGCCAAACGCCGAAGACCTGAGTGAGTTTTGCCTAGGAATCACTGGAATACAACAACGCAGGTTGGACGTTGCGAAGGTCGAAGCTTGAAAGGACACAAATTCGTAATCTCATGCGGTTCAAAGCCCCTGTTCTTCAGTGTGCGAAACGATATGGCGCTCCTCGGCACCGAAGCAAGACGGCCTAGATTCCAGAAACGCGGCTGAAGGATGAGGACCTATCGAAAGCGGTGTTCACGATGCGCCGAAGCAAATCGAAACTGTTAGGCCGATCGATGCGGCGCCGTCCTCCAGTTTTTTCACGCGCGGACGGAACCACTGGAAGGTGTTGTAGTGGTTATAAGTAACGCAAGGGCTGAAGACATTGAGGAATGAAAAAACCTTGTGCTGGATGCCTCGCGAAAGTAATTCCAGGTATCCGTAACGGTATCGACAGCTTTCGTCCAGTATTCTCGGGCTGGAGTAATCATTAAGGGAACAGTCTACCCGGAATGGCGCGAAGACGCGCGGCTGGTTTTCCCGGAGCCATGGAGGGGCCTTTTTTTCGGCTCCCTGATAATGAATGATAAAGGACGCTTCATTCACGATAGCGCCGGACTCAGCTGAAAGCCGCCGCCTACCCAAGACGCGATGGTCTTCGTTGCCAGCTCATGGTCATAGATTCCGTGACGCAGCGTTCGTTTCGGTCCCAGGTAAGGGAGCGTCAAGACAGACAGTTTGCCGCTATGGTCCGGTGCGGAATGAGATCGTACTTGAAGCCCGAGCGACCATCGGAGGAGCTCCCTGCCGTAGCTGAATCTGTCTTGGAATTACTTTGCCGATGGTGCGTTCCGCCCTCATAATGGACCCGCAGCCGATGTCCTCGCCTGAACCATTGCGCGTTTTCATCTCTTACGCCCGGAAGGACGGAGCCTTGCTGGCCCAGCGCCTGCAAGCCGACCTCACGAAGAAAGGCTTGGACTCTTGGATCGACACCCAGCGCATCGCCGGCTCGGCCGTCTGGAGCGCCACGATAGAGCGCGAGATCGATACGCGTCAGGTAACGCTGGCGCTGTTGAGTCCGGGCTCGTACACCTCCGAAATTTGCCGAGCGGAACAGCTTCGTGCGCTTGACAAGGGTAACCGTGTCATTCCGGTGCTGGCCGCTAAAGGCTCCGACCGACCGATTTACCTGTATGCTCGGCACTATCGCGACTTCACCGACGATGCCCATTACTCTGAGCGTCTCGAGGAGCTGCTAGGGGATATCCGCGACAACGCCACCGCGACCCTGCCAGAGACTTGCCGCAAGACTCCGATTACCTACCTCACCACCCCTCCGCGGGTAGCCAACTACCTGGAGCGGAGGGAATCTTTGCGGGCTTTGCGCGATGCGGTGTTTGCGGAAGGTCGCCGCCAGCCTATTGCCCTCACCTCGCTCGCCGGCATGGGCGGCATCGGGAAGACGGTCCTCGCCAAAGCACTCACAGAGGACGAAGTTGTGCAGCGGGCTTTCCCCGATGGCATCGTCTGGATCACCGTCGGCAAGGAAAGGAAGCGCAACTTCATTGATGAGATGCGAGAAGTGGCCAAGGCCTTGGGGGACGACCTCAGTCGCTACGACAATGCCCTGGCCTGCGAGAACCAGTACCGCACCACCATCATGAACAAGGCGGCGCTGATTGTGGTGGATGATGTGTGGAGCAAGGCCGACATCGAACCGCTGCTGGCCGAGTCGCCGCGCTCCCGCTTTCTGTTCACCACGCGGGACGCTTCGATTGGCAGGTTCGTCAGCGCGCAAGATTATCGTGTGGACTTGCTGAACGTGGCGCAATCTCGCGAGCTTCTAGCATTGTGGGCGAACCTGCCTGTTGCCGAATTACCAGCGGGGGCGGACGACATAATCGCCGAGTGCGAGCGGCTTCCACTGGCAATTTCGATGTTGGGTGCGATGCTTCGTGGCTCGGATAGAGAGTTTTGGAAGGACACCCTTGAGCTGCTGAGGAAAGCCGATCTCTCCGCCATCCAGGAACAGCTTCCCCAAGGGCAGGAGAGCTTTTTCAAGGCGGTGGAAGTGAGCTTCCAGTCGCTCAAATCGGAAATGCAGGAACGGTACAAGGCACTAGCTGTACTGCTGGAGGACATGGCGGTGCCACCAGCAATTCTCCAGATAATCTGGGGCACGAGTGATGCCGAGGCAAGGCGGGTCAGCAGGCACCTAATCGATCGGTCCCTCGCCGTGCGTACGGGAGAAAGCGGTAACATCCGCCTGCACGACCTCCAGTTAGATTACGTACGCTCGCTATACCCAGACCGCCGAGCGCTCAATTTGATTCACGGTGCCGAGCGGCTCTCATCGCACGTCATCGATCGAGATCCAGCGCAATTCGGGTCCCAGTTGGTCGGTCGTCTTTTGCGCTACACCCAACCGGAAGAAGGCTTTCCGGTTCTGCACCAATTCGCCCGTTTAATCACGGCGGCGGCTCCGCGCCCATGGCTCCGCCCATTGCGCCCCGCACTCTTTCCCCCGGGTACGGCACTCATCCGGACGCTAACCGGCCACTCTCGCGCCGTCACTGCGGTCGCCGTGAATGAGGATGGGCGTCGAGCGGTCTCCGCATCTCAGGACGGCACGCTGAAGGCCTGGGACCTCGAGACGGGCCGCGAACTGAGCACCCTGGACGGCCATTCCGCTACGGTCAATGCGGTTGCTATCACTAGGGACGGAAGCCGGGTGCTTTCCGGGTCGTCGGACCACACGCTGAAGGTATGGAACCTCGAACGCGGTCAGGAACTCTGCACGCTCGAAGGCCACTCTGCCTCGGTCACCGGCGTTGCGGTAAGTGGGGACGGGCGGAGGGCCGTCTCCGCATCTGCGGACTGGGAACTAAAGGTGTGGGACCTTGAAAGCGGCCGCGAACTCCGCACCCTGAACGGTCACTCGAACAGCGTCACGGCGGTGGCGGTGACGCCGGACGGTCAGCTTGCGGTCTCGGCGTCGGATGACAAGACGCTGAGGGTCTGGGATCTGGCCAGCGGGTGCGAGTTGCATACCCTCACGGGCCACTCGGATCGAGTCATATCGGCGGCGATGACGCCGGACGGACAGCTGGCAGTCTCCACGTCCTTCCAGAGTTTGAAGGTTTGGGACCTGGAAAGCGGCCGCGAATTGCGTACCCTGTCTGACCCTGGTTGGGTCAATGGGGTTGCCGTTAGGGCCGACGGCCGGCAGGCAGTATCCGCCTGCGCGGACGAGACGCTCAAGGTCTGGGACCTAGAAAGCGGGCGTGAACTCTGCATATTCAGGGGCCATTCTTCTCCAGTACTTGCTGTAGCGGTCAGCCGGGATTGGCGGCGGGCCGTTTCTGCCTCTTTCGATAAAACGTTGAAGGTGTGGAACCTGGAGAGCGACCGTGCAATGTGGGGCCCGTCGCGCCATTCTGGCCGAGTCAATGGCGTTGCCGTGAGTCCCAACGGGCGGCGCGCGGTTTCCGTCTCCCATGACAAGACCGTGAAGGTATGGGACCTTGAAAGCGGCGTTGAATTGCGCGCACTGGAGGGCCACCGGTCCCAAGTTTTGGGGGTGGCGTTAACTGCAGACGGGAGGCAGGCGGTGTCCGCCTCGTATGATCACAGTCTGCGGGTATGGGATCTCGAAAACGGACGTGAAGTACGCACTCTGGCCGCCCACTCTGCCCCGATTAATCACGTGGCGGTGAGTGCGGACGGACGCAGGGCAGTGTCTGCCTCTAACGACAGGACGCTCAAAGTGTGGGACTTGGAAAGCGGCCGCGCATTGCGTACTCTCAACGGTCACTCGGACGCGGTACTCGGCGTAGCATTGAGTAGCGACTGGCGACTGGCGGTGTCCGCCTCGTTGGACACACTGAAGGTGTGGGATCTTGAGAGTGGCCGCGTATTGCACACCCTGTTTGGTCACTCTGGTTGGGTGCACGGGGTGGCGGTGACGGCGGACGGGAAGCGGGCGGTGTCCGCGTCTGGAGACACCACGCTGAAGGTGTGGGACCTGGATAGCGGCGTCGCCCTGCGCACCCTTGAAGGCCACCATGATTCTGTCTATGGCGTGGCGGTGACGGCGGACGGGAAGCGGGCGGTGTCCGCGTCTTGTGATAAAACCGTGAAGGTGTGGGACGTGGATACAGGAGCCATCCTTACTACGTTCACCTGCGATGCGGACGTATGGTGCTGCGCAGTGTCGGACGATCGCACCGTCGTTGCTGGCGATGGGCTCGGCCTAGTCCATTTCCTCTCATTCGAAATGGACGAATACAACTGACGCGGTCTTCCGATCTCGAGTTGGAGACGCTCTGCACTGAATTGGATATTGCGAACACCCTTCCCACAAGTTAGTAACGGGAGAAACCGGTATATTTGCCGGTATTTGGTACGCTTTTGGTACGCTCGGTCGGTGGGCCGCTGGCAAGACAATGGCGGGGTGCGGCCCCCGGCACGACCGTCCTGTAGTCCCCCTTTCCGGGGGTGGACTTTCAACCACCGACCTTTGGGTTATGAGTTCAACGGGAAATTGATACGAAACAACTTACACGCGCACGGATGACACCTAAGCGACTGTAAGGCGCTGCAAGGAACGCGCTCTAGTCCCCAGTTTAGTCCCCAATTCACAAATCAGTTCCGGGCTCGTATGGGCACACACTTTTCAGGCTTGTTGCGTCGTAGTGTGAATGGGTGTTCCGATTCACTACTTCGTGATTCTGCGTCCACGATTGGCGGAATAAGCCCTCCGTTTTGTAACGCGACCCCGTGTCTGACGCTTTTTATCAACCCTGACGGGGACAGTGGTGAGTTTAGAAGAGCCGACAGCGGCAGCGAACGCAGCGGGGTTCAGTGCAGTGAGCACTGCAGCGGGATTCTTATCGATCACAGTCAGCAACGTGCGAGCCGGCGCTTCTGGGGTCCTGCGGCCTCCCTCCCAGTGCTTGATCGCGTCAAGGCTGAAGCCAAACGTGTCAGAGAATTTGACTTGCGTCATGCCCAGTCGATTACGGATCGCCCTGACGTCAACTTCCTGGGGCACGTATGCCTTGAATCCTTCTTGCTCTCCACTAAGGAATGCCCCAACGTCGTTAAGGCCATCCATCATTTGCTCGAATTGCGTTTTCATGCTACCTCCCGTAGGTCCCGAAAATACTATCGCCACGTTTCTTCAGCGCGTTGCGCTCCGCCATCGACAAGTTTTCTTTCTCATTTTTCGGAAAAACCGTGATGAGAAAAACCGGAAACCTTTCGTTACGCCAGATATAGACAACCCCGCCACTCTTTCCCATTCCTTTGCGTGCCACCCGGACCTTTCGAAATCCGCCAGTTCCCGCGGATCACGTCTCCACACTCCGGGTCTGCCGCAACGAGTGCTACGATGTCCGCACGCTCCTCCTCGCTAAAGAGCTTGCTGGCAATGGCGAGGTAAGTGGGCGTCTCGACGACCGTACTCCATTGGACACCATCGGGTTAAGTGAAATTGTATGCCATTGGACACCACGGATTTTAGGGAACTCTTCCCAAAAGGTGGCGACGCGTCTTCATCGAGGGCTCAGGATGGATTTAGCTATCTAAGCGGTGCAAGCGTCCGAATGTGCACGATGCACGCTTGGTGGCCACCACGTACGTCCATGGCCACATCCTCATCGTGAGTGGGCCTGTTCCCGCTTTAACTACCTGATCGCCGGGTGGTATTCGCTAAAGGGTTTGGATGTAATCAGAATGCTCGTGTCTGATCTGTGCGCGGTATCAACTTCAATACACGCTTTGCTCGACGCTAGGGTGGAGCGGCACGATCCCAGGCAGGCGGAACACGGGTGTTCGGCGTCCACTCATCAATGGATACGTGGGATAGGTGGGATACGTGGTTGCAGTTTTGCGTATTCGTCCTTCGCCTGTTTAAGAATGGGTAAATCAGGATCGGCGTCCTTCCAGAGCTGAAGGAAATCGAGATATGCAGCCCGAGCCTTAACCGCATCGCCGCTGCGAGCATAAGCGCGGGCACGCCCCAACCGCGCCAGTGGCGCCAAGGGAAAATTCAGCACTATGCCGGAGTGATCGATCAGCTTCTGAAATTCTGCAGCCGCTTTGGCGCCATCGCCAGCCGAAAGGTATGCGTACCCTCGGACGTATGCTGGATAAATGGGTGCGACCGAGAGCGGCGGAGGCCCAGCGAACTCTAATTGCACGGCGGAATCCAGATCGGACACCGCTTTTAACGTTGGATCCAAGGCCAGGGCCGCGCGCAGGTTTTCGAGTGCCTGCTCGTAGCGGCCTAGTTGGCCATCGATTGAGCCCAGTTGATTTAAGGGTGTAGCTGACTGTGGGTAGTTGTGAATCGAGGCTGCGTATGCATCCGCAGCCTTCTCCAGTTCCCCCGTCACGTACATGAAATATCGCGATTCAATCGTTGCCTTCTCGGACTCCGTCACCCGATCCCGGACCTGGTAGGCCTTGGCGGTATTTTCCTTCGCCAAGGCGGATTCACCGAGATTATGGTAGATGGTCGCCAAGGCGCCGTAAGCCATGGCAAAGTTGGGATCGAGTTCAATCGCTTTCTTGAAGAATGGCAGCGAAGCCTCGTCGCCTTTCTTGTCCCAGGTGGAAAGAGCCACGCCGTAGGCGTTCAGCGCCTCTAGTGAAGGAGTCGTGGCCTGCTCGAGAGGAGCATTGTATTTCTGGATTGAGGGAAGCGATTCTCCGAGACGCTCGCGTAGTTGAGTGCTAGCTCGACCGAGAGCGTCTACTACGTCTTCCTTGCGCTTAGCTTCAATCTGTTCATTGGCGACCGGATCCCCATTGTCACAGCGAATTGCGGCAAGGCCGATGAGATATGTTGTGCCCAGGCTGGCGATCGAACCTTGTACCGTTACCTTGCTTCCTGTCCGCTGACATACATCGAGGGCGGTGTGTCCGGTCATACGTGCATCCGATGAGCGCCCCATTTGCGTCAGGATCGCCGCCACTTTCCGGTCGGAGAGCACCTGCACGAAAGGAGACTGCCTCAGCCCGATCTCCAGCCCTTGTCGAAGTGCATCATCGAAGACAGCTTCCCCCGTGGTATTCACAAAATCCGCCAGGACGATCGTGTCTTTTGACGTGATCTGAAACCTACTGCGGCTCCGATATCGATAAAACCCTGCTAGGGCTGCGAGCACCAACACTGCAATGCCGATCCATGACCAACTTGGCCAACCAAACCACCACGATCGGCTTGCATTCGAGTAAGCAATCTTTGGAGGCGACAGATACCGTGTCCGGAATCTTGTTTTGCACCGGGCTCGGTTCCACTTGCAACTCAGGCGGTAAAGAGATTGGAGCTACAAAACGGTAGCCTTTACGTGGGACGGTTTCGAGAAACCTGGGATTGTCGGCTGAGTCATTTAACGCTGCGCGCAACTTGCGAACTGCAGTGTTCAATGCGTCGTCGAACTCGACAAACGTATCGTTTGACCACAGCTTCTGACGGATTTCCTCCCGAGTGACGACCTGGCCGGGACGCTCTAGCAATAGAACCAAAATTTGGAAGGGCTGTTCCTGCAAACGAATCCGTATCCCCCTTTGGAGAGCCGGGCTTCCTGAAGATCAGCTTCAAAAGACCCGAAGCGAACGATTCGTCTTTCGGTTTCCTGCTGCATGCTCGATCCATTCGACCAAAAAACTAAAGCGAAAAAGTGCCACGGATTCTAGCACGACAGGTTAGAGAGAGTGCTAACTTCTTCTTTTTCTGCCTGTTATCTGGTTAGCCCAGATTCGGAAACAGTTTCGTTGTCTTCTTCCTGCTTCTGCAGCAAATTGCCCTCTGCGGACGCAAGAACTGCGGAAGCACTGAATGAAGATCAAGAGACTGACGGTGATGGGAAGCTTGATGGTCACGTTAACGATGTCTCTAGCAAGAGCACAGGTTTCTAGTTTTCAAGCGACTATCCCGTTCTCGTTCGTAGTCGGAAACCAGACCCTGCCGGCGGGTACTTACGTGGTGCAGCGCTTCCTAGGAAAGCCAAAAAAAGCGGGTGATGTGGGAGTGTTCGTAATGAAAGCCAGCGAACTCCATGTCTACAAAGTGATTGTGACTGATTCCGGCGAGGAATCGAAGGCCGCAAGCGTGTCAGGCTCCAGCTTGATCTTTATCAGCTTCAAAGGCCGGCAGTATCTCAACCGCGTTTGCATTGCGGGGGACGAAGTGGTTCGTCAAGTGACGAACCTTCCATCTGACGTCGCAACTCGTGGCACTAATGGGGAAGTGATCGTAACCGGCTTTCATAACGCCAAAGAAAACTAATGAAGAATTTGGGGGGGAGGATTCACCGATGAAGTTATCAGCGAGCAGAACCGGGAAGAGTCTGTACTCAATTGCAGCAGGAGTGGTTCTGTTGTTGTTTTCAACTCTTGTTGGGGCGCAGACCCCGACAGTCACATCGACCGTGCCCACTCTGATCAATTTCAGCGGCACGCTCAGTGATGCAATCGGCAAATCAGTGGCCGACGTGACCGGTGTGACATTTCTTCTCTACAAGGATTCAGAGGGCGGTGCGCCGCTGTGGATGGAGACGCAGAATGTCCGTCCCGACAAAACCGGCCATTATTCGGTGATTCTAGGCTCAACCACGAGCCAGGGACTTCCGCAAGATGTGTTCGCGTCGGGTGAAGCGCGCTGGCTGGGGGTCCAGGTTGTGGGACAAGAAGAGCAGCCGCGCGTCTTACTGGTGGCCGTGCCTTACGCCTTAAAAGCGGGCGATGCCGAAACCATCGGGGGCTTGCGGGCGTCGGCGTTTGTGTTAGCCAACAGCCCGAAAGAATCTGAAAGGCCTATAAAGGCGACAGCGTCATCAGCGACGAATCCATCACCCACATCCAAAACTCCCAACGTGACCGGCAAAGGCGTAGTCGATTTTATTCCGATGTGGGATAGCACCAGCGACATCATCGATTCGCTGATCTTCCAGAAAAACAGCAACGTTGGCATCGCCACGACCGCTCCCGCGGCTACGCTCGACGTGAACGGCAAGAGTGACGTGCGCGACACGCTGACTCTGTTTCCGAAGTCAACCGACCCGACGCTGTCCATCAGCGGCACGGCATTCAATGTCGACTCAAAAGGCAAGTTGACATTCGTTGCGGGTCAGAAGTTCCCCGGAACTGGAACGCTGACGGGCGTAACGACCGCCTCGGGAAGTGGCCTGGCCGGAGGAGGGACGAGCGGGACGCTCAATCTAGGCCTGACGAATACCTGCAGCGCCAAACAAATCCTGCAGTGGAACGGCACAGCATGGGCGTGCTCTGCAGCCGGAACAGGAACCATCACTGGAGTGACAACGGCGAACGGCAGCGGCCTCGCCGGCGGGGGCGCGAGTGGCTCTCTGAATCTGAGTCTGACTACGAGTTGCAGCTCAGGTCAGACGCTTGCCTGGAACGGATCGGCATGGGCCTGCAAAACAGCGGGCGGAAGCGGCACGGTGACCAGTGTCGGCCTCAGCGCGCCTTCCAACGATTTCGTGGTGGGCGGCTCGCCAATAACCGGCAGCGGTACTTTGGGCTTGGATTGGAACGTAGCCCCCACCAGTACCAACACGACTAACGCTATCGTCAAGCGCGACTCAACGGGCAGCTTCAATGCCACAAACATTAGCGCAACCAGTGCAGTTACCACTTTTGGTCTTGTGGTTAACGGCAACGCGTTGTTCAACGGCAAGGCGGCGTTCAGTGGCAACGCGTCGTTTGGGAACATCAGCGCAACCGGTGCGATTACCTCTGGGAGCCTTGGAGTCAATGGCGCGGCGTTCGGGAACGTCACCACAACCGGTACGACTGCCACTGGAACTCTTGGGGTTAACGGCAATGCGGTGTTCGGGGGCATCGTTGGCATTGGAACTAACTTCCCGCAGGTAGAACTCAATCTGGATCAGGGCGACAACGCCAACAACGACGCGCTGCTCATCGGCAACTACAACAAGGGATTGCAACTGCGCGACACTGGCACGGCGGTCGATCTCGAGTCGTTTGCCGTGCCGCTATATGTTAACGGCTTCACACAGTCGAATACGTACCTTAATCCCAGCGGTGGGAACGTCGTAATTGGTAGCGCGAATCCGAGCTCCTTGTACTCACTGACGGTCAGCCAAAATCCTGCTAACGGTAATTACGGCGCCCAGGTCTGGGGCCGGTTATCAGTAGAAGGGGACTTCACCGCAACAGGCTTGAAGCAATTCCGTATCGACCATCCTCTCGACCCGAAGAACAAGTACCTGCATCACTCGGTGATCGAATCGTCCGAAGTGCTCAACCAATACAGCGGCAACACCGTTCTCGACGGCAACGGTGAAGCCCGCATCGAATTCCCCGAATGGTTTGCCGCTATCAACACAGATTTTCGATATCAGCTAACGGCAATTGGCGCGCCCGGCCCGAATCTCTACGTCGCCGAAGAGATCACCGACCGCAGTTTTCGCGTTGCCGGCGGCAAACCCGGAACGAAAGTCTCCTGGCAGGTCACTGCCCGACGCAACGATGCCTACATGAGAGCCCATCCCTATGTTGTCGAAAAGGACAAGCCTGAGGGAGAACGGGGCTTCTACACCGACCCCGAGCTCTACGGCGCGCCCAAGGAACAAGGCATCCGCTACGCCCAGGAGCAGAGAAGCAAAGAGCAGCAAAACAAAACAACTGCACCCGTGAAGGTCAAGAAATAACGGTGAACCAAAGTAGGCTGTCCCAACTTCGCTTATGATGACAGACTTCACAACCGACGTTAAGAAATTTCCGAGAGCCTGCGGTACGTGCTCGCCCTGCTCGCGTTTTCCGTCTTCATCAACTACATCGATCGCGGCCACCTCGCGATCGCCGCGCCCAACTTTCACCTTTTTTCTAAGAGTGTTCGGTGAAGACCGTTTCTCCAGAAGGGATTTGGTTTCAAACTTTCTATGACCCTACACTTTGCGACCTACTTGAGCGGCAAGTTTCTGCTGGGAACGGGCGCGGCCCGCCCTTGTATCGACACGCCTGACGAGACTATCGAGGGGTTCCCGGAATACGCCGTCAACGTCGATGATCTGAAAGACGCCGATGCGAAGAAGAGGCTCCGGGCTCTGGCCAAGAGAATCGTTGCCAGCCACAACACATCGTTCAGAATCATCGGCTTCGATGTGCATGGCCACGCCGATGTCACGCTTAAAATACCTCCCGGCGCGGAGCGCGACCAGACCGAATTCGAGGTGAGCCGGGATCGTGCTGAAGCCGCTCAACAATTACTTTTCCAAATGATCGAAGAAGAGGGAGGCAAGGCGATTCTCGCGGGCATACGCGCCAACTCGAAAACCGTGGCTGTGGGAAGCAAGTGCCGGAAGGTACCCGCATCGACGGAAGACGAGATGAAACAAAATCGGCGAGTCGAGATCTTCTTGAAAGAGTTTCGTTTTCTACCTGCGCCACCCAGTCCGCCGCAGCCACCCAAGCCCGGCGTTAAGCCGCAACATTGGCGACTTCAGATCAAGAACGGCTCGGTCGCTACGGCGAGTGTTCCCTACGCCGACATCCTCGGAGAAGCAATCATCACTTTGAATGTGGTTATCACGGATCTCGATCGCAAGAAGCAGGCAGATTTCGTGGCGACGGCGAAGGGACATACCGTCGGGGGAAGTCTTGTACCGAGTCCTCTTCCGGCAGGAGCTTCGATTACGAACGTTTTGGAGGGAGACCCCGTCGACTTCACCACGCAGGATCAAGTCCAGGCCATCATTCTCGAAAACTTCGAGGGAACCCTGACGATGGGACAGAATCTAGGCGCGAGTGCCTCAGTGAAATCCATTAAGGGTGAGTTTGTCATGACATTTACGGCGCTTCGGGTTGGCACCAATCCAAAGTCGGTGACTATCCTAGGAGGGAATGACCCTCTCGGACTTCCCCAGGTATCGCTCGGGATACAACCCGCTGACGGGTCACTAAAAATGAAAGGTTCTGCTAAACCGATGCCGTGATGTCAGAGGCAATATTTCTCTTGGACTGAGCTGGGTTCACAAAGGTCGGTAATGCCGTGCTGGACCATCGGCGGGTTTGTGCGCTTCGGAATTGCTGCTACGCGGAGCTGGGAGCAAAACCCTGTGGCTTTCGGGGATTGAAACAACCTCGCGTGGATTTTCTTAGAACTACATGGAGGAGATCAAATGAAACGAATCATCGTCTGTTTACAAACCTGTCAACAATGATCGTGCTCGCTCGTTGGAGAGGTTTCTCCAGCAGCCTCAGACGAAAGGAGCCGAAGATAGACCGGGAGCGCTACTTGTATCTCAGGCGCGTAACATTCCTTCTATTTCAGCCCATCCACGACGTACAAGTCAGAGAGGATTCGAAAATAGTCATACGCATAGGATTTTCGATCGGAACTGAAGCGAACGCCCCCCACGGTAACAACCCCGGCTGGATCGGAGGGCGAGAAAGTCTTTACCTCCTCGATTTTTGAAGACTCGATATATACACGCAAAACCTTCGCCGGAACTCCCGCTCTCAGCACGAGAACAGTCTTCCCATCTTTCTCCCAATCGATGATCTCGTCACTTGGCCCGAGCGTGATAGTAAACGGCTGCCGATCGCCGCCATCGAGGGGATATAACCAGCGCTTTCTCTCCTGATCTCTGGCCAGAACAAACTTGCCATCAGGTGTTACTAAAAACCCCAGAGTACCTTCAGGGGTTACGGTTCGTGTTTTGCCGCTGTCCAAATCCATGACGTACGTGCGCGCACGGTGATTGGGTTCGGAGGCGGAGAACATAATGCCGTGTCCGGATGGAAGCCACCTCACCCGAGTGTGCTCCAGAGAATCGTTAGTGACCACCCTAGGTTGACCAGCGCCGGTAGGCAGGAGTTCAATCTGTGCCGGAGAAGCAAGATTTATCGCAGCCACCCACTTTCCGTCCGGCGAGAGCGCGGGAAACTCACCGCTGCCCAAACGTACTGCCGGACTTCCGTCCATCCCCCGCATGAACACGGAATAATTGCTGCCTACACCTTCTCCACTTTCGAAAAATATCAGGTTCTTGCCGTCTGGCGAGACGTCGGCGATCAAGCTCCAGTCGAACCAGGATAGGTCTCGTTCATTTTTGTCGCCATCATGGAAGCCAAGAATCCCGAAATGATCGCTCTCGACAGTTAACAAGGCTCGACCGCTCCGCGTAAGATCCTGCAACGTGAGCACCCCCGGGACGCGCAACACCAGACGTTCCTTCCCGGAGAGATTCATTGCATAGAGGGCACGCGAGGCACCCTCCTTGGAAGCTGTGAACCAGACTTCGTTTCCCTGCGGGGACCAGGCCAGCCCTTGAACGGTAATAAAGAAGCTAGACGCGACCTTGATGTTGCCCTGGCGGTCGAGAATTACAACTCGACCATCGTCGCCGTTTGGCACGTGGTCTTCGATGGCAATTAAGTCGCCTCGCGGAGAGAAACGCACATGGCTAAGCCAGCCCCGAGGCTCGTAAATAACTTTTCCCACGGGGAACTCAAGGTTAATGCGGCGACCGGCGACTTTGGCCACCGCGAGGTCAGAACCGTCGGGCGTCCAATCTGCCCACGTGACTTCCTCCGCAACTTCCCGCGGCGCGCCGCCCGCGAGCGGGACTCGTCCCATCGTCCCCGCAGCCGTGAATGGCGACAATTGACGCTGATCCATGCCCACGGCGAGTTCGCCATTAGCTGACACGCTCAGCAGCTGCGTCTTATCCAAGCCGAGAGAGCGGGAGTCGGTGCTGTCGAAGCGAGTCGTGAACAATTCCGTCGGTCGGCCTTCGAGCGCTGCGCCATAGATGATCGTCTGACCATCTGGCGAAAACCGCGCAGAGAGAATCGTGCCACGCCGGAAAGTTAGACGATGAAAGTGGGGGATCGAAGTGCTGGTCGAATGTTGACCCGCAAGGTAGACCACCGCCAATGCAATGCAAAGGGCAATTGCAGCACCTACCGGCAGCAGCCATCGTGGTCGCTGAGGTATGGGAGCTACTCGCTGTGCGCCTGACGTGGTCGTGGACGAGATACCAGTGAGAACTTCCAGACCAAACGCGACATCGCTAATGGAGTGAAAGCGCTGTGCCGGATTCTTTTCCAGGCAGTGCCGCACAATACGTTCCATCGCTGGCGGAACATTGAGGGCAGTTTCCGCGAGTTCCGGCGGTTCCTCTTTGAGGATCGCGCTCATGGTATCGGCTGCTGTTTCACCATGAAATGCGCGTTTTCCGGAGATCATCTCGTAAACAATGGCGCCGAAGGAGAAGATGTCAGAGCGAGCATCTGCGTCTTTCCCTCGGACTTGCTCAGGGGACATATAGCCGACCGTCCCCATGACCACCCCCGGTTCAGTGAGGGCCTGGATGGTTGGCGCATCGCCGCTTTCCCGCGCTGACTCGGGCCGCGTCAATTTTGCCAAACCAAAATCCAGGATTTTAACGCGACCGTCGTCGGTGATGAACAGGTTTTCAGGTTTCAGGTCGCGATGCACGATCCCCTTGTCGTGGGCAGCTGCTAATCCCCGTGCAACCTGCAATGCATGATCAATGGCTCTTCGGACTGATAGCGGGCCACGTCTCAGGCAGTCTCGTAGGGTCTCTCCCTCCAACAATTCGGAAACGACATAGGGCGCACCGCGGTTATCGCCGATATCGAAGATGGAAAGGATGTTGGGATGATTGAGCGCCGCCGCGGCGCGTGCCTCTTGCGCAAAGCGCTGCAGCCGATCGCGATCCGCTGAATACGAAACCGGCAGAATTTTGATTGCTACTGTGCGGTCCAGCCGGGCGTCATGGGCGCGATAAACCTCACCCATACCCCCAGCACCGACCAGCGACTGTATCTCATAGGGCCCGAGCTTGGTACCTGGATTGAGAGCCATAGATTCGCTGGGATTATAGTCCAACCGTAGGGCGGGAGAATTGTCTGAGGCTCAGATGCGGGACTCAGCCATAGGTCCCGAATCACGGGCAAACCAGAAGTCAACTTCCCAATTGCGGACGATACACCCGGAATCCTCGCCTCCGGCGTGCAACGTGCTGCACAGGCTATAATGACGCGCACGCATGCCCCTTACCTCTGGCACGAAACTAGGCCCTTACGAGATTCAATCGCCGCTCGGCGCCGGTGGCATGGGCGAAGTGTATCGGGCACGAGACACGCGGCTCGATCGCGAGGTTGCGATCAAAGTCCTTCCTTCTCACCTAGGTGAGAGTCCGGAGTTCCGTGCCCGTTTCGAGCGCGAGGCCAAGACCATCTCTGGCTTGCAACACCCCAACATCTGTGTGCTCTATGACATCGGACGCCAGGATGGCGTCGACTTTCTGGTGATGGAGTACTTGGATGGCGAGACCTTGGCCACGCGCCTGGCACGCAAGCCGCTGCAGCCGGCAGAAACTCTGCGCATCGGAATTGAGGTCGCCGACGCTCTCGACAAAGCACACCGCAGCGGCATCGTGCACCGTGACCTGAAGCCTGGCAACGTGATGTTGACCAAAGGCGGGACAGCGAAGTTGCTGGACTTCGGACTGGCAAAGCTGAGCTCGTTCGCGTCCGGCGCACAGGTTGCCGTACCCGCGTTCTCCGCGGTGGCCACTGTTGTCAGTATGGCCTCGCCCGTCACCATGGCGGGAACGGTGGTGGGCACAATGCAGTACATGAGCCCGGAACAGATTCAGGGGAAAGAAGCCGATGCGCGCAGCGACATCTTTGCCTTTGGCGCCATGCTGTACGAGGTGCTGACTGGTAAGCGGGCCTTCCAAGGCAAGAGCCAGCTCTCGGTGGCGAGTGCAGTCCTGGAGAAGGACCCGGAGCCGATCTCGGCGGTCCAGCCACTCACGCCTCCCGCGTTGGAGCACCTGGTGCGGATCTGCCTGGCGAAGGACCCGGACCAGCGTTTTCAGAATGCACACGACCTGAAACTGCAATTGCAGTGGATCACAGTTGGTGGCAGTCAGGTGGGCGCCCCGGCCGTGGTGGTCGCGCAGAAAAAGAACCGGCAGAAGATCTTGGCTGCCGCGACGGCACTGGGTTGGCTCTTGGCCGGCGCCGCAGTGGTGATGGCTGCGATGTATGAGAAGAGGCTGACCTCGGCTGAACAACTGGTGCGAGTACAGGTCGAGCCGCCGGCGGGCTTTGACTTCGACTTCGTGTTGAGCGGAGCGCCGGCCTTATCGCCGGACGGGCAACAGATCGCCTTCGTCGCGTTGAAGGATGGGAAGAGCATCATCTTCGTGCAACGGCTCAGTACCGGGAAGGCGGAGCCGCTGGCAGGCACAGAGACAGGTATCTTTCCCTTCTGGTCTCCAGACGAAAGGTATCTGGGATTTTTCTCCAATGGCAAGCTGAGAAAGATCGAGGCCGCTGGAGGACCGGTGCAAGCGCTGTGTGATGCATCCGACGGACGCGGCGGCACTTGGAACGAGCAGGGCACCATCCTGTTCGCGCCTAAGATTAACGGTCCGCTGCAACGGGTATCCGATGGGGGCGGCACGCCCGAGGAGGCAACTCCAGGAAATAAAGACGATAGCCAATTTACCAACCGCAACCCGTACTTTCTTCCCGATGGAAAACACTTTCTTTTCATACAGCGGACTGGAAAAGACGCGGCTGGAAGTGTGTATGCCGGATCGTTGGAGGGGGGTGAAACCAAACAGATTCTCCCCGTTGGATCTAACGTTGCGTACGGCAACGGATACCTCTTTTACGTAAAGGACAGCACTTTGATGGGGCAGCGGTTTGACGCGGCCGCGATCCGCTTCCAGGGCAAACCTATCCCGATCGCGGAATCGATCGACTATTACAACCCGCGCAACCTCGCATACTTTTCCGTATCTCAAAATGTCATGGTCTATCGCCAGGCCGCCGTGGAGAATCGTGAGTTGGTGTGGCTGGATGCGACAGGTAAAGAATTGGAGCATTGGGGCGAGCCGGCTCCTTACGACGGAGGAACATTCACCCCCGCTAGTCGCATGGCCATTCTGTCTCGCAACAACCTCGATGGGCGTGGGAACAGTCTGTGGCTGGCGGACACCGAGCGCAAGACGATCACGCGGGTCACTCCAGATTCAGACCTGGACCAGAAAGGAGTAGTGTCCGCCGACGGGAAGAGTGTATTGCATACCTCCACCACCGGCTACCACAGCGTTGTAGTGGAGCGTCCCCTAATCTCTTCCGGCAAGGAGGAAAAGCTTGCCGAGCTCGGGGATTATGTCTTCGCGGCGAGCGAGTCAAGGGATGGGCGATATGCGTTTTTCTCCATTCAGGATGCCAAGACTAGCTTCGACATTTATTTCATGGACCTAGCGGGCGATCGCAAGCTGTTGCCGGTGCTCAACACTCCGTACGCCGAGCGCGACCCGAAGCTGTCCCCCGACAACAAGTGGCTGGCCTATACCTCCGATGAAAACGGGGCATTGGAGCTCTACGTAACGCCTTTTCCTGGTGGCGGCTCCAAGTGGCAGGTATCTAGTGGCGGGGTTCTCAAAACCGACGCCAATTCGAATGCGGAGGACTGGGCGCCCGACGGCAAGAGCTTGTACTATCGCTACGGAGACAAGGTTTACGTCGTTGAAGTCCGTACCGATGGTAGCAAACCGGAGTTCTCGGCGCCCAAGGAATTGATGACTATTCCTCAGGGTGTGGATCTTATTTCCATTCTGCCCGACGGAAAGCGTATCCTCGCGATCCGGTCGGTTGGGCATCGCAGCGCATCCCCGCAGAATCTGGTCCTCAACTGGCAGCACTTGGTGCGATGAGGGGCCGCTGACTGTGCAACCGGAGAGCGGCAGGCTTCGGAGACACCCCGAGCTGCCATGAGAAGTTCCTGACTCGTGACCAAGCGTAGAGCTTATGTTATAAAGACCTCTCCACTTGGCGGTTGACGGGCAAACCGGCAGTAACCCAAGCTGGCTGAGAATTCTTGGATTCAAGTGTCGAAGTCACACCGGCTGTGGATTTAATCTGTCAACCATGTGTTTGCTCTGACACTTAC
>Ga0210406_10001644_pt1 | contig 26834 bp, 21 predicted proteins | sample IncBWC30MmetaG_FD_155454 | JGI IMG/M metagenome (GOLD analysis project Ga0210406, IMG submission 155454) | Forest soil microbial communities from Barre Woods Harvard Forest LTER site, Petersham, Massachusetts, United States - Inc-BW-C-30-M | ecosystem: Environmental > Terrestrial > Soil >... | reverse complement strand
TGGCGGCTCGATGTATCTCGACCGCGGCAGACCGATGCCCGGCGGCATCGAGGAGACCGTGCGGAACCTGCGCGAGATCTCGCCGACGGTCTATTTCAACGTTCCCAAAGGTTACGAGTCGCTCTTGCCCTATCTGCGCGATGACACCGGCTTGCGCGCGAAATTCTTTGCCCGCCTGCATGCGATGTTCTTCGCCGGCGCAGCACTGCCGCGGCATATCTGGAACAGCTTCGACGAATTGTCGGTGCGGGAGACGGGTGCGCGCGTGCCCATGCTGACGGGCCTGGGTGCGACCGAAACCGCGCCGTTCTTCATGTCGGTCAATCCGCGCACCAGCCGCTCCGGCCATGTCGGGCTGCCTGTGCCCGGCAATGAAGCCAAGCTCGTGCCAAACAACGGCAAGCTCGAAGTGCGCGCGAAGGGGCCGAACGTCACGCCCGGCTATTGGCGCCAGCCTGAGCTGAGCAAGGCCGCCTTCGACGAGGAAGGATTCTACAAATTCGGCGATGCGCTCAAGCCCGCCGATCCGGACGATTTCCATGCCGGCTTCGATTTCGACGGCCGCATCGCGGAGGACTTCAAGCTTGCGAGCGGCACCTGGGTCTCGGTCGGCCCGTTGCGTGCGCGCTTCATTGCGGCCTGCGCGCCGCTGGTGCGTGACGTCGTGATCGCGGGCCTCAATCGCGACGAGATCACGGCGATCGTCGTTCTCGATCTCGACGGTTGCCGCCTCATCAATGCGACGCTGCCGTTCGACGATATCGCGGCGACGGCGGCCGATCCGCTCATTCGCGACGCGTTTCGCGAGCGCTTCGCGAAATTCCTGGCCACCGCGACCGGTTCGTCGACACGCATCACCCGCGCCATCCTGCTCGACGCGCCGCTGTCGATCGATCGCGGCGAAGTCACCGACAAGGGTTCGATCAATCAACGCGCGGTGTTGGAGCATCGCAGTCAATTGATCGAGGCTCTCTATTCACAGACGCCCCCGGCGCACGTGATTACGCTGATCTGAAGATTGATTTCCGTTCGAACAGAAAACCAGTCAGGAGAAGACCATGCAGTTGAAGGATCAGGCCGCAATCGTCACTGGCGGGGCATCGGGACTGGGAGCTGCGACGGCGCGGGCGCTGGCCGCGCAAGGCGCCAAGGTCGCCGTCTGCGATCTCAACGCCAAGCTCGCGGAGACGGTCGCCGCCGAGATCAAGGGGACTGCCGTCGTCGCCGATGTTTCCGATGCGGCCTCGGCGGAGGCGGCCGTCATGCAGGCGGCGAAGGCGCACGGACCGGCGCGCATCCTGGTGAACTGCGCCGGCATCGGCGTCGCCAAGCGCGTGATCGGCCGCGACGGTCCGATGCCGCTCGCGGATTTCGACAGGGTGATCAAGGTCAACCTGATCGGCTCCTTCAACATGCTGCGGCTTGTTACAACGGACATGTCGAAGCAGGAACCGCTTTCCACAGGCGAGCGCGGCGTCGTGATCAACACCGCTTCCATTGCAGCCTATGACGGCCAGATCGGACAGGCGGCGTACTCGGCGTCCAAGGGCGGCATCGTCGCGATGACGCTGCCGATCGCGCGCGAGCTCGCGCAGTTCGGCATTCGCGTGCTGACCATTGCGCCCGGCCTGTTCCTGACCCCGCTGCTGGCCAATCTGCCGCAGGAGGCGCAGGATTCGCTCGCCGCCGCGATTCCCTTCCCGCGCAGGCTGGGAGGGGCGGAGGAGTTCGCGTCGCTGGCGCTGCACATGATCGATAATCCTTATCTGAATGGCGAAGTGGTGCGGCTCGATGCCGCGCTGCGCATGGCGCCGCGTTAGGCCAATCTCATGTTCGTGCACCGGCGCGATGTCCAGATCCAGTGGGGTGACTGCGACCCCGCCAACATCGTCTATTACCCCCGCTATTTCGAGATGTTCGACGATTCCACCTCGATCATGTTCGAGGCGGCCGGCTTCTCCAAGCAGGACATCGTCAAGCGTTATGGGCTGGTCGGCATTCCCATGGTGGACACGCGGGCGAAATTCTACATTGCCTCCACCCATGGCGACTGGATCACGATCGAAAGCAGGATCGAGAGGTTCAATCGTTCGAGTTTCGAGGTCACCCACAAGGTGTTCAAAGGCGAGGCGTTGGCGATCGAGGCGTTCGAAACCCGCGTGCTGGTCGGTCGTCACCCCGACGATCCGGACCGGCTGAAGTCGGCGCCGATGCCTGCCGAGATCATCGAAAAGTTCATGAAAGGCTGACGACGGGTGGCCGGAGGGGTAGCCGAAAGAACGGGTTGATCGACCGGAGCGTGATCAAGAAAAGTGTGTTGCGATTTTCCGAAAAAAGATCATGCCCGGTCAGAAATTTTGATCTGGACTGCTCTTCATCATGTCAGGGAGGAATGGATGAAAAAGGCTTTTCTCGCGGCCGCGGCGCTCGCGCTGGCTCTGGCGCTGCCGGGTTCGCCGTCGCGCGCCGAGACCAGTGAGATCGTCATCGGCATCACGATTACCACAACCGGTCCCGCCGCGGCGCTGGGCATTCCCGAGCGCAACGCTTTGGAGTTTGTGCCGAAGGAGATCGCCGGCGTGCCGCTGAAGGTGATCGTGCTCGATGACGGCGGCGACCCGACCAACGCCACCACCAATGCGCGGCGCTTCGTGACGGAATCGAAGGCCGACATCATCATGGGCTCCTCGACCACGCCGCCGTCGGTCGCCGTGTCGAACGTCGCGAATGAGGCCGGCATTCCGCATTTCGGTCTCGCGCCGTTCCCGATCACGCCGGAGCGCGCCAAATGGTCGGTCGACATGCCGCAACCGGTGCCGATCATGGGCAAGGTGCTCTACGAGCACATGAAGAAGCACAACGTGAAAACCGTCGGCTATATCGGCTATTCCGATTCCTACGGCGATCTCTGGTTCAACGATTTCAAAAATCAGGGCGTGCCGTTGGGCATGACCCTGGTGGACGAGGAGCGCTTTGCACGGCCGGATACGTCGGTCACGGGGCAGGTGCTGAAGCTCGTCGCCGCCAATCCCGATGCGATCCTGGTCGGCGCCTCCGGCACCGCCGCGGGCTTGCCGCAGACGGAATTGCGCGAGCGCGGCTACAAGGGCCTGATCTATCAGACCCACGGCGCGGCCAGCATGGATTTCATCCGCATCGCGGGCAAGGCGGCGGAGGGTGTGATCATGGCGTCGGGCCCGGTGATGTCGCCGGAGACGCAGGCGGATTCGGCGCTCACCAAGAAGCCGGGCCTTGCGCTCAACACGGCCTATGAAGCGAAATATGGCCCAAACAGCCGCAGCCAGTTCGCCGGCCATCCCTTCGACGCCTTCGAAGTCCTGAAGCGCGTCATTCCGGTTGCGCTGAAAACCGCAAAGCCCGGCACGCCCGAATTTCGTGAAGCGATCCGCCAGGCGTTACTGACCGAACGCGAGATTCCGGCGAGCCAGGGCGTCTACAACTTCACCGAAAAGGACCGCTACGGCCTCGACGACCGCTCGCGCATCATCCTGACGGTGAAGGACGGAAAATACGTCCCGGCGCAGTGAGGCACACCCTCGCGTCAGCTCCGTTGTCATCATCAGTCGCCGGGTCTCGCCTTTGACGAGACCCGGAAGCGCCTCGCCATGACGGTGGGGCTCAATGGTTGCTACGAGAGTTTAAGCCGTCGCCCCTGCGAAACGCAGGGGCCCATAACCACGGGCGCCGGTTGTTACAACAGTCGGCCGCCAGACGGCCGGACGACGGCGACACTCTATCGCCATTGGCGAGGTCAAGCGCCGGCGGTTGATTCTAAATCCCGCTCGCGCCCTCGTGCTGGAAGCCGAGATAGCTGGCGGCGACGCGCGCGTCTGATGCGATTCCCTTTGCCGCGCCGTTCAGCACGAACTCGCCGAGCTCCATCACATAGGCGCGGTCGGCGATGGCGAGCGCGGCCTGTGCGTTCTGCTCGACCAGCAGCACCGAGACGCCGGCCGCGCGCAATTCGCCGATGGTCCTGAAAATGTCCGCGACGATGATCGGCGCCAAGCCCAGGCTCGGCTCGTCCAGCATCAAGAGCTTCGGTGCCCCCATCAGCGCGCGGCCCATGGCGAGCATTTGCTGCTCGCCACCGGAGAGCGTGCCGGCGAGCTGCTTGCGCCGCTCCTTCAGCCGCGGGAACAGCGCATAGACCCGCTCGAAAGCGCTCGCGGCTCGCGCTTTTGTCACGCGAAAAGCGCCGAGCTCGAGATTGTCCTCCACATTCATGCTGGCGAACAGCTCGCGATGTTCCGGCACGAGACTCAGGCCCGCCGCGACACGGTCCTCGATTTCGAGCCGCGCGACGTCCTCCCTCGCAAAGGCAACGCGGCCCTTCAGCGGCAGGATGCCCATGATGGCGTTCAGCAGCGTGGTCTTGCCGGCGCCATTGGCCCCGATGATGGTGACGATCTCTCTATCTCCGACGTCGAGCGACACCGAGCGCACGGCCTCGACCTTGCCATAGGCGACATGCACGTCCGAGACGGTGAGGAGCGCGCTCATGCGGCCGCTCCGAGATAGGCCTTGATGACTTCAGGATTGGTCTTGATGGCCTCGGGTGCGCCTTCCGCGATCTTGGTGCCGAAGTCGAGCACCACCACGCGGTCGGCGAGGTTCATCACGAAACCCATGTCGTGCTCGACCAGCAGCACCGACATGCCGCCCTCGCGCAACTGCCGCAGCAGCGCCGCGAGCCGCTGCTTCTCCATGTGCCGCAGCCCCGCCGCCGGCTCGTCGAGCAAGAGCAGCGTCGGATCGACGCAAAGTGCGCGCGCGATCTCGACGATGCGCTGCTGGCCGAGCGAGAGCGAGCCCGCGGGCTGGTCCATCTGGTCGGCAAGGCCGACGCGGTCGATCTGGCGCGCAGCCTCCGCAAGCAGGCTTGCTTCGTCCGCGCGATCGAGCCGGAACATGCTCGACAGTGCGCCTGCGGACCCGCGCAGATGCGCGCCGATCGCGACGTTCTCCAGAACGGTCATATCGGGCACCAGCTTGACATGCTGGAAAGTCCTGGAGACGCCGAGCTTGACGATCTCCTGCGGCGGCGCATTGTCGATCGGCTTGCCGAGCACGGAAATGCTGCCGCCGGTGGCGCCGAGCACGCCGGTGATGAGGTTGAACGTCGTGCTCTTGCCGGCGCCGTTCGGGCCGATCAGGGCGACGATCTCGCGCGCCCGAACCTCGAAGGAAACATTGTTGACCGCGATCACGCCGCCGAACTGCTTGCGCGCCTTGTCGATCTGCAGAAGCACGTCCGGTGTGTCCGGTGCGCGCACGCGAGCCGGCAGTGTCAGCGACAGGTCGGGCGGCCTGTGCTTCGGCTCGAACGGCCACAAGGACATCAGCCACGGCCAGACGCCGGCCGGCGCGAGCTGCAACAGCGCGACGAGCAGAATGCCGAACACGATGGTTTCGAGCTGGCCCTCGCCATGCAGCAAAAGCGGCAGATAGCTCTGCAGCACTTCCTTGAGAATCACGACGATCGCAGCACCCAGCACACCGCCCCAGACATAGCCGGCGCCGCCGACGACCGCGATGAACAGATATTCGATACCGGCCTGCGCGCCGAACGGCGTCGGATTGGCCGCGCGCTGGAAATGCGCATAGAGCCAGCCGGAGAGGCCGGCCAGCACCGCGGCATAGATGAACACCAGGAGCTTCATGCCCGGCGTGCGCACGCCGAAGGCCTCGGCCGCGATATGGCCGCGCCGCAATGCGCGGATGGCGCGGCCGGTGCGGGAATCCAGCAGGTTCATCGTGAGCAGCGCCGAGATCAGCACGGCGATCCAGATCGCATAATAGATCGTGCCGGGATCGATCATCCTGAACGATCTGATCGCAAGCGGCGGGATTGCGGAGATGCCGTCATTGCGGCCGAGAAATTCGAGCTTGCTGAAGAGATAGAACAGGCCGAGCCCCCAGGCGATGGTGCCGAGCGGTAGATAATGGCCGGACAGCCGCACGGTGACGAGGCCGAGCAGTACGGCAGCGAAGCCCGAGACAAGCAGCGACAGCGGCAGCGTCAGCCAGGGCGAGACGCCGTAGGCCGTCGTCAGCACCGCGGTCGTATAGGCGCCGAAGCCGCAGAACGCCGCTTGCCCGAATGAGGTGAGGCCGCCGACGCCGGTCAAAAGCACGAGCCCCATCGCGACCAGCGCCGAAAGGCCGATATTGTCGAGCAGCACGATCCAGAACGGCGGCATGCCCGGAATGAACGGAATCGCCGCCATCATGATTGCGAAGATCAGGACAGGCACGCGCTCGCTCATGCTTGCTCCAGCTCTTTGATTGAGCATGATCTTTCGGAAAACCGCTGCACACTTTTCCGGATCATGCTCAGTCCTTCTCTTCCTCGACCTCGGGCGCGGCCAGCGATCGCAACAGCAGCACGGGAACGAGCAGCGTGAAGACGATGACCTCCTTGAAATTGGACGCGTAGAACGAGGAGAAGGACTCGACCGTGCCGACCAGCAGCGCGGCGATTGCGGTCAGCGGATAGCTGACCAGCCCACCGATGATCGCGGCGATGAAACCTTTCAGGCCGATCAGGAATCCGGTGTCGTAATAGAGCGTGGTGATCGGCACGATCAGGATGCCTGACAGCGCGCCGATCACGGAGGCGAGCAGGAAGGCGATCTGTCCCGACAGCGTGGTCCTGACGCCGACGAGACGGGCGCCGAGCCGGTTCACCGCGGTGGCGCGCAGCGCTTTGCCATACAGCGTGAAGCCGAAGAACAGCCAGAGCGCGATGATGAAGGCGATGGTGATCGCGTAGACCGCGATGCTTTGGCCGGTGAAACGCAGGGGGCCGGCGATCAGCGCCACATCCGCGATCGTCGGGCCGCGCTGGCCCTCGGCGCCGAAGAACAGCAGCCCAAGCCCCTGCAGTGCGAGATGACAGCCGACCGATGCGATCAGCAGCACCAGCACGGACGTATGCGCCAGCGGCTGAAAGGCGAGGCGATAGAGAAACAGTCCGATCGCGGCCACGATGACCAGCGTCAGCGCGATGTTGACCGCGATCGGCGGATGGCGCGCGGCAAGCCACACGGTCAGCGCCAGCACGATGCAGGGCAGCACGATGTTAATGACGAAAGCGCGGCCGATGAGCCTCGCATGCAGCGCGCGGCGCGCCACGAACAGGTCGAAGGCGAAGGCGGCAACGCCCATCGCGACCGCAAGCTTCGCCGTTCCCGGCATCTGCCCCGCCGACAGCGAGGCATAGGTCAGCGCGCCATAGGTGACGAATTCGCCCTGCGGAATCAGGATCACGCGCGTCACCGCGAACACCAGCACCAGCGCCAGCCCGAGCAGCGCGTAGATCGCGCCGTTGGTGATGCCGTCCTGGATCAGGAACAGCATGATCGTGGTGTTCACGCGCCGACGCTCCCCCTCTTTAATCTTTGGTCCGAACGTGGCGCCTTGCTCGGAGCCGCCGTCCGGTCGCGGCAGTTGAAATCCGCCGCCGGCATTTGATATGATGGATAACAATTATCAAGTATAACCTCAAGGCCGGCATCCGGCCCAGCGGGATTTGTGAGCCTTCGATGACTGTTTCGAGAGATCGCTATGACCGATAGCGCGAAGGCTCGCAAGGAGGCCGTCGAGGCCTCGACAGATGGCGCCGCGCTCGACATGGGCGAGTTGTCGGAGCTGCTCGGCTATTCCCTCAAGCGAGCGCAATTGAAGATTTTCGAGGACTTCCTGCACTGCGTGGCGCCGCTGCAGCTCACGCCGGCGCAATTTTCAGTGCTGCTGCTGCTCGACAAGAATCCAGGCCGCAACCAGACCGAAATCGCCAACACGCTGGGCATTCTCCGGCCGAATTTCGTCGCGATGCTCGACGGCCTTGAGAGCCGCGACCTCTGCACGCGGGCCCGTTCCACCAACGACCGCCGCTCGCACATCCTGATGCTGACGGACAAGGGCCGCGCCGTGCTGGCGCGGGCGAAGAAGCTCGTCGCCACCAAGCACGAGGCGCGGCTGAACGAGCTGTTGGGTCCCGCCAACCGCACGGCGCTGCTCGACATGCTGAGCAAGATCGCGCGCGAGTTTTGAGCTTTCCGTCATTCCACCAGGATCACCCGGATGTCATTCACATTCGTGAGTGTCGGACCGGTCAGCAACAGATCGCCGGTGGCGGCAAAGAATGTGGTCGCGTCGTTGTTGGCGAGATAGGCCTGCGGGTCGAGCTTTTGCGCTTCCATTTTCGCGAAGGTGGCTGCGTCGATCATCGCGCCGGCAGGATCGCTGGCCGAGCCCGCGCCGCCGTCGGCGCCGTCGGTGTCGCCGGCGAGCGCGGAAATATCAGGCGTGTCCTTGAAGAGCGCGGCCAGCGCCAGCGCATATTCCTGGTTGGGACCGCCGCGGCCATTGCCGCGTACCGTCACGGTCAACTCGCCGCCGGAGAGGATCCCGACGCGCTTGCCTTGCGCGCGGGCCTTCAGCGCGAGCCTAGCGTGCTCGACCGCAACCTCCCGCGCCTCACCTTCGAGATCGGCGCCGAGCTCGATGATCTCGTAGCCCGCGTCCTTTGCGAGCTTGACCGCCGCGTCGAGCGAGGCTTTCGGCCGTGCGATCAGCTCGAAATGCGCGCGTGCAAAAGCGGGGTCGCCCGGCTTGCAGCTCTCGTTCCTGGGGTCATCGAGCGCGCGGCGTATGGCGTCGCCGACCTCAAGCCCGTATTTGGCGATGATGGCGCGGGCATCCGCCAGCGTGGTCGGGTCGGGCACCGTGGGACCCGAGGCAATCGCGGACGGATCGTCATGCGGCACGTCCGATATCGCGAGCGTGACGATCTCGGCCTTCTGGCCGGCGCGGGCGAGCCGCCCGCCCTTGATCCGCGACAGATGCTTGCGGACCGTATTGATCTCGCCGATCGGCGCGCCGGAGCGGAGCAGGGCGCGGGTCAGCTGCTGCTTCTGCGCGAACGAGACGCCATCAACCGGCGCGATCCAGTTCGCCGAACCGCCGCCGGACAACAGCACCAGCAGCAGATCGTCGGCCTCGGCCTGCGCTGCGAGGCGCAGTGTATCTTCAGCCCCCTTCAGTCCCGCTTCGTCCGGCATGGGATGGCCGGCCTCGATCACCTTGATCCGCCGTGTCGGCACGCCATGGCCGTGGCGCGTGGTGGCGATGCCGACAAGACGTGCGGGGTCGAGCTTGAGCGTGTCGAGATAGTGCCGTTCGGCGGCGGCGGCCATCGCCGCAGCGCCCTTGCCGGCGGCAAGGCAGATCACTTTTCCCTTCGGCGCCGGGCGCAGATGCGCCGCCAGCACCACGTCGGGATGCGCCGCGGCGACCGCGGCGTCGAAGATGCTGCGCAGCAGCGGGCGCCGGCCGGTCATGCCGCCACGTCCGCTTGAGAACGCGGTTTTCGCAAGTCCATTCGTCGCCGCATCGCTTCAGCACCTCAACCATGGTCGTGGCCATGTTGTAGCCAGTCAGTGCGGACGAGTCGACTGCTCCACCGTCTTCGGCGGGCCAATTGCTTTTGCTCGGTCTCTTGTTCCCTTGCAAAAAAATCCCCCGCGGCGCCGCCGCGGGGGTCTGAGCGTCTTATCAAGGGCTAGCCGCCAACATCGCCGCTGACGACATCGCCGAACAGCTCCCACTTCTCACCCTTGAACCGCATGAGCTGCAATTGGCTGATGGGGGCGAAGTCGCTTGCCGATGTGTTGATCGCGATGCCCGGCAGCAGCACTTCGGTGCGGAAATCCTTCAGGCTCGCCGCCTGCTTCATGACGTTCTCGCGCGTGAGATCGTCGCCGCACTGCTTCAGCACCTGGACCAGCGTCTGCGCGACGCCATAGCCGACGATCGTGCCGCCGTCGAGCTTGTCGCCCTCGGGGAAATCCTTGGCCATGAAATCCAGGAATTGCTTCATCCCGGTGTCGTCCTTCCACTGCGTATCGGAGACATCCTTCAGATAGGCCGCGGAAATGATGCCTTGCGAGTTCTCATAGCCCGCCGGCTTGATCACGCTGCCGACCGAGGCCGAGACGTTGTTGAGGATGTGCAGCGTCTTCCATTCGATCTCGGCGATCTTCTTGATCGCTTGCGCGGCGAATTTCGGCGTCGTGATATTGATAAAGACGTCGGCCCCGGTCGCCTTCAGCTTGACGATGTGGTTGTCGATGCTCGGCTCGGTGGTCTCGTAGCTCTCCTCCGCGACGATCATGGTCGCGGCCTTGGCGCCGAGCCCGTCCTTGAGGCCCTTGAGATAATCCTTGCCGTAATCGTCGTTCTGGTAGAGCACGGCGATCTTGGCGTCGGGCTTTTCCTTCAGAAGATATTTCGCATAGATCCGCGACTCGCTCTGGTAGTTTGGCTGCCAGCCCATGGTCCAGGGGAAATCCTTCGAGTCGTTCCACTTGGTGGCGCCGGTCGCGACGAAGAGTTGCGGCACCTTCTTCGCGTTCATGTATTTGTGGATCGCCGAATTGGGCGGCGTGCCGAGCGAGTTGAAGATGAACAGCACCTCGTCGCTCTCGACGAGCTTGCGCGCCTGCTCCACGGTCTTCGGCGGGCTATAGGCGTCGTCATAGGAGATGAAGTTGATCTTGCGGCCGTTGATGCCGCCTTCCGCGTTGATCTTCTTGAAATAGGCGGCTTCCGTCTTGCCGATGATCCCATAGGCCGATGCCGGCCCGCTATAGGGCATGATGTTGCCGATCTTGATCTCGGTGTCGGTGGCGCCGGTGTCGTATTTCTTTTGCGCAAGCGCGCCGCTTGTCGTTGCGGCGAACAGGGCCAATGAACTCAAAACGATTGCCAAGCGTTTGGCGTTAAAAGCCATTACGTCTCTCCCTTCCTCTGCCAATCATGCATGTTTATGGCCGGCTTCCTTGCTCGAAAGCTCTTCTTGGCTTTTGCCATCGATAACATCTTGCCCAATCGGTCACAACAAAAAGCCCCTGCGGCAAAGCGCAGGGGCTGCTCATTTGGTTAGCAGTGACAACCGCCGTTAACCACCGACGTCCGAGCTGACGACATCACCGAAGCGCTCCCAGCCGTCGCCCTTGAACCGCATGAGCTGCAACTGCGAGAGCGGCGCGAAATCGGTTGGTGAGGTGTTTACCTTGACGCTCGGCAGCAGGCCGAGGGGTTCGTAGTCCTTGATGCTGGCCGCCTGCTTCATCACGTTCGCGCGGGTCAGATCGTCGCCGCAGGCCTTCAGCACATGCACGAGGCCCTGGGACACGATGTAGGCGTACATCACGAACACGTCTGCGCGGTTGGCCTCGGGATAGTATTTGTCGAGGAACTCATTCCAGGCCTTGACCGCCGGATCATTCTTCCATCCCGGATCGGTCGGATCCTTGAGATAGATCGAGGAGATGATTCCTTGCGAGTTCTCGAAACCCGCGGGCTTCATCACGCTGCCGATCGAGGCCGAGACGTTGTTGAGGAAGTGCATCGGCTTCCAGCCGATCTCGTTGATCTTCCTGATCGCCTGCGCGGCAAATTTCGGCGTCGTGACGTTGAAGAAGACGTCGGCATCCGTCGATTTCAACTGGACGATCTCGGAGTCGATGGTCGGCTGCGTCACCTCGTAGCTCGCCTCGGCCACGATCATCGATGCCGCCTTGGCGCCAAGACCGTCCTTCAGGCCCTTGACGTAGTCTTTCCCATAGTCATCGTTCTGATAGAGGATCGCTATCCTGGCATTCGGCTTTTCCTTCAGAATGTATTTCGCATAGATGTGGGATTCGCTCTGGTAGTTCGGCTGCCAGCCCATGGTCCACGGAAAGTCCTTCGCGTCATCCCACTTGGTGGCGCCGGTCGCGACGAACAGTTGCGGCACCTTCTTCTGGTTCATGTATTTCTGAATCGCCGTGTTCGGCGGCGTGCCCAGCGAGTTGAATATCAACAGCACCTCGTCGCTCTCGACAAGCTTGCGCGCCTGCTCGACCGTCTTCGGCGGGCTATAGGCGTCGTCATAGGAGATGAAGTTGATCTTGCGGCCGTTGATGCCGCCCTCCGCATTGATCTTTCTGAAGTAGGCCTCCTCGGTCTTGCCGATCACGCCATAGGCGGAAGCCGCTCCGCTATAGGGCATGATGTTGCCGATCTTGATTTCGGTGTCGGTGGCGCCGGTGTCGTAGTTCTTTTGCGCAAACGCGCCGCTGGATGTCGCGGCGGCAATCGCGAGGGCAGCCGAGAAGGCCGCCAGCCGTAAATGGGCAGGCATCTAGATCTCCTTGGGCTGGTTGAATGTGTCGATTTTCTTGATTGGGAACGTCTTCGCGCTCCAGGGAGGTATTCAATACCTGCTTCGGACGGGCGGCAACAAAAAGCCCCCTGCGCGACGATCGCAGGGGGCGTCAATTAGTCGAACGGGCGGCCGGAGCCGCCGGTAAGCCGATAAGTCAGTTGCTGAGGTCGCCGCTCATGATGTCGCCGAACAAGTCCCATTTCTCGCCCTTGAACCGCATCATCTGAAGCTGTTCGATCGGGGCGAAATCGGTCGGCGAGGTGTTGATCTTGATGCCGGGGAGAAGCGTGTCCGGCTCGAAATCCTTCAGGCTCGCGGCCTGCTTCATCACATTGGCGCGGGTCAGGTCGTCGCCGCACATCTGCAGCACCTTCACCAGCGTCTGCGCGACGCCATAGCCGTAGACCGTGGAGCCGTCGAGCCTGTTGCCGTCCGGATAGTACTTCGCCAGAAACTCGAAGAACCGCTTCATGCCGGGATCGTTGTCCCATTGCGGATCGGCGCCGTCCTTGGCGTAGGCGGCCGACAGGATGCCTTGCGCGTTCTCGAAGCCGGCCGGCTTGATGACGCCGCCGACCGAGGCCGAGACGTTGGAAACGATGTGCACCGGATGCCAGTCGATCTCGGCGAGCTTCTTGATCGCTTGCGCTGCGAATTTCGGCGTCGTGATGGAGATGAACACGTCGGCGCTGGAGGCCTTCAGCTTGACGATGTGGTTGTCGATCGAGGGCTCCGAGGTCTCATAGCTTTCTTCGGCGATGATCATCGAGTCCTTCGGGCCGAGGCCGTCTTTCAAGCCCTTGAGGTAGTCCTTGCCGAAATCGTCGTTCTGATAGAGGATCGCGATCTTGCCGTCCGGCTTCTCCTTGATCAGATATTTCGCGTAGATATGGGCTTCGCTCTGGTAGCTCGGCTGCCAGCCCATGGTCCATGGGAAGTTCTTCGGATCGTTCCATTTGGTGGCGCCGGTGGCGACAAAGAGCTGCGGCACCTTCTTGCCATTGAGATATTTCTGAATCGCCGTGTTCGACGGCGTGCCGAGCGGATTGAACACGACGAGCACCTCGTCGCTCTCGACGAGCTTGCGGACCTGCTCGACCGCCTTCGGCGGACTGTAGCCGTCGTCATAGGAGATGAACTTGATCTTGCGGCCGTTGATGCCGCCTTCGGCATTGATCTTGTTGAAATAGGCCTCCTGCGTCTTGCCGATGACGCCATAGGCGGACGCGGGGCCGCTATACGGCATGATGTTGCCGACCTTGATCTCGGTATCGGAAGCGCCCGTGTCGTATCTCTTCTGGGCGAGTGCGCTGCCCGAGGTGAAAGCCATCAGCGCCGCAGCGAGTGCGGCGATGCACAGATGTTGGCTGGAACGCATGGGGTCTCCTAGTTTTTCCGGAACTTGCTGGCGAGCTGCTGGCCGACGAGGGCAACCTGCCTGGCACCATGCGGCACCAGGAAGATGACGAGGAACAACAATACGCCGAAAACGGCGCCCGACAGCCCCTTGGAAACGCCCTCCGCGATGTTCGGCACAAAGATGATGAAGGCCGCGCCGACGATCGAGCCCGGCAGCCAGCCGACGCCGCCGACCACCATGCCGAGGAACAGCGAGATCGCAAGCGTGATGGTATAGCTGTCTGGCGCGACAAACTGCACCGCGATCGCACCGAGCCCGCCGGCGACGCCGGTGATGCCTGCGGAAACGCCGAAGGCGAGCGTCTTGTACAGCGCGACGTCGATGCCCATCGCGGAGGCCGCGATCTCGTTGTCGCGGATCGCCATGAAGGCGCGCCCGGAGCGCGACCTCAACAGGTTGACCGAGAAGATGTAGATCGCAATGGTGATGACCAGCGTGAAGTAATACAGCCACATGTCCTGCGACATCGGCAGGCCGAACGGCGCGTCCGGCTTGGTCACGACCAGGCCCTGCACGCCGCCGGTCCATTTCTCGAAGAAGCCAAGCTTGAGCAGTTGCGGCATCGCGGTCGCCAGCGCGAAGGTCGCGAGCGCGAGATAGACGCCGGACAGCCGCAGCGCCGGCTGGCCGAACAGGAAGCCGGCCGCGAAGCAGAGGATGCCCGCGATCGGCAGCGTCAGCGCGTAATTGACGTTGTACTGCTCCATCAGGATCGCGGAGGTGTAGGCGCCGATGGCGTAGAACGCGCTTTGGCCCAGCGAGAACTGGCCGCTTCCCCCGGTCAGGATGTTCAGCGCCAGCACCGCGGTACCGTAGATCAAGAGCATCGTCATCTGGAAGATGATGAAGTTCTTGACGAACATCGGCGTGATGACGAGCAGCGCCAGCACCACCAGCGAGGTGCCGTAGCCGAGTGTCATGGCCCGCTTGGGAACGGCTTCGACGGCCGGGTGTTCGGTGACGACTTCCTCGACTGCGCTCATGATCAAACTCGCTTCACGATGGGCCGGCCGAACAGGCCAGCGGGTTTGACGACCAACACGGTGATGATCAACGCCAGCGCGATCGGCAGCTTCAGCTCGTTGCCGACGCCCGGGATATAGGTTCCGGCCAGGTTCTCGAAGATGCCGACCAGGAAGCCGCCGATCACGGCGCCGAACGGACTGGTCAGGCCGCCGAGCACGGCGGCGGCAAAGCCGTAGATCAGGACGCCGCCCATCATGTTCGGCTCCAGGAACACCACCGGCGCGATCAGCATGCCGGCGATCGAGCCGATCGCGGCCGCCATGCCCCAGCCGAGCGCGATCATCCAGGAGGTGTTGATGCCGACCAGCCGGGCCGATTCAGGCAGCGAGGCGGCCGCGCGCATCGCGAGCCCGACCCGCGTGTACTGGAAGAAGAAATAGAGCCCGATCAGGAGCAGCACGGTGACGCCGATCATGCCGGCCTGATGGGTCGAGATGAGCTGACTGCCGAGAAACGGCGAAGAGCCGAACGGGGTCGGATATTGCTTGATGGTGAAGTCCCAGATCAGGCCGGCGCAACTGTTGATGATCGAGAACAGCGCGATGAAGCCCGCGACATTGGTCAGGATCGGCGCTTTCGCGAGCGGCTTGAACAGCAGCCGCTCGATCGCGATGCCGCCGGCGAAGGAGAAGGCCAGGGTAATCAGGAAGGCGCCCCAATATGGCACACCCCATTGCATCAACTGCCAGGAGACGAAGGTCGAGAACATCGCCATCTCGCCTTGCGCGAAATTGAGATGGTCGATCGCCTGGTAAATCATGACCACCGCAAGCGCCATGCAGGCATAGATCGCGCCGGTCGAGATGCCGGCCAGGATCTGGTTGGTAAAAAGCTCCATTGTGGCCTGCTCCCTAGTAACCCAGATAGGATTTACGGACGTCTTCATTGTTGGCGACGTCCTTGGCGGGGCCCGCCATCACGATGCGGCCGGTCTCGATCACATAGGCCTGGTCGGCGAGTTCGAGTGCAAGCTGGGCGTTCTGTTCCACCACCAGGATCGTGACCTTGTCCTCGCGGTTGATCTTGCCGAGGATCTTGAACAGGTCCCGCACGATCAACGGCGCCAGTCCGAACGAGGGTTCATCCAGAAGCATCAGGCGCGGCCGCAGCATCAGCGCGCGGGCGACCGCGAGCATCTGCTGCTCGCCGCCGGACAGGGTTCCGGCCTGCTGGGTGTGGCGCTGCTTCAGGACCGGGAAGTGATGATACATGCGCTCGATGTCGGCGACGATGCCGGCGCTGTCCTTGCGCGTGATGGCCCCGAGCTGCAGGTTCTCCTCCACCGTCATGGTCGTGAACGTGCCGCGGCCTTGCGGCACATGGGCAATGCCGAGCCGGACAATGTTCTCGGTCGAGCGGTTGTTGAGCGCCTGGCCTTCGAATTCGATCGCCCCGGTCGAGCGCACCATGTTGCAGATCGCGCGCAAGGTCGTGGTCTTGCCGGCGCCGTTGGCGCCGAGCAGGGTGGTGAGCGAGCCCTCGTCGAGCGCGAAATTGAGGCCGTAGAGCGCCTGCACATGGCCGTAATAGGCACGCAGATCCTTGACGTTGAGCATCGCCGTCATTGGTCCTTGCTCCCGAGATAGGCCTTGATCACGTCCGGGTCGGCCTGGACCTGGCTAGGAGTGCCCTCGGCGAGCTTGCGGCCGAAATTCAACGCGACCACGTGGTCGGCGATCGACATCACGAGTCCCATGTGATGCTCGACCAGAAGCACGGTGATCTTGCGGTCGTCGCGAATGCGGCGGATCAGGTCGCCGAGCACGTGGACTTCTTCATGGTTCAAGCCGCCGGCGGGCTCGTCCAGCAGCAGGATCTTGGGATCGGAGGCGAGCGCACGGGCAAGCTCGACGCGCTTCTGGGTGCCGAACGGCAGGCCGGAGACGACGGTATGGCCGACGTCCTCGAGGTCGAGATAGGCGAGGATCTCGTGGCACTTCTTGTTGACCGCCGCTTCGCCGCGCCGCACCCAGGCGAGCTTCAGCGAGTCGCTGATGATGTCGCTGGAGGTGCGGGAGTGGGTGCCGATACGCACATTGTCGAGCACAGAGAGATTGGGAAACAGCGCGACGTTCTGGAAGGTGCGGCCGATGCCGATCTCGGCGATCCGGTGCGGCGGACGGGACAGGATGCTCTGGCCCTCCATCAAAATATCGCCGGAACTCGGCTGGTAGAGCCGGCTTAAGCAATTGAAGAGAGTGGTCTTGCCGGCGCCATTCGGTCCGATCAGGCCCAGGATCGCGCCCTGATGCATATTGAAGGAGACGCCGTTCAGCGCCACGATGCCGCCGAACACGACGCTAACGTCGCGAACCGCGAGCAGGGGATCTCGACCCTGCGCGAGCTGTGCCTGCGTCATATGGTCCCGCCGAGCATGCTCGTGAGGCCGGATGGACCGGACCTCACACTGCGCCGGTCGCGACGATGAAGACTATCAGATCCCCTCGGCCATGCGTCCAACTTTCCCTCCTGGCTTGGCTTTTTTGTTTGTTTGTTTTTTTGATTGCGTCGATTGCGGCATCACGCCGCCTAGAGCCGCTTCGATGTTCCTTACCATCGCCACGAGGCGAGGTCCAATGTCGTTGCGCAGACGATCTTCCGTAAAGCGGAACGCGGGTGCGCCGCAGTTGAATGCATAGGGACCCGTCCCGTCATTCAGCATCAGCGCGACGCCGACCGCGTGAACGTCATCCTGCCATTCGCCCGCGGAGATCGCAAAGCCATGTTTGGCGACCGTCTCGCCGGCCCGTTCGATGCCATCGCGCATCTTTGGCCATCGGCTGCCGTAATGGTCGCGCAGCTCGCGCAACAGTGCGGTGCGTTCGTCGTCCGGCAGCGCCCAGAGATAGGCGCGCCCCATCGCTGTGGTTGCGATCGGGATACGGGAACCGACGTCAAGTTGAACATTCACGACGCCGGCCCGGCTCTGACCGAAATAGATCATGCTGTAGCGATCGCGGCCGCCGATCGCGACCGCGCCGCCCGTCTCGCGCATCAATTGCTCGCGGAACGGTTCCGACAGATGCCGTACCCCGAGATTGGCGAGCGCGGCATAGCCGAGCGCCAGGGCCGGAGGCGCGAGCTGATATTTCTCGAAGCGCGGGACTGGCGTCAGGTATCCCAGCTTGGTCAGTGTGTAGGTCAGCCTGGAAACAGTCGGCTTCGGCAGGTTGGTGCGCGCCGCGATTTCTTGATTGCCAAGCAGGCCGTCATTGGGTTGGAATGCGCGCAAGACGTCAAGTCCGCGGGACAGCGCGACGACGAAGCTGCGATCGGTCGCTGCCTTTTTGCCTGAGCGTTTCATGTCCTGCCGCTATACGGTCCTCGTTGACAACCGACGTGCTTCAAAATAACCCTCGATGTCAAGATGTGGAATTAAATTCCGCTATGCGAAATTGAACGAAGGGAGCGCAGCGTGAGCGAAGTCGTCAAACTCGAACGTCATGACGTGATCGGTATCGTGACCGTCAACAATCCTCCGGTGAACGCTCTGAGCGCCGCGGTGCGCGGCGGCATCCTCGAATGCATCAAGGCAGCGATCGCCGATCCGCAGGTGCAGGGTATCGTGCTGACCTGCGCCGGACGCACCTTCATCGCCGGCGCCGACATCACCGAGTTCGGCAAGCCGCCGAAGCCGCCCGGTCTGCATGAAGTGCTGGTCGAGATCGAGAACTCGCCGAAGCCGGTCGTGGCCGCGATCCACGGCACAGCGCTTGGCGGCGGGCTTGAGGTCGCGCTCGCCTGTCATTTCCGCGTGGCGACCAAGGACGCCAGGCTCGGTCTGCCCGAAGTGAAGCTCGGCCTCTTGCCGGGCGCGGGCGGCACGCAGCGCCTGCCGCGTGCGGTCGGTCCCGAGCTTGCGGTCAAGATGATCGTCGGCGGCGATCCGATCTCCGCTGCGGAAGCGCTCAAGAACGGCCTGATCGAGGAGATTGTCGAAGGCCCGGCCGCGGGCGGCGAGGCCTTCGTGCGCAAGGTGCTCGCGGAGAAGCGGCCCTTGCGCAAGCTGCGTGACGATGACTCCAAGCTCGTCGCCGCCAAGGCCGACCGCTCGATCTTCACCAGTGCGGTCGCCGCGATGACCAAGCGCGCGCGCGGGCTGGAGGCGCCGTTCGCCGCGGCCGACGCGGTCGGCGCCGCGATCGACCTGCCGTTCGACGAGGGACTGAAGAAAGAGCGCGAGGGCTTCCTGAAGCTCGTCGCGAGCGACCAGTCGAAGGCGCAGCGCTACGCCTTCTTTGCCGAGCGCGAGGCTGCCAAGATCGCGGGCGTGCCCGATGGCACCAAGCCGCGCAACGTCGAGCGCGTCGCCATCATCGGCGCGGGCACGATGGGCGGCGGCATTGCGATGTCGTTCGCCAATGCCGGCATTCCCGTCACGCTGATCGAGACCGCCGAGGAGCAGCTCAAGCGCGGGCTCGGCGTGATGCAGAAGAACTGGGAGGCCACCGCGGCGCGCGGCGGCATCCCGGCGGATGCGCCGGCCAAGCGCATGGCGCTGATCAACGGCGTGGTCGGGCTCGACAACGTCAGGGATGCCGACCTCGTCATCGAGGCCGTGTTCGAGACCATGGCGGTGAAGAAAGAAGTATTCGGCCAGCTCGACAAGTTCGCCAAGCCCGGCGCCGTGCTCGCTTCCAACACCTCCTATCTCAACATCGACGAGATCGCGAAGCAGACCAACCGCCCGCAGGACGTGCTTGGCATGCACTTCTTCAGCCCGGCCAATGTGATGAAGCTGTGCGAGATCGTGCGTGCGGCGAAGACCGCGCCGGATGCGCTGGTCACCGCGGTGTCGATCTCGCGCAAGATCGCCAAGGTGCCGGCCGTGGTCGGCGTCTGCGACGGCTTCGTCGGCAATCGCATGCTGGCGCAGCGCGGCAAGCAGGCAGACAAGCTGCTGTTCGAAGGCGCGCTGCCGCAGCAGGTCGATGCGGTCGTGACCAAGTTCGGCATGCCGATGGGGCCGTTCGCGATGGGCGATCTCGCCGGCCTCGATATCGGCTGGCGCTCGCGGAAAGATCGCGGCATCAAGTCGGAAATCGCGGATGCGCTGTGCGAGGCCGGACGCTTCGGCCAGAAGACAGGCAAGGGCTACTACAAATATGAAGGCGGCTCGCGCGCGCCATTGCCCGATCCGGAGGTCGAGAAGCTGATCGACGAGACGCTGACGCGGCTTGGCCGCAAGCGCCGCGCCGTCAGCGACGACGAGATCCTCGAGCGCATGATGTATCCGATGATCAACGAAGGCGCGCGAATCCTGGAGGAGGGCATCGCGGCGCGTCCGAGCGACATCGACGTGATCTGGCTCTATGGCTATGGCTGGCCGATCTACCGGGGCGGCCCGATGTTCTATGCGGACCAGGTGGGCCTGAAGCACATCGCCGACCGTCTCGCCCACTACGCCAAGGAGACCAACGATCCTTCGCTGGAGCCGGCGCCGCTGCTCAAGCGTCTTGCAGCCGAAGGCAAGACGTTCGCCTCGCTGGCGTCATCTTCGTCGAAAGCGGCGTGATGGGGCCACGTCTCTTACAACGAGTCATTCCGGGGCGCGCGAAAGCGCGAACCCGGAATCTCGAGATTCCGGGCTCGATGCCCGACCTCGGGTTTTACCCGAGTTCGGCAAATATGTTTGTCCAAGTCGGCAACAGCCGACTTGGATGCGCATCGCCCCGGAATGACGGTCGCTTGATCGGAAGCGCTTAAGGCAGCCATGACCCATCCCGGCGAGCAGTTCTATCCGGAAGGCGTGCATTGGGACGATCCCATCGCACGCGGAACACTGCCCGACCTTTTGTCCGAGGCGGCGCGCGCCTATGCCGCGCGCGCTGTGATCGAATTCCGCGACCGTCCAATCTCCTATGCCGAGCTGGAGGGATTGGTCGAAGCGGCCGCCGCGGCCTATCTGCGCGCCGGTTACGGCAAGGATAGTTCGGTCGCGCTGTTTCTCGGCAACACGCCGGATCATCCGATCAATTTCTTCGGCGCGCTGAAGGCCGGCGCCCGGCTCGTGCATCTGTCGCCGCTCGACGGTGAGATTGCGCTGTCGCACAAGCTCTCCGATTCCGGCGCGCGTGTCCTCATCACCAGCAATCTCGCCGCGCTGCTGCCGACTGCGCTGAAATTTCTCGACAAGGGGCTGGTCGATCGGCTGATCGTCTGCGAGGACGATCACTGGGGCAAGGTCGGCACGCAGCAGATGCCGCTGCCGGACAATTCCGCGATCATCACCTTCAGGCGGTTCGTCGACGGCGCGGCGAGGCCGGCCGCATGGCCCGAGGTCAGCGCCGACGACGTCGCGCTGCTGCAGTACACCGGCGGCACCACGGGCCTGCCGAAAGGCGCGATGCTGAGCCACGGCAACCTGACATCGGCCGTGTCGATCTATGATGTCTGGGGCCGCCCCGCGCGCGAGAAGCGCAATGCGATCGAGCGCGTGATCTGCGTGCTGCCGCTGTTCCACATCTTTGCGCTGACCGTGGTGATGCTCTCCTCGATCCGCCGCGGCCATCTGATCTCGCTGCACCAGCGCTTCGATGTCGAGGCCGTGATGCGCGATATCGAGGTGAAGCGCGCGACCGCGTTTCCGGGCGTGCCGACGATGTGGATCGCGATCGCAGCTCTGCCCGATCTCGACAAGCGCGATCTGTCATCGCTTGTGAGCTGCGGCTCCGGCGGCGCGCCGCTGCCGGTGGAGGTCGCGCGCATCTTCGAGCGCAAGGTCAATATGAAGCTTAGGAGCGGCTGGGGCATGACGGAGACCTGCTCGCCCGGCACCGGCCATCCGCAGGAAGGGCCGGACAAGCCCGGCTCGATCGGGCTGATGCTGCCCGGCATCGAGCTGGACGTGGTGTCGCTGGAAGATCCGACCAAGCCGATGCCGACCGGCGAAGTCGGCGAGATCCGCATTCGCGGGCCGAACGTCACCAAGGGCTACTGGAACAGGCCGCAGGAGACCGCCGAGGCCTTCGTCGGCGATCGTTTCCTCACAGGCGACATCGGCTACATGGACGCGGACGGCTATTTCTATCTTGTCGATCGCAAGAAGGACATGATCATCTCCGGTGGCTTCAACGTCTATCCGCAGATGATCGAGCAGGCGATCTATACGCACCCCGCCGTGCAGGAGGTGATCGTGATCGGCATTCCCGACGATTATCGCGGCGAAGCGGCGAAGGCCTTCATCAAGCTGCGCGATGGGGCGGCACCGTTCACGCTTGACGATCTGCGCGCGCACCTCGCCGGAAAGGTCGGCAAGCACGAGCTGCCCGCAGCGCTCGAATTGGTCGGCGAGCTGCCGAAAACGCCGGTCGGCAAGCTCTCGCGCCACGAACTGCGCAGGCAGCAGCCGTCATCGCAAACCGTCCCAACCGCCCCCACCGCCCAACTAAAACAATAGCAACTCGCCACAGGAGAGCGCCCATGACCGACGCCGTGATTGTATCCACCGCCCGTACCCCGATCGGCAAGGCCTATCGCGGCGCGCTGAATGTCACCGAAGGCGCAACGCTGCTCGGTCACGCGATCGGCGAGGCGGTCGCCCGCGCCAAGGTCGATCCGAAGGAGGTCGAGGACGTGGTGATGGGCGCAGCGCTGCAGCAGGGCTCGACCGGCGGCAATATCGCGCGCAAGGCGCTGCTCCGCGCCGGTCTTCCCGTCACGGTCGGCGGCACCACGATCGACCGGCAATGCGCCTCCGGCCTGCAGGCGATCGCGCTCGCCGCACGCTCGGTGATCTTCGACGGCGTCGAGGTCGCGGTCGGCGGCGGCGGCGAGTCGATCAGCCTCGTGCAGAACGACCACGCCAACAAATTTCACACCCAGGACCCGATGCTGCTGAAGATCAAGGGCGAAGTCTACATGCCGATGATCGACACGGCCGAAGTCGTCGCCAAGCGCTACAATATCTCGCGCGAGCGGCAGGACGAATATTCGCTGGAGAGCCAGCGCCGTGTCGCGGCCGCGCAGCAGGGCGGCAAGTTCAACGACGAGCTGGCGCCGATCACGACCAAGATGGCGGTGGCCGACAAGGCGACCGGCGAGGTCTCCTTCAAGGACATCACGTTGTCGAAGGATGAAGGCCCGCGCCCCGACACCACGGCGGAAGGCCTGGCCGGATTGAAGCCCGTGCGCGGCGATGGCTTCACCATCACGGCCGGCAATGCCAGCCAGCTCTCCGACGGCGCCAGCGCCAGCGTGATCATGAGCGAGAAGGAAGCCGCAAGGCGCGGGCTGAAGCCGCTCGGCATCTTCCGCGGCTTTGTCGCGCATGGCTGCGAGCCCGACGAGATGGGCATCGGCCCGGTGTTCGCGGTGCCGCGGCTGCTGAAGCGTCACGGGCTGAAGGTCGATGATATCGATCTCTGGGAGCTGAACGAGGCATTCGCGGTGCAGGTGCTTTACTGCCGCGACAAGCTCGGCATCGATCCCGAGAAGATCAACGTCGACGGCGGCGCCATTGCCGTTGGCCATCCCTATGGCATGTCGGGCGCGCGGCTCACGGGTCACGCGCTGATCGAGGGCCGCCGCCGCAAGGCGAAATATGCTGTCGTCACGATGTGCGTCGGCGGCGGCATGGGCGCGGCGGGATTGTTCGAGGTGGTTCACTAACCTCGTCGTCGTGCTGGCCAAGCGAGCTCCTGGCAGCGCAAAGCGCTGTCCAGAGCGAGCGCGAGCCGGGACCCATACGCCGCGGCCGATCGGTCAAGGCACTGCGGCAGCCGGCTTTGCCGATGACTGAAGCCGGTGGTTATGGGTCCCCGCGTTCGCGGGGACGACGAAAAAGAGAGCACGAATAAGTTCACGCAAGGAGCATCCAATGGATCTCGCTTTCACGAAGGAAGAGCTGGCGTTTCGCGAGGAGGTGCGGGCGTTTTTCCGCGACAACGTGCCGCCGGACACGCGGCGCAAGCTGCAGGAGGGACGCCATCTCGGCAAGGACGAGATGATCACCTGGTGGCGCATCCTCAACAAGAAGGGCTGGGGCGTCTCGCACTGGTCGAAGGAATATGGCGGCACCGGCTGGAGCTCGGTGCAGCATTACATCTTCAATGAAGAGCTGCAGATGCATCCGGCGCCCGCGCCGCTTGCCTTCGGCGTCAGCATGGTGGGCCCGGTGATCTATACGTTCGCCAACGAGGCGCAGAAGAAATACTATCTGCCGCGCATCGCCAATGTCGACGACTGGTGGTGCCAGGGCTTCTCCGAGCCGGGCGCGGGCTCGGACCTCGCCTCGCTCAAGACCAAGGCCGAACGCAAGGGCGACAAATACATCATCAACGGCCAGAAGACCTGGACCACGCTCGCGCAGCATGCCGACATGATCTTCTGCCTGTGCCGCACAGATCCCGCCGCGAAGAAGCAGACCGGCATCTCCTTCATCCTGGTGGACATGAAGTCGAAGGGCATCACGGTGCGCCCGATCCAGACCATCGATGGCGGCCACGAGGTCAACGAGGTGTTCCTCGACGATGTCGAGGTGCCGGTTGAAAATCTGGTCGGCGAGGAGAACAAGGGCTGGGACTACGCAAAATTCCTGCTCGGCAATGAGCGCACGGGCATTGCGCGCGTCGGCGTGTCCAAGGAACGCCTCCGCCGCATCAAGGAATTGGCCGCCAAGGTCGAGTCCGGCGGCAAGCCGGTCATCGAGGATCAGGCGTTCCGCGAAAAGCTCGCGGCTTGCGAGATCGAGCTGAAGGCGCTCGAACTGACGCAGCTTCGCGTCGTCGCCGACGAAGGCAAGCACGGCAAGGGCAAGCCCAATCCGGCCTCCTCGGTGTTGAAGATCAAGGGCTCGGAAATCCAGCAGACCACGACCGAGCTTCTGATGGAGGTGATCGGCCCGTTCGCAGCGCCCTATGACGAGCACGGTGACGACGGCTCCAACGAGGCGATGGACTGGACCGCGCAGATCGCGCCGAGCTACTTCAACAACCGCAAGGTCTCGATCTATGGCGGCTCGAACGAGATCCAGCGCAACATCATCACCAAGGCGGTGCTGGGGCTGTGATGCTCCAACGCGGCCACAAACTCAGGTGTCGTCCTCCGCGAAAGCGGGGGACCCAGTACGCCGCGGCGGTCGGGGTTGCTAACAGGCAGCAGTGAATACTGGATCCCCGCATTCGCGGGGATGACAGCGCAGATTAGGCGACGGCAGGGCAACCGGATTCCTCCGTCGATTTCGGAGAAACAGTCAGATGGATTTCGATTTGTCCGAGGAGCAGCGGCTTCTCAAGGAAAGCGTCGAGGGCCTGCTCACCGACTCCTACGAATTCGAGAAGCGCAAGAAATACATGAAGGAGAAGGGTGGCTGGAGCAGGGCCGTCTGGAGCAAGCTCGCCGATCAGGGCCTGCTTGGTCTGCCCTTCGCGGAGGCCGATGGCGGCTTCGGAGCCGGCGCGGTCGAGACCATGATCGTGATGGAGGCGCTCGGGCGCGCGATGGTGCTGGAGCCTTATCTGGCCACCGTCGTGATCGCCGGCGGCTTCCTGCGCCATGGCGGCTCGGCGGCGCAGAAGGCCGCGCATGTTCCGTCCATCATCGACGGCAGCAAGACGTTCGCCTTTGCGCAGCTCGAGAAGAACTCGCGCTACGATCTCAACGACGTCGCGACGACGGCGAAGAAGAAGGGCGACGGCTGGGTGATCGACGGCGAGAAATTCGTCGTCATCAATGGCGAAAATGCTGACACGCTGATCGTCACCGCGCGCACCACAGGCGGCCAACGCGACAGAAACGGCATCGGTGTCTTCCTGGTGCCGGCCGATGCCAAAGGCGTCGTCAGGAAGGGCTATCCGACCCAGGACGGCCTGCATGCGGCCGACATCAGCTTCACCAATGTCGAGGTCGGCCCGGACGCCGCGATCGGCGATCCCGAGAACGCGCTGCCCTTGATCGAGCGCGTGGTCGACGATGCGCGCACAGCGATGTGCGCGGAAGCCGTCGGCGCGATGGATGAATCGCTGAAGACGACCGTCGAATATCTCAAGACCCGAAAGCAGTTCGGTGTGTCGATCGGCAGCTTCCAGACGCTGCAGCATCGCGCCGCGGACATGTTCGTGGCGCTGGAGCAGGCGCGCTCGATGTCGATGTTCGCGACCATGGCCGCCGATTTCGACGATGCGAAGGAGCGGACCAAGGCGGTGTCGGCGGCGAAGGTGCAGATCGGCAAGTCGCTGAAATTCGTCGGCCAGCAGTCGATCCAGCTCCATGGCGGCATCGGCATGACCATGGAGGCCAAGATCGGCCATTACTTCAAGCGGCTGACCATGATCGAGAACACCTTCGGCGACACCGACTATCACCTGCGCCGCGTCACCGACGCGGGCGGACTGGTGTAAGACCGACCGTCATTCCGGGGCGCGACGACGTCGCGAGCCCGGAATCTCGCGCCGCCGAGGTGAGGCGGTAGCCCAACCACATCTCGTCATGCTTCGCGAAAGCGGAGCATCCAGTATTCCAGAGAACTCGACAATCATTCGATGGCCGCGGCGTCTTGGATCGCTTGGCCATCCCCGATCAAGTCGGAGACAGTCGCCGGGCGACGACAGATGGAACACGGAGCAACAACAATGAAAAACACCCCGTTCGATCTCTCAGGCCAGGTCGCCGTTGTCACCGGATCGAGCCGCGGCATCGGCCGCGCCTCGGCCGAACTGCTGGCCCGGCTCGGCGCCAAGGTCGTGGTCTCGAGCCGCAAGGCCGATGCCTGCAAGGAGGTGGCCGACGGCATCAACAAGGCGGGCGGTGACGCGCATGTCGTTGCCTGCAACATCTCCCGCCGCGACGAGGTCGAGGCGCTGATCGCGGGCGCCACAAAGCATTACGGCAGGATCGACATCCTGGTCTGCAATGCCGCGGTGAACCCTTATTACGGCCCGCTGCTCGACATCACCGATGAGGCCTTCGACAAGATCATGGGCAGCAACGTCAAGAGCAACATCTGGCTTTGCGCGCTCGCGATCCCGCAGATGGCCGAGCGTGGCAAGGGCTCGGTCGTGATCATCTCCTCGATCGGTGGATTGCGCGGCTCGACCGTGATCGGCGCCTACGGCATCTCGAAGGCCGCGGATTTCGCGCTGTGCCGCAGCCTTGCGGGCGAATGGGGGCCGAAGGGCGTGCGCGTCAATTGCGTGGCGCCGGGCCTGATCA
>Ga0210406_10001643_pt1 | contig 26835 bp, 28 predicted proteins | sample IncBWC30MmetaG_FD_155454 | JGI IMG/M metagenome (GOLD analysis project Ga0210406, IMG submission 155454) | Forest soil microbial communities from Barre Woods Harvard Forest LTER site, Petersham, Massachusetts, United States - Inc-BW-C-30-M | ecosystem: Environmental > Terrestrial > Soil >... | reverse complement strand
CTGCGAGAGATCAACGCGCAGGGGCGCCCGCTTCCGGTCGCGCGGCCGGCGTCCGCTACGGTGGCGCGCTATGTCGCGCTGTTCAACCAGCGGGACTGGGACGGTCTGCGGGCGCTGCTGGCCGAAGACGTCAAGCTGCATCAGTCGTTGCACCCGCTTCGCGTCGGCCGTGCGGATGTCGGTTTGTTCTTCACATTGTACGCCAAGATCGATGGCGTATGGCTCGCTCCAGCCTGGCTTGAAGGTCGAGAGGTGATCGCGGTTTTCGAAAGTCGCGCCGATCCGAAGCCGAGTTACATAATGTGGCTCGAGTGGTGCGACGGCCAGATCACGTTTATCCGCGACTACCGCTATGTCCCCTATGTCGCCGCAGACGCCGAGCTGACGCTGGCCCCGGTCGCCAAGCCCGCGGACGACGGCGCCGCTCTGCGCGCGGCACGATTCAGCTAGACCGGCGCCATTCCGGCGTTTGTTGCCGACGTCTCTTGATGCATCGGCTACCCTATGGCCGAAGTTTCAGGACGAGTGAGCTTGATGAGCGACGACCGCCACTATGCGCCTGCGACACTACGCAATCGCGATTTCATTCTCGATGTCCTTCGCGATGTCCTACCGAAGACGGGCGTGATCCTTGAATTAGCAAGCGGCTCAGGCGAGCATATCGTCCATTTCGCGAAGAACTTCCCGGCTCTCGTTTTCCAACCTTCCGATCCTGAACCGGGCGCCCTGCTGAGTGCCGCCGCATGGATAAAGGCCACACGCGTCACGAATGTGCGCGCGCCTATCGCCCTGGATGCGTCGCATTCAGTTTGGCCGATCGCGTCGGCTGACGGGATCATCTGCATCAACATGGTCCACATTTCACCTTGGGAGGCGACGCTGGGATTGATCAAGGGGACCGCCGCGATACTCCCTTCGGCGTCGCCGTTCTATCTCCACGGCCCATACCTACGCGAAGGGGTAGCAACGGCCCGGAGCAATCAAATATTCGACCGGAGCCTTCGCGATCGCAATCCGACCTGGGGTCTGCGTGACCTCGAAGCGGTTGCCGCAATGGCGCGATCCGTTGAATTCTCGGCTCCGGTCATCACCGAAATGCCCGCAAATAATCTGAGCGTGGTGTTCCGCTGAATGTGATCGTGTCGTTGTGCGGACGACCCGCAAGCGAACGGCCGCTTTGAGGATATTGTTAAGAAACTCGAATTTGGCGCCCATCACAATTCTCGACGAGGGACCACAAGGGCCTCCCGCCGCCATTGGCGGGGGTTGCCCGTCCGGCCGAAGCAATAGGCGCCGGGTTGCATTGCCGCCAGAAGGGCTGCCCGTCGAGCCCTCGCCCATAGAATAGCCCCGCGGAGACTGCTCTCCGTCGGGTCTGCCGGCGCGATAAGAGCGGCGAGGCGGACGATCCTCATCGGGCGTTGGCTGGCGCCGCCCTTGATCACGGAGCCTGCGGCTGCTACATCTATCAACGCATCAAGAGAGGGCTTTACGCCCCGCCAACCAGCCTTGACCGGCAACGGTGGTGAATGACGATGTGGCCCATGCGGGCAACAATAGGTCGTCCTGCTCTCCGATGCGTGTGCAAACGAAGGAGAGCATCCATGATTGATCGTCGGCATTTCCTGATCGGGGCTGGGGCCCTTTTGACCGCGTCGTTCGTCCGCCGAGCGTCCGCGTTTTCCAAAAAGACAGGCGGGCCGCTGATTTTGCCTGCCGTCCAGGAGCCAGAGGAGACGCTTTACGTCTATTGGCAAGTCGAAAACGAGGTCGCCAATTGGCGCGTGTCACTCGGGCCAGACCAGCCCTTTGCGCCGCCAGTTCCGACCTGGCGCGAGCATCTGCGCAGCCTTGGGCATTCCCTCGAGACTGATGACGAAATCGAGCGCGCCTGCAGAAAGTATGATTTGCCCGTCGATGATCTCGACACCGGCCTCAACGGCTTCGGATGGGAGGACAGATGGGACAACTTCGCCGGGCCTCAAGCGAAGGCGTTTCACCTGCTCAAGGGCCTCGATTTGGGTCGCTCAGGATCAGCGCTTAGGCAGGCCGGCCAGATCATCTTCGAGGAGTTCGGGGGGTCTCCAGGCAACTCCTACACCTGGGTTGAACTGTGCGATGACCTGACCGTGTCGTTGCTGCAGGCGCGTCTCATCGAGCTGAACCTGCCGATCAGCGTCGAGATCGGAACGCGAGACTGAGAGGTCCGATGTGGCGCCTCTGTTCGCGACGTGTCGGCATCGGCCGGGCGCGTCGTTTGCGATGGCCCTCAGCGGCGACTGCGTCGCGCGACGAAAATACCGCTCAGACGGGATCAAGTGCCGGGAGATGATTCGTGTCGTCCTTACTGATGAGGCCTATGACGCCATCGCCTCGACGCTGCCCAAGGGCACGGCGCGGTGGCGCATGCAGCGTGATCGGGGCCAATCCGTCATCCAAGTCGAGGCGGCGGTGGTCGACCGCATGAGGGTCACGCGCAGGCCCAGCTGCAGCGAAGTCATTGACAGTCCTGCGCTTCGAATAGAGGCGTAAATTACCATCGCTGCGTTTCTACGTGCCTCGACTTACGCGGCTTGCCGCTCGATCAGCAACGAGTCACCAAACTCATGGGCGCGATAGCCTCGCTCCTCAACGGCAGCACGCACACGGTCGAGCACCTTGTCGTCGGCGAACGCTCTGAGTAGCTCGTAGTGGCTTTCACCAGGTTGATGGACGCCGGTGAGGATCGCACCCACAACACGGAGCCGCGCGCCGCGAGCGATGCGTCCGCTCGCTCGGCCCTCTCCCGCACGCACGGTCCCGTCGGTGCCGGCGGATTCGAGCGCACGGACGACGCTCGTCCCAATCGCGATGACACGCCCTGACCTCGACTTCGCGCCCTCGATCGCCGACGCGCACGCCTCCGAAATGCGATAAAATTCGTCGAAGGGAAGCCGCCGGTCCAAGGCGGCGTCGCCTGTCGACGACAAACCGGCCGCGTGTGAGAGGGTCGCGAAGCCAACGCCCCGCTCCCGCCAGCCCTTGAGGGTTCGCCAGTCGAGCGCAAATCCCGCCGATGGCGCCTCGAAGGCAATCGGGTCGGCTGCGATTTTCGTCCAAACGTCCCAGAGCCTGAGCGGCTCGGGAATATGCGCGTACTGAATTGGCCGACCATGGCGGACAAGGCCGCTCATTACGCTCGCGGGATGACCGGCGAAACTGATGTGCACGAGGCGTGGATGGTTGAGCAAGCCTTCGACCGAAGCAATGAGCGGGCCGAACTCGAGCCGGTCGCCTGCCGCAAGGGGCGCTGGCGGAGCGCGGTCCTCGGTCGTCATTCGATAATCGCCCGCACCGAAGACAACCGCGACAAATCGCGTGGGATCTCGAAAAGACAGCCAGCCGGCGAGCCTTGCCTCGATGGGCTCACCGGTTGGGCGGTGCACGCCTTGCAAGCTCGCGGGCAGTGTCGCCGCCTCGTTGGCGACGACGAGGTCGCCCGGCTGGAATAGGGAGGACAGGGCGGCGCGCGGCAGTTGCGAGATCACGCCGTCATGATTGGCGACGAGCAGCTTGGCGAACGGCCGATCGATCCGATCGGCGGCTGTCATGGGCGCCGCGCCAGCTCGAGGGGCGCGTATTCGCGAAGCGCTCCTAGCATCGAGGCGACAATCTCTTGCGCGGCGTCTTCAGGTCGCTTTAGGGTCGCGGGATCGGCATCGGGAACGGCGAGGGCGTGAAGGGGCGTGTCCATGTCGCCAGGATCAAGCGACAGGAACCTCACGCCCTCGTCCCTCGCCTCTTCTGCCCAGATGGCGGTCATGTGGCTGAGAGCCGCCTTCGCGGCTCCGTAGGCGCCCCAGCCGGGATAGGCGCTGACCGCGGCGTCGCTCGAGATGTTGATCACTATTCCCCCGCGCCCGTCGCGAGCGGAGGCGGCGAGCGCGCCAAACAGGGCTTTGGTCAGGCGAAACGGGCCAAGCACGTTAACCACGAGGGCCTCGTGCAACTCCTCGCACTCGGTGTCCGCAAGGAGCTTGAGCGGCGTCGGCCCCAGGCTCGAGGCGTTGTTGACGAGCACGTCGAGACCGCCGAGGTTCCAGCCGATCTCGAGCGCCATGGCGTGGATGTCTTCCTTAATCCCGACATCGCCGACGATGCCGCAGGCGTTTGTTTCCCTTGAGACCAGCTCCACCAGCTGGGCCCGGCGCGCAACGAACGCGACCCGAGCGCGACTAGCCGCAAGATTCCGGACCAGCGCCGATCCGAGGCCCGACGTGCCCCCCGTGACTGCGATGCGCATTCGCTTAAGGTTGATGTTGTTGAGCACCAAGTGCCTCCTCTGTCATGAATTCATTCCGACGACCCTGTCGACAGCGTGGACACCCCACTCTCACCGTCGACAGCACTATGTGGCCTACAAGTTCAAGTTAACTTGAAGTCAAGCGCCAAACATGCTTTTAACTCACTTTCTATGGAGTCCGAGCTTTCGATCCAGGCGGTTTCGCAGCGCAGCGGCGTCGCCTCGTCGGCGCTCAGGTACTACGAGGAGCGCGGGCTGATCGCTTCGCGGCGCGCTCGCAGCGGACATCGGCGCTACCCTCGCGCGGCGCTGCGCCGGATCGCCTTCATCGTCTACGCGCAGAGGATCGGATTGTCGCTCGAGGAGATCGGCGCGGAACTCGCGAAACTTCCCGACGACCGGACACCGACACGCGCGGACTGGTCGCGCATGTCCGGCGCGTGGACGAAGCGGATCGACCAAAAGATCGCCGAGCTTCAGCGTCTTAGAGCGGGACTAACCCAATGCATCGGATGCGGGTGTCTCTCGATCGACAGATGCGAATACGCCAACCCGGCCGATCGCGCTGGCAGGCGGGGCCCAGGGCCGCGCTATTGGCTCAAGTGAGCGGGCTCAATCGGGACCCAGTTGGGCTCGGGTCGAACGCTTGGTCAGCCCGAGCGGACGCGCCATCTCGGGCGATCGCCGAGCCACGGCACAACAAGCTCGGGAAGCGTCGCGACAAAGCATCTACCCAATCGCTCGACGAGGGCGCGTGATCGGCACGCTTACTTCAAACGGAATTCCGGCGGCCGCGTCATTTTTGGCTGAAATTGCGCCCTCCAAGACGTTACCTCACAGGCAAGCCACATTTCCGCTTTGCGCCTGATTGCTTCGGGCAAATGAGGCCGAAGCGCCGCCACGGCCGCTTCGGCGCCATGCGCGTAGCCCCTGCGGTAGGCCCACTCGCGATCAAAATCGTCCGGATGGTCGGTGATACCGCTCATGTAGCCGCCTCCCCATAATTGACTTTATCTGCAGTGCCCGAGGGCCAACCGTATCAGTGCAGGAGGCGAGTTAAGTGCGCAATTCAATTTTTTGCAGCGCCCGCCGTAGATGTGATCGCTCAACTGGTGGTGGACTCAACGCGCCTCGGGACGTAATGAGCGCGGAGCGTCGGCGTCACACGCGCAATTGCAAATCCGCGCGAAATATCTTCCTCACTTGGGGTACCTGCGAAAGACACAGACGGCAAAATGCGCATCGCCTGGTTTTCAAAGAATAGGGGTTTCGGCATCCTCGTCTTTAGGGGTGCGACCGGTGTTGCTTTGGCGGCCTCCACTTCGTCGAATTGTTGCGCCAGCTCGAAGGTCACGGTCCCGATTGTTTCATACGCTTGCAACGGCAGGCCTCGAAAATCCGAAGCCGCGACTAAAGGAGCGGGAGCGCGCCCGGCGACTTCACTTGGACCGCGGTCAGTTCATCCCTTCCGAGGCGAACCTTCAAGGATGGGCCGCTCCTGGGGTCTTCCACCAGACGTACCATGCGTACGCGTGCATGGGGGCTTTTCTTGGTGCCCGGAATCCACCGGGGGCGCCCACAACACAAGATTTCGCCGAAGAAGGAAGGCCGGTCGAAATAGGCCAATCGTCCTGGCTCAGCGCCCCAAATCGACCGAAACAGGGTGGCGACAAATTCGACGTGTTGCCCCTCGGCGAGCGCGATCAGATTGCTGACGATGGCGCACGCCTCGTCCGTGTTGTGCGGCGTGTTGGTAATGATCGCGCTGCAACCCGCGCCAGCCAACCCTAATGCATATCTCAAATGCTCAGCCTCGGAGGCATCGAGCGGTTGGGTCGTAACGTAGCCGTCAGCGGCCGGATACTTTTCCGGGTAGAGATCGCTCGCGCCGCCGTCCCGCTGTGGTGCATTATCGTCATTGTCATCAACTTTCTGGCCGGCTTCGCCGGCCTTTTTCTTTTGAGGCCCGCGTAACCCTGGGGTCTCGGTCAGGGGTCCATGGATTCAGAAGAGAGGGGCGCTGGCGACGTACTGTCGAGTTGGTCGCCGCCCCGCTGGTGAGCGAAGCTGCACGGACTCGCGACGAGTTCTCCCGTTCGCTTCGGCTCACGGGAAGGCGGCTGCATCTGCGTCCGCTTCAACTAAAGCGCGGGAAGCTTATCGACCCAGGCGCGGAGATCAGACGCCAGGATCAGGGTTCTCCGGCCCCTCTTGCGCGCGGGCAACTCGCCCGTCTTGATCGCCGCGTAGATGACGGTCTTGCCGGCGGCAGCTGCCGCAGCTGCTTGCGGGACGTGTAAGCGAGGGGATCGGTCATCATCGCTCGGGACTCTTGCCGCCACAGCCGCGATATTCGCGGAAACTTGCTCGCGATTTGGAGGGCTACTGCCAAGGGTACGAGCGGGGAGAGATTCCTGCACGAAGCAACGGAGGCAGCAGCAGCAATGCTGTTTGTTGCTCTTGCTTCGCTACCTGCGCCGGCCAGCAGCGCGTAAGATCGTATCTTTCGACACGAGGCGTGGTCTGGGCTGGAGGTCTTTCAAATACTTGTCTACGAAATTAAACAGCGGATCATTCGGCAAATCGTTAGGCACCCCATTGGGATAAAGAGCATTCATTGCGTCCTCTGCAATTCTGCGGGCGGGCCTGTCGCGCGAAGGTTGCTCGACCGAATGGACCCGTTCTCGCGGCGGCCATCCCAAGCGCGCCATTGAATTCTCGAGGTCCGGCTCAATTTGGGAAACCCGCGCCGCTCCTTCTGGGCTTGCTGAAGGACGATCCTTAAGGAGGACCCGATTTACATCCGCGGTTGAAAGTTCAAGTTTCCCTATGTGCACGAGGAAACCATCGTCGTCGCGCCATGGTTTCTTGGGGCGCGAGTTCTCCCCTTCAAAGTCGTCCGGGCAAAGTTCGACCGGAACACGCGGCCGACCAATGATGTTCCGCTGATCTCCGCGAGAGCGTGGTTGACCAACAAGCCGACGGCTAACCAAGGCGCCGCGCCGAGTTTCAACTTCCTTGATCCAAGGCCCGAAGTGGAGCCGTCCCTCACTGAGCGCGCGGCAGATATCTCGTTTTGCTTCGGGCATCGAAAGCCCAGTCGCCATCACCCGCGCCAATACCTCGGCAAGGGACTCCCAAATCGGAACGTACGCCATGCTCTCGCCGTCGCATTGCCATTTCGGCGAGCAAGATGACGTGACGAACAAGCGCAAGCAATGACGATCTTCGGCGAACCATGGAGCCGCTGACGCGGCTCGGTCCGACTAGAGTCAGCCCGGCTGACAGAAAAACAAGGACGAGAGCACAGGTTGTTGGCGGTTATCCTGCTCGCGGCAACTGCACCACTTTCGCCGTCTCCTCGCCCGCCACGACCGCCTTGAGTCGATTGTCCCATATTTTGAGCGCGTGTGCCTTCCGCTCAAGCATGTCGCTGTGCACGTAATGGCGCACCAGCGTGCGGGTGTCCTTGCCACCCGACTCATGACCGACGATGGCGGCGACCAGATCGAGTGCTATCCCCATCTCCGCCAGCATGGTCGCGAAGGTTCGTCGAAGATCATGCGAAGTGAATACGGCGATCGGCAATGTTGTCCGGCGGGTCAACAGATAGTGGCCGATATGGGCCGAGGTCACGACCACGCCCTTCTCCAGCCGGAAGAGAGGTCCCTTCTCGACGACAGATAGCCGTTGTTCAAGCATCTCGCGCGCGAGGCCCACAATCGGCGTGACGCGCTGACGCCCATTTTTCGAGCGCCCAGCAGGGAGCGTCCAAGTCCATTTTTGGCGATCGATCTCCTCCGCGCGAAGTCCGCTAATTTCCCCGCATCTCGCACCGGTCAAAAGCTCGAGCTTCAGAATGTCTGCCGCTTCAAGAGAAAGGGCATCGGAATCTAACCACTTCCAGAGCGTCTCGATTTCCTCGACGGTCAAGACCCGATCGCGCGGGGCGCCTCGGTCATATGGGGTCAACCCGGCCGTGGCATCGTGCGCAACGAGGTCCTGCGACAGCGCCCAGCGAAACATTGCGGTGCAAACCTGCCGATGTTTTTCCGCTTCCCGCCCTTGGCCCCGATCGGCGATTGAGTCCAGGAGCGCCCGTAGGTCGCGTCGGCAAATATCTGCAGCATATCGTTGAAGGATGAGAGCCAGTGTGCGCCTCAGACGGCTCTCGATCGCTTTCGCTGTGCGCAGGCGGCCAACAACTCGCCGTCGCAGATAGAGGTCGATCAGCTTTACGACCGTAATCCGCGAGGCTGCTGCATCTCTGGCCTCGCCCTCTTCGCCGATCAGGTCACGGCCACCGCGCCTCGCGCTGGTTAGCTCATTGGCCCGCTCGCGCGCCTGTTCCAGGCCAACGTCGGTCGTTCGGCCAAGCGACAGGCGCCGCATCCTGCCCGTTCCTCGAATGCGGTAGGCCAGATCCCACGTCTTGACGCCGCTCGGCGCAACCCGCACGGCCAGTCCCTTGCACCGCTGATCCGGAACCCGATACGGAGCCTCCGCCGGCCGCAAAGTCTCAATTGTACGATGGGTAAGCGGCTGCGCGCCGCGTGTCAGTCCGGCCCCTAAAGCCATTGCCCTCAGTCCTGTTCCGTTCGCCCTGTCGCAACACGGTCGCAACAAAATCGGCGGCTTGAGGCGAACCAGCGCGAACGCAGAGGGATGGTAACTTACTGTTTGACCAACACAAACTGTGCGCGGCTGAACGTCAGCGAACTGCCGCGAACAGACATACAAGGGGTTGCGGCCCATTTCCTTCCGGAGCCGCCCGGCGTCTAACCACACATGCTCAACTACATCTGTAATATGTAGTTTAGCTCAAGAGCCACCGCGGCGATCCCGATGAGAATGCTCTAGCTCGTCGCCAGAAGGCGGCCAGCGACGCCCGATTGTTCGAGAAAGGTCATCGTGCGGGTCGGCACACGCGGCGACATTCTCAGAAAAGCGACGAGGTCGACGGGATTGTCGATGTCCATCCCGATCCCCGGTTGGCGGACGATGAGCGGGTCGATCCCACGGGCTCGCGCCGCGTCGAGATGCGGATAGAAGCTGTCTTCGCCGAACCGAAGCGGAACGGCGTCCGGCGGCGAGCAGATGATGGTGTTCGATCCGAGATTGTCATGCGCCGGCACGATGGTGAACGCAGGCGCGGCCCGGTGCACCGCAAGCGTCGCAACGATCTCGGCTGGCGACAGTCGCGGGATGTCACCGGGCATTGTCATCATGCCTGCCCTGCCCTCACGGACGAGCAGACGCGCGGCGGCGGTGACGGCGCCAGTGTGGCCATCCCGCGCGCCTTCCGTGACGATGCGCGCGCCACACCGACTCGCGAGCGATGTCGCGGCCGGATCGACCGTGACGACAAGCACGCCGGCAAGCTCACGGACCGCGCTTACGGCGTCGAACACATCCTCAAGCATGGTCGTTGCGAGCAGGCGGCGTTCGTCCGGGCTTAAGACTGACGACAGTCGCTGCTTGGCGCCTTCGAATTCCTTGACGGGCACGACCGCCCAGATCCCAGTCACGCGACGAGATCTCGCCTTCGTTTCGGAGAGACAAGCGCGTCCGCAGCCTCAAGAACGACGCGAGCCAGTTGCTCGCGCTCCGCGAGATTCGTCATGAGTGTGGGCGCCAACGTCACCTTCGGCGTAACATGCGCCGCCTCCTCCGCGTCGCCAGCATCCATCACATAACCATGGAGCAGATCGCCGTATCGCTTGGCCACCGCAGCGGCACTTGGAATCATTCCCAACTCGGTCATCATTTTGGCGGTCGGACCTTTGACCGCGCGGCCGCCGATGATCGGGGAGACCGCGATGACAGGCGCCGCACAGGCCGAAAGAGCTTGACGCATGCCCTGCACAGCAAGGATCGGCTCGACACTGATGAAAGGGTTGGATGGGCAGATGATCACCGCGCGCAGCCGTTCGTCGGCCAACGCCGCCAGAAGGTCTGGATGAGGGCGCGCATGGTCCGCGCCGTCAAAGGCAAGCTCGCGCACGACAGGGCGGCACTGGAGGCGCACGAAATAGTCCTGGAAATCGAGCCAACCCTCATCGGTCCGCAATCGGGTCCGCAACCGGTCGTCGGTCGCCGGCAGCACGCGGGGGCCGACGCCGAGGCGGCGACAGAAGTCGGCCGTGATCACGGAGAGGCTCTCGCCCTGCCCTAGCCGACGGGTGCGCTCGACATGAACCGCAAGGTCGTGATCGCCAAGACGGAACCAGTCCTCGCCGCCGAGCGCAGAGAGCGTTTCCATGAACGCCCATGTTTCGTCCTGCCGGCCCCAGCCGAGCTTCGAATTGTCGAGGCCGGCGAGCGTGTACATCAACGTGTCGGCGTCCGGTGAGATATGCAGGCCGAGATGCCCGAAATCATCGCCGACATTGGCGACGACGAGCAGACTGTCCGGCTTCACGATCCGGCTCAGGCCCAGCGCGAGCTTGGCGCCGCCTATGCCGCCGGAGAGCGCGACCACAAGATCCCGACTCATCGAAACAGATCCTCACTTGAGGGACGAATGAGGCTGGCCGCTGTCGATTCCGGCGCGGACCAGCGCAAGCCCCGGATAAGGACAACCGGCGCCGCCTCGTCCGCCTGCCCCATCACGAGCGAAGCGGCGGCCGCGACCTCGTCCGCGAAACCAATGACGCTGACCTCGAGCGTTCGGCCAAAAAGGTCTGGCCGTCCGCGCAGATCGATCAGCGCTGGAAGGCCGGCGACGCCGATCGCCACGCCGGCTGTTCCCTGACGCCACGCACGTCCGAAGCTGTCGTTGATCACCACCGCGAGATCAATTCCGGTCAGCGCCGTCAGACCAATTCGCAACATCGCCGCGCTGCGGTCCGGATGCTCCGGCAACAGAAGCACGCGCTGGGCTCCGTCCGCTGGTCCCACATTCGATTGGTCCACGCCGGCATTCGCCATGATGAAGCCAAGCCTGTGCTCGACGATCAGCACGTTGCGGCGAGCTCGCACGACGCGAACAGACTCCGACAATATGACCTCGACAAGCCGCGGGTCCTTGTCGACCTCCGCCGCAAGCGTGAGGGCTTTGGCGGACGGTTCGATGGTCGCGAGGTCGACGATGCGACCTTCGGCCTTGGAAACAATTTTCTGCGCAACGACAAGAACGTCTCCGGCGCGCGGCATGACGTTGTTTCGCGTGAGCGCTCGCGCAATGAGTTCGACCAGGTCATCGCCGGGCCCAACGAGAGGCAGGCCCTCGACGGCAATAACCTCGAGAGAGGTCATGCGCTCTTGCGCGTTTCGTCCGGCGCGCCGTATCGGCGACGAAGGCGCGGCAGGACCTGCTCCGCATACAGCCGGATGAACCGTTCCTGGTCAGGACCCGGCGCGTGAAAGACCAGATGGTCGAAGCCGAGGGCGATGTAGTACCCGATCCGCTCGACATGCTCGTCCGGATCGGTCGAGACAATCCATCGGCTCGCGGCGCGCTCGGCCGAGAGCCCGTCTGCGAGGCGCTCCATCTCTTCCGGGCTGTGGACCGACGTCTTCTCCTCCGGCGTCAAGGCGAGAACCGCCCAGTGGCGGGTGTCCTCCGTCGCGCGTTTCATGTCCGTGTCGAACGAGACCTTGACCTCGATCATCCTTGCGTAGTCGGGCGCTCGCGAGCCAACCTCGGCGCGCCCTTCCGACACCTTCGGCAAGATCGTTTCGGTGTAAAGCTCGCGCGCCTTGCCACTGGTGCAGATCAAGCCGTCGCCCATTCGGCCGGCATATTTCGCGATCAATGCGCCGGCCGCTGCAACATAGATCGGTATGGGGGTCTGAGGTCGATCATAGATGGTCGCGTCTTTGGTGCGATAATATTGGCCTTCGAACGTCACCCGCTCCTCGGTCCAGAGCTGACGGATCAAGGTGATCGCCTCTCGGAAACGGGCGAACCGCTCCTTGAAATCGGGCCAGGCCATGCCGGTCGAGGGGACGTCGTTCAACGATTCTCCGGTGCCGACGCCAAGCACGACCCGATTGGGAAACATGACCCCAAGCGTGGCGAAGGCCTGCGCGACGACGGCGGGCTGGTAGCGAAAGGTCGGCGTCAAGACGCTCGTACCGATGGTGATGCGCGACGTCACCGCGCCGAGCGCGCCGAGCCATGCGAGCGAGAAGGGAGCGTGGCCGCCATGATGCTTCCATGGCTGGAAATGATCGCTGATAAAGACCGAGTCGAAACCCGCCTCTTCCGCGAGGCGAGAAAACTGCAGCAATTCCGTCGGCCCGAATTGCTCTGCCGACGCCTTATATCCTAGCTTGAGCATGATCCCGCTCCGACGTCATGAGGCCTCATGGCCCGCGACGGATCCAATAGCGCAGACATGGGATTTCGTGGGACCGTTCGTCGCCGGTTAAATCCGGGGCGGATGATAGCGGATGGAGAAGCGCGCCGTCGCTCGATGTCCGACGAGCGCCTCTTTCGCGGTCCTCACAGCCCATCTGGCCCCGAGCAATGCGGCCCCCTTTGAGACAGGACTGAGGTCACCCCATGACCTGCACCTTGTCGGGCTCGATTTCAAAGATGACCCTGATTTGGTCAGGTTGAGCCCATGGATACTTGTCCTTGTCCAGATATTTCTTGGCGAGGGAATCGATATGCGCGTCTGCGCCCTTTTCGGTCACGTGTTCGACCCGACCGCGAATCTGGATGTACCGATAGGCATTGTCGGGGTCGAGGATCGAAAGCGCCACAGGCGCGCCCTCTGTCATATTGCGTGTCTTCACACGACCTTTTGCGGAGTTTACCCGGATCTTGCCGTTCGTGTAGTCGAACCATACCGGGGTCACCTGCGGCGTCCCATCCGGCATGATTGTCGCGAGGTGAGCGAAAGTCGTCTTCTCCTGCAGCAAATCCAGATATTTCGCGGGAATTTCCACCATGACTGCCTCTCGTCGCGTTCACTCTGCGTGACGTCCGCACGCGGATCTTCGCAGGTGATTGTCAGCGTAAGCCCCGGGACGGAACATTGCAATGAAAGGACGGTTTGGTTCTCGCCGGCCCGCGGCGCCGCGCCCCTGACCCTGCTTGGCCGATGCAGCGCGCGGGGCTATGCTCGTTGCAGCTTTGAGGAGAAAACGATGGCTGAATCGAAACTCGCTCCGAACATGCCGGAATGGATGGTCAAGCATGCGAACCTCTATCTCGAGAGCGGCGGGAAAGAGGGGCAGATGTACAAGGTCAACGTGCCTGAGCGAGGAGAGATCACAGCGCCGGCGCTCCTGCTCACCACCACCGGCCGCAAATCTGGCGACAAGTTCATCTTCCCGCTCTTTTACGGGACGGAAGGTGACAGCTACTTCATCGTCGCCTCCAAGGGCGGCGCGCCCGAACATCCCGGATGGTACCGCAATATCCTCGCGAACCCGGATGTCGAGGTGCAAGTCGGGACCAAGAAGCTGAAGGCGCGAGCGAGGACGGTCGAGGGCGAAGAACGCAGCCGACTTTGGACGAAGGCGCTCCTGTTTTGGCCGCCTTACGCCGACTATGCGCTCAAGACCGACCGCGAGATACCGGTGGTCGTGCTGGACCCCGTTCATTAGATCCAGAGCGCCAGTCGGGAACCCAAATGACGGACAAACAACACCCCGAATGGATGGGAAAGAACCGCAAGCTCACGCCGGCGGAGGTTAAAGAATTTCTGGCCGAGCCGGTGGTTGCGCGGATCGCCACCATCGACGAAAACGGCGTGCCTTACGTGACCCCGGTCTGGCAGGAATGGGACGGCGAGGCCTTCTGGATGGTCGTGCGGGAGCGGGCGGCCTGGGTTGCGCATATCAAGAAGAATCCGAACGTCGGCATTTCGTGCGCCCATGACAGCGGAACCTACAGGCGCATCGTCGCGCAGGGGAAGGCAGAGATCGTCTCCGGCCCGGCTCCGATGCAGGGAGAGTGTCTGGGCGTCGCCAACCGCACCTCCGTGCGCTACCTCGGCGAGCGCGGCCCGGAATATCTTGTGCCGACCTACGACCGGCCGCGCTACCTGATCAAGATGGCGCCTACGAAGATGCTCAGCTGGGACGGCGTCGAGTGGGCCAAGAAATACACAGAGAAATAAGCTTTCGCCCGGGGGACTCGCTTCAGAGGCCCTCCATGCGGTAGACGCGCCGCGCATTGTCATGGAAAAGCGCGGACTGCTCGGCTTCCGTGAAATCGCGGACGATGGCCTTGAAGCCGTCGAAGATCGCATCGTAGCTCGTCCACAAGCGACCGACCGGGAAATCGCTGCCAAAGATCGATCGATCGACGTCGAAGCATTCGATGCAATGCAGCGCGACCTCGCGCAGGCTTTCAGGCGTCGGGCTTGGATCGTACGCAGTCAGCGCCGAAATCTTGATCAGGACGTTGGGCGCTGAGCCGAGCCGCTTCAGGCCTTCCTTCCATCGCAGCATACCGTCGTGGTCGCGATCGATCGGGCTGCCGCAGTGGTTGACGATGAAGGTCTGGTTGGGGAAATCCAGTGCCAGCCGGGCGACCTCCTCGGCCTGATATGGATACAGCATGAACTCGAGGAGTTGGTCGTGGCGGGCGAGCAGCGCGACGCCGCGGCGGAAGTGTTCCTCGTTCGCGATACCCGGCCGCGGGGCGAATGATCTAGCGGGCTCGGCCGGATGCCAGCTCAGCATCTGCCGAACGCCAACGCAGCGCTTGACCTCGGACAGGCGGTCAAGCGCGGCACCCGCGTCCGGAGCCGTGAGGTCAGCGAAGCCGATGTAACGGATGGCGACGCCTGATGACTTGTCGAGCGTCTCCAGCCACTCGATCTCAGCGAGAGGATCATCGGCGCGGTCCCAGGCGGCTTCGATGTGCACGGAAGCGACCACGTTCTGATTGGCGGCGTCGCGCCGGTAGGCATCGACGAGATAATTTCGTCGGATTGGTGCGAGATCCCCAAGCGCCTGAATGGCGCCTCCCGTCGGGCGTAGCCATGGATGCCGGTCCATGCCCAGATCCCATAGATGAATGTGCGCGTCTATGATCGGTCCGCGATATAGTCCGGCCATGCTTAAAGCTCCACTGGTCGGATGTGAGTTTCTACGACCGCCGCATCGGTGATCGTACGACCTGTCTGACTCCGCCTACAATCGTCCGATCCCGTCGCGCAAGCATGGGCGCGTTGACTTATCGAAACGCGGATCGCTAACGTGCGGATACGCTAATCGGCGGTTGGGGACGGCGGGCGACGCAACATCGACGGGTGGTTGACGCGGACCCGGATCAGGCAAGTGACACTCGCGAACGGAGAACGCTGACATGAACAAGATGATTTTTGCGTGGTCTAGCCTCGCGCCTGTGGTCGCGGCCGGTCTCGCCCTCTTGCAACTTGCAGGCGCGGGTTCGGCGCTCGCAGCGGCCAATTGCATCAAGGGTGAACACAAGGCGCCCTTCAAGATCGGCTGGGCCAACATCTACTCGATCCCGACGTGGATGAAGGAGACGACCGGCACGATCGAGGATATGGCGAATGTGCTGAAAAAGCAGGGCCTGGTCGATAGCCTGACGATCACGGACGCCCAGGGCAACGCCAACACGCAGATCCAGCAGATCCAGTCGATGATCGACGCCAAGCTCGATGCGATCATTGTCGATGCGGGTTCGGCCACCGCGCTCGATCGCGTCGTCGCCGACGCCTGCTCGAAGGGAATCGCGGTCACCAATTTCGACAGCCTTGTCGACACCAAGGACCTGACCACGAAGATCGACACCGATCAGGCTGAGTGGGGCAAGCTCGCGGCGGCATGGCTGGTCAAGCAGCTCAACGGCAAAGGCAACATTCTCGTCTTGAATGGCCCGGCTGGCGTCTCGGTCAGCGATGATCGGCGCAAAGGCGCCGAGCCGGTGTTCAAGGCCAACCCGGGCATCAAGATTCTGGCGGAGACAAACACGCCGTATAACGCCGCGCCCGCGCAAGAAGCCGTCACTAACCTGCTCTTCAGCAATCCTCAGATCGATGGGGTCTGGAGCCAAGGCGGGGCGCTCTCGGCGGGAGCGGTGACCGCCTTCGAGAAGCAGGGGCGCAAGCTCGTTCCGATCACAGGCGAGAACTATCGGCCATTCCTCGAGATGTGGAAGCAGAAGAAGCTCACCGCCTGGGCGACGCAGCAGCCGAATTGGCTCGCGGCCTTCGCCGTCTATGCGGCCGTTAAGGGTTTGCAGGGCGATGACATCCCAGCCTACATCGACGTGCCTCTGCCGATCATCGACGAGGCCAATCTCGAAGACTACCTCGCCCGAGCCAAGGACTTCGCCGCGGACGGCTACATCTACTCGCCCTACGATACGAAGCTGTTCGACGAACTGATCGCGAAGAGCCTGAAGAAGTAGCTCGCGCCATACAACAGCGCGGTGAAACAGGCGTGCATCAGCCTATCCTTGAAGCGCGGAGCGTCTCGAAGGCTTTCTTCGGCAACCCCGTTCTTCACGAGGTCTCGATCGAGCTCGTCGCGGGCCGTATTCACGCCCTTCTTGGCGAGAATGGAGCGGGCAAGAGCACGCTGATCAACCTGCTATCGGGCACGCTTCGGCCCGACGGCGGGCAGATCCTGGTCGATGGCCGCCCGATCGCTTCTCTGACGCCACAGGAAGCGCATCAGCTCGGCATCGCCGTGGTGCAGCAGGAGCTGAGTCTCGCGCCCCATCTTTCCATTGCGGAAAACATCGGCCTCGGCGCTTACCCTCGCCGGGGCGGTGTCGTCGATTACGGGCGCCTGGCCGCCGCAGTCGCGGAGATCGGCAAGGAGCTTGACCTCGTCGAATCGCCGGACACGCCAGTGGGCCGGCTGCCCCTCGGCCGCCGGCAGATCGTCGAAATCGCCAAGGCGCTCTCCATCAAGCCGCGCGTCCTCATCCTGGACGAACCGACGTCATCGCTTTCTGCGCCAGACGTGGCCATACTGATGAAGCTTGTTCGTCGTCTGCGCGACCGTGCCGTGGCCATTCTCTATATCTCGCACCGGCTGAACGAGATCCTCGACTTCTGTGACCACGTCACCGTTCTGAAAGACGGATCGGTCACCGCCGATCGTCCCTTGGCCGGCCTTGATCCCGACGGCCTCATCCGCCTGATGGTTGGCCGCGACCCCCGGAACTTGTTTCCGCCTTACGTCTCGCGCGCGTCGGGAGACCTCGTCGTCGAGACGAAAGGCTTTCGCGCCGGGGGGGCGGTCGACGTCGATTTCGAGCTCTATCGCGGAGAAATCTTCGGGATTGGCGGCCTCGTCGGCCACGGACAGGAAGACTTCATGATGGGTCTCTACGGCGCCATTCGCGCCGAGGCCGAACAGTTCCGTGTGTTCGCTAATGGCGCCGCCGTGCGCAGCGCACCCTTCGCAAAAGTCGCCGACGCCAACGCTGTCGGCGTCGCCTACGTTCCGGCCGATCGGCGCAAGGAAGGCCTGCTTCTGCCCCACTCGATCGACTTCAATCTGCTGCTGCCGTTGTTCGCCAGTCACAGCGCCGAGCGCCGCAAGGGAGCGCAGGAGACCGCAATCACCGAACGTCTCGCGCAGCGGCTAAATATTCGAGGCGATCGGCGGCGGCAAGCGCAGGCGCTGTCCGGCGGAAACCAGCAGAAGGTCGCCCTATCGAAATGGCTGGCGCTCGAGCCGTCGGTTTTGCTCTTGAATGATCCGACCCGAGGCGTCGACGTCGAGACCAAGCGCGAGATCTACCTTGCGCTACGCGCAATGGCGGCGGAAGGCAAAGCCGTCGTCTTGCTCAGCTCCGACACGCCTGAGCTGGTCCATCTTTGCGATCGGGTCATGGTGTTCAACAAGGGCAGAGTGGCCGCCACTCTGTCGCATGCCGAGGCGTCCGAGGAGGCGATCGTAGCAGCCGCGATGGGCGTGCGAAAAGCCCCGACGCTGCAAGGGGAAGCGGTTTAATGCTGGGTCAGGGAACGCGCCTCTATTGGGCGATCCAGTGGCGGCGCAACGAAGGCCTCGGCGCGCTGTTCCTCGTCCTCGCCGTGTTCGCAGTGATCTACGCAATCTTGTTTCCCGGCATTTTGGCCGTGGGCGCGATGGCCAAGTTCGTCCAGGGCTGGTTCCCGACGGCGATGGTCGCCGCGGCGGAAACCATGGTCATGCTCACCGGGGGAATCGATCTTTCCGTGGGTCCAATGGTCAGCCTCGGCTCGGTGGTGGGCGCGTCAACGATGCAGGGGCCGCTGGGGATTTTCGGCGGCGTCCTCGCGCTCCTCGCCCTCGGCACAAGCGTAGGCGCGATCGTCGGCGCCTTCGTCGCGATTGGCCGATATCCAGCGATCATCGTCACGCTCGCGCTCTCGTTTGTGTTGCGCGGCGTCGCGCTGCTCATCATGCGACGGCCTGGTGGATTCGTGCCCCCGTCGCTGTCCGAATTCCTCGCCGGCAGTCATCCGACCGCTGCGGTTCTGGTCGTGCTGCTCGTCCTTCTCTGGAAGTTCTATCAAGCGACGCCCTTGGGAATCGGACTGATCGCGGTCGGCGACAATGCGGAAGGCGCCTACCGCTCAGGAGTCAGCGTTACGACCGTGCGCATCAGCGCCTACATCATCAGCGCCAACCTTCAGGCCTTCACCGGCCTCTACGTGGCTGCGCAGACCGGCTCGGGCGATCCCTTGATCGGCGAACCGCTGACCCTTTCCGCCATCGCCGCTGCCGTGCTTGGCGGAGTCGGGTTTCTCGGCGGCCAGGGCGCCATGCGGGGGGCGCTTGCGGGCAGCCTGCTCATGAGCATCTTGATCAACGTCATGTTCTTCATGGGCCTGCCTTTGGTGGCGCAATATGTTGTCCAGGGATTGATCATCGTGGCGACGGTCGCGCTGCCCTTGATCCGCGCTTCTCTGCGGAGGGCCTCTTGAACGCGGTCCTGCGCTTGCAGCGCTTTGCGGCCACATACAGCCGCTCGCTCGTCGCCTACGCGATTGTCGCGATCCTATGGATCGCGGCCTCGCTCTTGATCGCGGGCTTCGGCGCCTACGCCCACCTGCGCTATATCGTCGAGCTTGCCGCGGTGATCGGCCTCGTGGGTATCGGCCAGACCATCGCCGTGATCGGCGGCGGGATCGATCTTTCGGTCAGTGCAGTCATCACTGTCACCGCCATCATTCTGCCGTTGGTGACTTTCGACGCCGACGCCACGGGGCTCGGAGCCATTGCGCTGGCGCTGCTTGTCGCCGCCGGAATCGGAGCGGTGAACGGCCTCGGCATCGGCTATCTGGGTCTGCCGCCGCTGATCATGACCTTGGCCATGGCGACGATTCTGCAAGGGTTGCTCATCCTCATTGCGGGCGGGAGCGCGATCTCGGTCACCAACCCCTCGCTCGATTGGCTGGGCTCGACCCACTTTCTCACCATCTCCGTCAGCATCATGCTATGGGCGATCGTCGCGGCCGTTTGCCTGTTCTGGCTGCATGGAACGCGCAGCGGTTCGCTCATCTTTGCTATCGGCGCCAATCCGGTGGTCAGCCGTCTTTCGGGCGTGCCGATTCGTCGACTGACGCTGGCAACTTACGTCATCTCGGGGTTTTGCGCCGGCCTTGCTGGCCTCCTTCTCCTGTCGATGAATGGACAGGGCTATGTCGGGATCGGCGACCCGTACTTATTGTCGTCGATCGCGGCGGTGGTGCTCGGCGGGACCTCGATCCTTGGCGGACAAGGCAGCTATCTCGGCACGATCGCCGGGGCGGTGCTGCTCGTGACGATGACGGCGTTGATCACGGTCGTGAACGCCTCGGAGGGCTGGCGCAGTGTCATTCTCGGCTGCCTGATTTTGGCTATGCTGCCATTGTCTGGTCGCGACCAGTCGCGCTGAGAATGCGCGCGGGCGCTCCCGCGGCCTCGAAGGAGTAAGAAAGTTGCTTGTCCAGGACTTGGATACACCCTGCGCGGTGGTCGATCTCGACGTGATGGAGAACAATCTCCGACGCTGTCAGACCTACCTCGACCGTCACGGCTTGAGCCTTCGCCCGCACATCAAGACCCATAAGATTCCGGAATTCGCCCACCTGCAGATCAAGCTCGGCGCGAAAGGCGTCAATTGTCAGAAGCTTGGCGAAGCCGAGGTCATGGTTGACGCTGGGATTGCCGACATTCTGCTGACCTACAACCTCATCGGTCAGACCAAGCTTGACCGCCTCGTGGCGCTCGCCCGTCGATCCGACATGAAGGTCGTAGCGGACTCGAAGGACGTTATCGAAGGCCTGTCGTCCGCCATGTCCCGCGCTGGGCTTGAGCTGCCGGTGCTCGTTGAATGCGATACAGGCGCGCAGCGTTGCGGCGTCACATCGCCTGCCGACGCCCTCACGCTAGCGCAGGCGGTCGACCGCGCGCCCGGCCTCAAATTCAAAGGGCTCATGACCTACCCGCCGAAGAACTCGGCGGCCAAAACCAACGCCTGGCTGACGGAGGCGGTCGATCTGTGCAGGCGCTCAGGGCTTGCCGTCGAAACCGTCAGCAACGGTGGCACGCCCGACCTCTACAGCGCCCATGAAGTGACCGTCGCGACGGAGCACCGGCCCGGGACCTACATCTACAGCGACCGCAACCATGTCGAAACGCATGGCCTCGGCACGCTGGCCGACTGCGCGCTCAGAGTTCAGGCGAGGGTCGTGTCGCACGCAGCGCCGGACCGCTGCGTCATCGACGCTGGGTCGAAAAGCCTGTCGTCCGATCTGCTCGGGCTCAACGGTTATGGTCGCATCCTCGAACATCCCGAGTGGGAGATCTACGGCTTGAGCGAGGAGCACGGACATGTTCGCGCCACGCCAGGCTCGGGAGAGCCCAAAATCGGCGAGCTCGTCACGGTCATTCCCAACCACGCCTGCGTGGTGACGAACCTGTACGATCGGATCTACGCTGCCCGGCAGGGACGGGTCGAAACCTTCTACGAAGTCGCGGCGAGAGGGAAAGTGCAGTGAGCCTTGCGACCCTCACGCCCGCGCCCGATGTCGCTCGCCTTGCGGGCCTCCTTGAGCGGCTCGTCGCCATCGACACGCAGAACCCGCCCGGGCGGGAGGTCGAGGCCGCGGCCTTGCTTGCGTCGGAACTCGAAGCCATCGGCTTCGCTACTGAGGTTCGCCCGGTTGGAGACGGCCGCGCCAATGTCGTTGGACGTATCGACAACGGCGAGGGACCGTGTTTCGCCTTCAACTCGCATATGGACACCGTTCCGGTCGGCGGCGGCTGGACCAGCGATCCATTTCGTCTGACGGAGCGGGATGGCAAGCTCTTCGGCCGAGGCGCTTGTGACGCGAAGGGACCGATTGTGGCGATGGCCGAGGCCGGCCGTCTCCTCGCGTCGCAGCGCGACCTGTGGCGCGGCACGCTGGTCATGATGTTCGTTGCTGACGAGGAGATCAACGGTGGCGGCTCACGCGCTCTCGCGAAGCAGCGGCCAAGGCCTGACTTGATCGTTATCGGCGAGCCAACCAACAACGCCGTCTTCGCGGCGCACAAAGGTTGTCTGCGCCCGCTTATCCGAGCCAAAGGCAAGGCCGCGCATTCCGGCCGCCCGGAACTCGGCGTGAATGCGATCCTGGCGGCAAGCCATCTCACATCCGTCTTCGACGCTCGCGATCGTGAATTGAGGGCCCTCAACCATCCTCTGGTCGGGCACGCCAGCCTTACGGTGACACGGATCGCAGGCGGGATTGCCGACAATGTCGTGCCGGAGGATTGCGAGCTCGTGCTCGACCGGCGGCTGCTGCCAGGCGAGACCCTTGACGACGCGCTGGACGACTTGCAAGCGCTCCTGGCGCGCGCGAAGCGTGACCACGGCGTGGACGCGGAGATCACGGCGATCCGCACGAAGGCTGGGTCGACGGAGACCGCAGTCGGCGATCCGCTCGTGCGCAACGCAGTCGCCATCTCTCGCGCGCACGGCGTGACGTTTCCCCAGCCGGGCGGCCTGACGGGTGGGTGCGATCTCGTTCATTTTCACGACGTAGGCGCCGTGGGCATCGTGCTTGGCCCTGGCTCGCTCGACGTCGCTCACCAGCCCGACGAATATGTGCCGAAGGACGATCTCGCCCACGCCGCCCTCATCTATCGCGACGTCGCTGTTGCGATGATGCGGCCCTGATCGGCCCCCGGCCTCAAGATCGGGTCAGCAAAATGGCTTCGATCTCGACCATCGTTCACGCGCCCTTGCGTCGGCGCTGACGGTACTGATCGGCGACCACCGCCGCAACGATGACGCCGCCCTTGATGATTTCCTGGTAGTGCGCGTCGACGTTGAGGAACGTGAAGCCTGACGTCAAAATCCCGAGGATGACCGCCCCGATGACCGTTCCGGTCATGCGGCCGACGCCGCCGGAGAGCGAGGTTCCGCCGATAACCGCCGCGGCGATCGCGTCGAGTTCGAAACCGACGCCGACCCCGGCCTGCCCGCTGATGGCGCGCGCCGTATGCACGATGCCGGAGAGGCCGGAGAGCAGTCCCGCGATCATATAGACAAGGATCACGTGGCGCTCGACGTTGATGCCGGAGACGCGCGCCGCGAGCGGATTGGCGCCAATCGCGTATGTAAACTTGCCGTAGCGGGTATAGCGCAGCGCGATGTGAAAGATGAAGGCTACGCCAAGGAAGATGATGACGGGCCACCAGCCCGCGCCGATGGCCGCGAAGCTGTCCGAGAGATTGCCGATCGGCTGGCCGTTCGTGTACCAGTCGGCGACCCCGCGCGCTGACACCATCATCCCGAGTGTCGCGATGAAGGGCGGAATTTTGGTTAACGCGATCAGCGAACCATTGATCAATCCTGCGATCAGTCCGCACACCAAACCCGCAGCCACCGGAAAGATGGGGTTGAGACCGGTGAGACTTGGGTAGATCGCATGCGTGTAGCCAGCGATCTGCGCGAGGCTGGCTGCGATCATAGCCGTCATGCCGACGACGGATCCCGACGACAGATCGATGCCGCCCATGATGATGACCTGGGTGACGCCCACAGCAATGATGCCGATCTCGGCCTCCTGCAGGATCATGATTCTGAGCCTGAGCGGATTGGCGATGAAGCTTTGCCCGACGAACATCCAGCCCAACACCTCGAACAGCAGCATCATGCCGATCATGACCGCGAGGATGCTGAGCTCGGGCGGGAGGCGACGGCGTCCAGCTTTTCTGACTTCGGAGGTCGGGGCGGCAGTCGAGATGTCGGTGGCCACGGACGTTGTCTCCTCGAGCGTCTCTTTCTTCGGCGCTACTGCGACGCCAGCTCCATGATCCGGACCTGAGTTGCGTCCTTGCGGTCGACGACGCCGGTCATCCGACCTTCGTGCATCACGAGGATCCGGTCGCTCATCCCCAAGACCTCCGGCAGCTCCGACGAAATCATGAACACCGCCACGCCCTGTACGGCCAGTTCAGTGATAAGCTTGTGGATCTCGGCCTTGGCGCCGACGTCGATGCCGCGCGTCGGCTCGTCGAGGATGAGGATTCTCGGCCGAGTCAGCAACCAGCGCGCAATCAGGACTTTCTGCTGATTGCCGCCCGAGAGATTGATGATCGGCTCTTCGAGATCCGGCGTTCGCACGCGCAGGCGGTTCTTCTGCTGCTCGCAGAGCGCCCCGATCTTGCGCTCGTTGACGAACCCCGCCGTCGCAAACCCGTGACGCAGCAGCGCGATCTGCATGTTCGACATGATGTCGAGGAGCAGGAAACAGCCGCTCGCCTTGCGGTCCTCGGTCAGGAAGGCCATGCCGGCGTCCATGGCGACGCCAGGTTTATTGATCGCGATCTCTTTGCCGTCGATCAGGATCGCTCCGGAGGTTGCTGGCGTCACGCCGAATAGCGTCTCTGCGACGTTGCTGCGCCCCGAACCTACGAGGCCGGCGACTCCGAGAATTTCTCCCTTGCGCAGATCGAACGACACGCCGTGGAACTTGCCTTCGAGGCAGAGGTCTCGCACCGACAGGGCAACGTCGCCGATCGGCGCAACCTCTTTCGGAAACATCTGAGTGATTTCGCGGCCAACCATGAGCTTGATGATTTCGTCGCGCGAAACATCCGAGGCCTTATGCTCGCCAACGAATCGCCCGTCGCGGAACACCGACACCTCGTCGGCGATCTCGAACAGCTCGTTCATCTTGTGGGTGATGTAGATGATGCCCGTGCCTTGAGCCTTGAGCGCGCGGATGATCCGGAACAGGTGCTCGACCTCACGATCCGTCAGCGCCGAGGTTGGCTCATCCATGATCAGGATGTCGGAATCGTAAGAGACGGCCTTCGCGATCTCGACCATCTGCCGATTGGCGACCGAGAGATCGCGCACCTCCGTTTCAGGATCGAGGGGAATGTCGAGCCGCTGGAACAACGCCTTCGTGCGCCGCCGCATCTCCTCATGACGCACAAAGCCGAGCCTGTTCAGCGGCTCACGGCGAATCCAGATGTTCTCAGCGACCGTCATGAAATCCATCAAGTTGAGCTCCTGATGGATCATGGCGATGCCGTACTGGAGCGCGTCGAGGGGCGATGTCAGCTTGATCTCCTGCCCCTTCAGTTTGAAGGAGCCGGAATCGGGCGTGTAGATCCCGGCGATGATCTTCATCAGCGTCGACTTGCCCGCACCGTTCTCGCCCATGAGCGCATGCACGTGACCGCGCTTCAGCCGGAACGACACGTCGTCGAGGGCGAGCACGCCCGGGAAGGCCTTACGGACGTTCGAAACCTCAAGCAGGTATTCGGCGCCGGGAACGGCGCCGCTCTGCCTGACGATTTCGGCCGTCGAAGGACTAATGGTCGCCATGGCGCTTTGTCCCATTCCGATTTCGACGTCGCCTTCTGAGGGCTGCGCCGATCCCCCGCTCGCGACGGCCCGGAGGCGCTGGGAGGGAGGCGCGTCTCCGGGCGCCCTCGTCTCGCCAGAATGCCAGCGAGACGAAGAGGCATTGAGAAAGCTCAGTTTTTCTTCATGAACTGATCCATATTGGCCGGCGTCACCAGCTGGAAGGGGATATAGACCTTCTTCTCCACCGGCTTGCCCGCGGCGAGCGCGAGCGCTGCATCGACCGCGCCTTTGCCCTGACCCGCGGCGTCCTGGAACACGGTGACTTTGAGGTCGCCAGCCTTCATGGAAGCCAGCGCATCCTGCGTCGCGTCGATGCCGCCGACGATCGCCTTCTTGGTGTCCACACCGGCCGACTTCATCGCCTGAAGAGCGCCGACCGCCATCTCGTCGTTGTTCGAGACGACGGCGTCGAACTGCATGCCCTTCGACAGCCAGTTGGTCATCAGGTTCTGAGCCTGCGTGCGATCATAGTTCGCCGTCTGTTCGGCGACGACCTTCATGCCGCTGCAGTCCGGCGTTGAGATGACCTCATGGATGTCCTTGGTGCGCTGCACCGCCGACTGGTTCGACAACACGCCCTCCATGACGAGGATGTTGCCCTTGCCGCCGAGCAGCTTGCAGATTTGCTTGGCCTCGAGGGTGCCCGACTCAGCCTCGTTCGAGGCGACAAAGGCGGCCTTCGGACCGAGCTTGTCGACGTCGATCGGCTCTCGGTTGACGTAGACGAGCGGCACCCCGGCGTCGGCGGCGGCCTTGGTGATGGCGCCTGTGGCCGAGGTGTCGACGGGGTTGACGATGATGGCGTCGACGCCGTTGGCGATGAAGTTCTGCACCTGGCTCAGCTGCTTGGAGACGTCGTCCTTGGCGTCCTCGATCTGCAGCGTGACCCCCGACTGCGTCTTGGCGTATTCCGCCATGCTGTTACGCAGAACGGTCAGGAAGTTGTCGTCGAATTTGTCCATCGACACGCCAATTTTGGCGGCGAAGGCGGGGCTCGACAGCACGCTGGCGGCGGCAAGCGCAAGAAGTATGCGTTTCATGGTCCAGTTTCCTCCCGTTTGAGCGCTCGGCGATGAACGATTTGCTCGTTGTCCGCACCAAGAAAAGGGTGCGGCTGGTTCGTTCTAGACTCAAATCGATTGCCGCGCATCTGGCTTGCCGACGAATGGGCTCACCCCGGAAAGATCGATTTCGCAGAGGCGAGCGCGATCGTGGTGGGGCTGATGGCCGCTTGGGAGACCTCGCCGCCGCGTCCCGCGCACAAGTTTACGCGCGCTAATGACTTCAGTGCCTTAAGTGCGCTTTTGCGCAACTCTTTGCGCTTCTCGGCCCTCCTTTCCGGTTAAGGCGCGAGAGCTTCATTTCGCCCCGCGAACCGAAACGTTTCGCACGAGGGGCCTTAAGCCTTTGGAATCATTAAGGACGGCGAATCAGTCGTTTCGCGGTTTCGTGTCATATCAATGGCTTGAGGCCGATTTCGTTTCGCTGCTTTCCGCGCACGGCGCGCATCGACCCTCCCGCCATGAGGCGGCTAAGATCTGCTGCGCGCGCTTGTGCTCCTCGTTCCAGGATCGGACAGGCTTTGCAGCTGCGGCGGGCATGGAGTTTCTTTCGCGAAACCGCCAGTATAGCACATATTCCGTAAATTAGAAATCTTTGGTCGAAATTCGTGTCGGTAGCAGACGATATGTCCGGTTTAGGTAGCGCACGATCTGTCCGGTAGGTCCGGCCCTTTTTGGAGGGTCTGGATGCGCCGGACGGAGGC
>Ga0210406_10001642_pt1 | contig 26865 bp, 28 predicted proteins | sample IncBWC30MmetaG_FD_155454 | JGI IMG/M metagenome (GOLD analysis project Ga0210406, IMG submission 155454) | Forest soil microbial communities from Barre Woods Harvard Forest LTER site, Petersham, Massachusetts, United States - Inc-BW-C-30-M | ecosystem: Environmental > Terrestrial > Soil >... | reverse complement strand
CAGAACCGTCGTCGCCTAGATATTTCTGCAGCTGCTCGATCCGCCGCCGAATGAGCGGAGCGGTATCGTTCGGGCCGGGAATATAGACCGGCTTGCCGTCGCGACCGAACCGAAACACCGCGTCGCTTGCGTCCGCGCTCACGTCGCCGAATATCGGCTCCATCGCCGCGAAGTCCCGCTGCGGCGCAAAACCGATCGATTGCGACCACGCGGCAAGATCGCGCAACAGCTTCCGGGCGTAGCTCGGATCGACGGAAACCATGGGCGACCCGGCATCCATCGCCTCCATGTACATCTCGAAAACTTCGCTTTCGGCCGATTCGAACATCACATCCTTGACGCCGAGACAGAACACGTCGATCAGAAACGAACTGAACGCGATGTGATGGGGCGTGGCTCCGCGCGCCAGAACCAGCGTCCCAATGCCAATGTCGAACAGGGCTTCGGTGAGGAAGCAGTGTTGAATGGGCGCATGGGCAGCGCGGAGCACACGGGCAGGCAGGCTTGCCTCCAATGCCTCGGCCCGTCGCTTCTGCGCCACCACCTGTTTCCGCCGCTGCGCTTTTCTGGCGCGCTTTTGCGCCATGTTCGTCGCCATGGTCCACTCCTCACGTGATTCGAATTCCCATATAATAAAGGTGAAGATTCCGCCTGGAAGAATGGCGGCGCGTCCAATATTCTGGGGACAAGCTCTGATCGAAATTGCAAGGGCGGCGCGTCCGCCTGGCGAGTTCACCACACCCTCAGCAAGCCTCAGCCCGATGCCATGAGCCTTTCAGCCGAAGCCTTATACAAGATGTCCGACGTGGAATTGCTGGCTGCCTATGTCGAAACCCGGCGACAATTCGTGGAAAAGAAGTTCACGCGCGATACACATCGGGCGCGGCTGGCGTGGATCAAGGGCAAAATGTTCATCGCCAGCTCAGGTGGAGTGACCGAGCGCAACATGGCCATCGACGTCTCGGAGGACATTGCCCGCAAGGGTCAGGAATTGCGCGAGATGACGCGCGACCTCGATCTGCTCAAGATCGATGTCGACATCATCGCGATCGTCATTCGATTCCGCGGCGCATCTGCACCGACGGACGCACAAGGTGAAGACGCGATTGAAGGCGATCCCGAGCGCGAAAGCCATCGAGCTGCCGCGTCCGACTGACGGTAAAGGCGCCCGACCGCGATTTGCAGGTCGGGTTGCGTCATCGTCCGAGGAAAATCGCGGCCGCTGTAGCGTAAGTGGCGCGCCCGAGGAGATTCGAACTTCTGACCGCCAGATTCGGTGGCCAGTGTCGGTAACGAGATGGTCCGGCCTGCGCTACAAGCATGTCACCCGTTCGGCGGCGATATAGCCGAACAACAGGCCCGCGCCTAACAGCAGCACCAGTCCCGCCGCGCCGAATTCGATTCCGCGCATGACGAGCGTGCCGCCGCCTTCGCCCGCCCCGCTCAGCCATCGCGCGACGTCCTTGGCCGACACCGCGATGACGGCGATGGTCGCAACCGTGATCGCGGTGCCGAGCCCCATCACGAAGGTCGCGGCGATGCCGGCCCAGAACAGCCCCTGCGCCAGCGCGAATACCAGGACCAGGATCGCGCCCGAACAGGGCCGCACCCCCACCGTGAGGATCGCGGCCAGGCCGCGCCGCCAGCCGCCTGGACCTTCGAGCTCGCTCGGCACAGGACCATGGGAGTGGCCGTCATGCGCGTCATGGACATGATCGTGGTCGTCGTCGTGATCGTGGTCATGACTGTGGTCGCGATGATGTTGTTGCGCGGCGGCCATCGCCGGCACCGGCCGCTGGACCTGCAGTGCGCGGATGAACCCGCCGCCCTTGGTCCAGACCAGCCGCGCGCCGAACGCCGCGATCAGGGCGTAGCTTGCGATCTCGATCGTCTTCTCGGCATTGCACATGGTGCTGGCGGTGGCATTCAAAAGCCAGGCGCAGATCGCGACAATGACGACCGCGACCAGCGACTGCATCAGCGCGGAGGCAAACGACAGCACGATGCCGCGCCGCGCGGTCTCCTGGCTCGCGACCAGATAAGACGAGATCACCGCCTTGCCATGGCCGGGACCTGCGGCATGAAATATCCCGTAGGCAAAGGAGATCGCGAGCAGGGTCCAGACCGCCGATCCGTCCGACTTCGCGGCGCGGATGGTGGCGGAAATCTCGCGATAAAATTCCGATTGCCGTGCCAAAATCCAGCCGACGATGCCGCCGATTTGCGGCTCGGCGGCGCCAGGTGGACGCGGCCCGCCGAACGGATTTTGGGCCATCAGCAGATGCACCGCGCCGTCGAACGCGAGAGCGACGGCCACCGCGGCGACGCCAAGCGCCAGCGTGCGCGCAAAACCCGATTTGAACCTCACGGGCAGTCCACCGTGATCTTGTTGGCGAACATCGCGCCATAATTGGCATTGGCGCCGTCGCCCATGAAGGTCTGCTCGTTGAGCTTTTGCGCGCTGGCGGTGCCGTCGCTCGGCCGCTGCAATTTCATCTGGCAACCCTCGGGAGCGCCGACCAGTTTGACCGGGTCCTTCTCGGCCAGCTTGAAGTCGATGAAGAAGGCCGGGTCGAACACTTCGAGCACAAGCTCTTTCGGTTTGACCGGTGTCTTCAGCGGCAGCGTGAAATGCAGCGTCAGAGCCGTATCCTTGTATTCAAGGTAGTAGTCGACCGGCTCGTTGAATTTCTGCTTCTTGCCGTCAGCTTTGGCGAAGGTGAAGAATGCGAATTCGTGCAGCGATTCGACATTGGTCTGCGCCAGCGAGCCAAGCTCTTCGCGGCTATAGACGCCCTTCTGCTTGGTCTCGATGCCCTGCAAGGCATAGGTCGAGAACATGTCGTCAAAGGTCCAGGCGTGGCGCACGCCTGATATCGATCCGTCGGGGGCGTAAAGCAGCTCGCTGACCGCGGTGATCCAGACATGGGGATGCGCCTGTGCCACGCCGCTGCCTGCCATGAGCAGCCCGGCAAGCAGCAAGCTTGAGAGGCAGCGGGCGATGCTCACCTCAGGCGGCCTCTGGTGTCTCGACGAGCCCGCGCCGGCGTAACAGCGCCTGGGGCTCCGGCTCGCGGCCGCGGAAAGCGACATAGGCGGCTTCCGGATCGACCGAGCCGCCGGTGGAATAGATGTCGTCATGCAGCCGCCTTGCCACCTCCGGATCGAAGATATCGCCGGCCTCCTCGAAGGCGCCGAACGCGTCGGCGTCCATCACCTCCGACCACATGTAGCTGTAGTAACCCGCCGCATAGTGATCGCCCGAGAAGATGTGGCCGAACTGGGTCGGCCGGTGCCGCAGCACGATCTCCTCGGGCATGCCGATCTTCTCCAGCTCGGTGCGCTCGAACGCCCGCACGTCGCGGCTGGCCGCGGCCGGCTGGGTGTGGAATTCGAGATCGATCAGCGCCGAGGACACGAACTCCACGGTGGCAAAGCCCTGGTTGAATTTTCGCGCGGCCAAAAACCGTTTTAGCAAATCCTCCGGCAGCGGCTCGCCGGACTGGTGGTGCCGGGCGAATTGCTGCAGCACCTGCGGCTGCTCCTGCCAGTGCTCGTAGAGCTGCGACGGCAGCTCGACGAAATCGGTGAACACACTTGTCCCCGACAGCGAGGGATAGGTGACGTTGGAAAGCATGCCGTGCAGGCCGTGGCCGAATTCGTGGAACAGGGTTCTGGCGTCATCGGGCGAGAGCAGCGAGGGCTCGCCGTCGGCGCCCTTGGCGAAATTGCACACATTGATGATCAGGGGCGCGATGGCGCCGTCGAGCTTCTGCTGGTCGCGCAGCGAGGTCATCCAGGCCCCCGAGCGCTTGGAAGGCCGAGCAAAATAGTCGCCATAGAACAGCCCCTTGTGGCGACCTTGAGCGTCCGTCACCTCCCAGACACGGACATCCGGGTGCCAGACCGGGATATCCTCGCGCTCAGTGAAGGTGACGCCGAACAGGCGCCTCGCGCAGTCGAAGGCCGCCTCGATCATGTGGTCGAGCGCAAGGTAAGGCTTGATCGCCGCATCGTCGAAATTGGCTTTGGCCTGCCTGAGCTTCTCGGCGTAGTAGCGCCAGTCCCAGGGGGCGAGCGCAAAGTTGCCGCCCTCTTCCCCGATCAGGCCCTGCAAGGCATCGCGGTCGGCCAGCGCCCGGGCCCGGGCCGGCTTCCAGACCCGCTCCAGCAGGGAGCGCACCGCTTCCGGAGTCTTTGCCATCGAATCTTCCAGCCGGTAGGCGGCAAAGGTCGGGAAACCCAGCAGCCGGGCGCTCTCCTCGCGCAGCGCCAGGATCTCGACAATGACGGCGTTGTTGTCGTTGGCGTTGCCGTTGTCGCCGCGCGCGGTGAACGCCTTGAAAACCTTTTCGCGCAGGTCGCGCCGGGCCGAGCTTTTGAGGAACGGCTCGACCGAGGAGCGCGACAGCGTCACGATCGTCTTGCCTGCCATGCCGCGCTCAACGGCTGCGGCCTTGGCGGAGGCGATGAAGCTGTCGGAAAGCCCGGCGCGGTCGCCTTCCGAAAGCTCCATGAACCAGTCCTGCTCATCGCCCAGCAAATGATGGCTGAAGGCCGTGCCAAGGTGGGCCAACCGCTCATTGATCTCGGCCATCCGCTTCTTGGCGTCCTCGGTTAGGCCCGCGCCGGCGCGGTGGAAGCGCGTATAAGTACGCTCTAAAAGCCGCATCTGCTCGGGTGTCAGCGTCAGGCTCGCGCGGTTGTCGTGCAGCATGGCGATGCGGCCGAACAGCACCGCGTTCATCATGATCGGGGACCAGTGCCGCGCCATCCGCAACGAGACCTCCTTGTCGATCTCCAGGATCGCGGGATTGGAGTTCGCCGAGACCAGGTCGTAGAACACCGCCGAGACCTTGGCGAGCAGCTTGCCGGAGCGCTCCAGCGCGGTGATGGTGTTGGCAAAATCCGGCAACGAGGGATCGTGGGTAATGGCGGCAATCTCGGCTGAGTGGTCGGCGAAGGCCTGCTCGAAGGCCGGAATGAAATGTTCCGGCGCGATATCGGCAAACGGCGGAGTCTCGAACGGCGTCTGCCAGGCGGCCAACAAGGGGTTGGCTGGTGCCGGCGCGGAGGCCGTATTTTCAAGGGTTTCTGACATCACAAATCCCGATTTCGTCCCAATTTGATTTAGGCCTTTTATATCACGCGATCGGGCTTTTTTTCAGCCTTTTGCGCTTGATGGCACGGGCCTTTTCGGAGAGATTGCGCCCCTCAAACAGGACGAAAACCCATGAGCGTGCAGCCCTCCCCGACCACTTCCCGCGAGATCGTCTGGCCAAGCGTCGTCACCGTCATCTCTGCCGCGATCCTGATCGGTGCCGAAGTGTTCGGCGCGGCGTTTGCCGGCGGCTGGGCGCTCGCGATCCTGTTCGGACTAGACGACACCGGCGCCCACATCCTGCAGGCCGTGCTGTTCGCGGTCGGTGTCTTCGTGATGGTGGCGTTCATCCGCGCCGCGCAGCGCGTCGAGCCGTTCACGAGGCGCGCCTAACTCCGCTGGTTGCGAGAAAGCCCCGCGCCGCTTGGCTCAAACGCGCGCGCACTTTCAAAAGAACTTAACGCCTGTTCATCTTCAGCGCGCGGCGGGCGCGGCTCTGCAAGGTGCTGTTAGGCAAATTTGGCCTCAGCCTAAAAAAAATGTTGCGAAGCAGACTCAAAAGTCTTATTTCCATTCTTGCCCAATTTCGCACGTGCCTGTGGTCGTGTGTCAGTCGGTAGGTATCCGGACAAGAGGCCGGACAGCCGCCAAGGGATGAAGAACCGAGGGTCGCTTAAGTCTGGTCGAAGACTTAAGAGGCCAGCATCTCTCTCAAGAGATGCCGCTGAAGGTCTCTCCATTCCTTGCAACCGTGACTGGCAGCCGGAGGCGAACCGGCGCACCCCGCTCTCAACGGGGGACGCGACGTAAAGCAACGACGGATCGGGCTTTTTTGGTCTCTACCGGCATTCCACCGCCGGCGCGGGCTACTGAAAAGGCTTGTCCTTCATTGCCAGGTGAGCGGGCGGGATAATTCCCAACCAATCCACGGCAGCACAGTTCGGATCTCGAGTTCAAGGCCTTGCCGCGTCTCCATCGTGCGGCAACGCCAAAGCACTCACGTCCGAGAACCACTTGGAGCGGGTCCCGTCGCTGGGACCGTTTTGGGAGAGTGCTATGACCGAACGTATTCAGGAATTCCTGCGCAACCGCCGCAAGGAGGGCCTCGACACCGAGCCGTGCCTCGTCGTCGACCTCGAAGTCGTGCGCGACAACTACCAGACCTTCGCAAAGGCCTTGCCGGACAGCCGCGTGTTCTACGCGGTGAAGGCAAACCCGGCGGCTGAGGTGCTGTCACTGCTCGCTTCGATGGGCTCGTGCTTCGACACCGCGACGGTGGCCGAAATCGAAATGGCGTTGGCCGCGGGTGCGACGCCGGACCGTATCTCCTATGGCAATACGATCAAGAAGGAGCGCGATATCGCGCGCGCCTTCGCGCTCGGCATTCGCCTGTTCGCGGTCGATTGCGCAGCCGAGGTCGAGAAGATCGCCCGCGCCGCCCCCGGCGCCAAGGTGTTCTGCCGCATCCTGTATGACTGCGCCGGCGCCGAATGGCCGCTGTCGCGGAAGTTCGGCTGCGACCCGGAGATGGCGGTCGAGGTGCTTGACCTCGCCAAGCGTGTCGGGCTCGAGCCGTGCGGCATCTCGTTCCATGTCGGCTCGCAGCAGCGCAAGGTGAAGGCGTGGGACCGCGCGCTTGCGATGGCCTCGACCGTGTTCCGCGATTGCGCCGAGCGCGGGATCAACCTCACCATGGTCAACATGGGCGGTGGATTCCCGACCAAGTACCTCAAGGACGTTCCTCCGGTCGTGCAGTACGGCCGGTCGATCTTCCGCGCGCTGCGCAAGCATTTCGGCAACCAGATCCCGGAAACCATCATCGAGCCGGGCCGCGGCATGGTCGGAAATGCGGGCGTCATCGAGACCGAAGTCGTCCTGATCTCCAGGAAGAGCGACGAGGACGAGGTGCGCTGGGTGTATTTGGACATCGGCAAGTTCGGCGGTCTCGCCGAGACGATGGACGAGTCGATCCGCTACGCCATCCGCACCCCGCATGACGGGGCGGAAATGACGCCGTGCGTGCTCGCAGGACCGACCTGCGATTCCGCCGACGTATTGTACGAGAAGCTGCCGTATCCGCTCCCCGTAACGCTCGAGATCGGCGACAAGCTGCTGATCGAAGGAACCGGCGCCTATACGTCGACCTACTCGTCGGTGGCCTTCAACGGCATTCCGCCGCTGAGGACCTACCACATCTGACCTCGTCGCTTTCGAGGTCTGAATAACCGGGAGCCGGCAGGCCGGCTCCCTCCCTTGTAAATGCGAATTTGCCGACAACGCTTCTCGCGGCTTGCCGTCGTTTGAAGCGAGGACTGACGTGCCATGACCATATTGCGCAAGACCCCTGTCGCCCTCACTTCGAATGCCGCTCCGTTCGCGATCCGCAGCGAGCGGGCATCCGACGTCGTTGCGCGTGAGGCGCTGCTGGATGTCTGCTTTGGCGCAAACCGCCGGCAGCGCACCTGCCAGCGCCTGCGCGACGGACGCGCGCCCGCCGAAGGGCTTGCGCTCTCGGCCGTGGCCCAGAGCCGCTTGGTCGGGACGGTAAGGTTGTGGCACGTCAGCGCCGGGGGTGCGCGAGCGCTCATGCTCGGCCCGCTGGCGGTAGATGAAACCCGCCGCAAGCTCGGCGTCGGGGCTGCGCTGATTACCCGCGCGCTCGCAGCGGCGAAGGCGCGTGGCCATCGCGCGGTTCTCCTGCTTGGGGATGCGCCCTACTACGCCCGCTTCGGCTTTTCGACGGCCAAGACCGGCGAATTGTCGCTGCCCGGCCCATTCGAGCGCGACCGCCTGCTCGGCCTCGAGCTATCCGAGGGCGCGCTCGACGGCGCCTGGGGCATGATCGTGCCGACTGGCGCGCCATCACTACCGAAAATTGCGGCAACGCGGGCCAAAAAGGCGCTGCGCGCCGTCCCGCGCGCAGCCTAAGCGGCTCACCATCATGCCGGAAAACCTCCCGACCAAGCGCGATGCCGCGCGCTTGCGCCTGCGCAGCACCGTCACCACGATCCTGTTGATCATGCTGAGCGTCATGATCGTCAGGGACATCTTCGTGCGCCGATGGGGCTCGACCCCGCCTGCGTCCTCCGACGTGACAAGGCGTTCGCCCTGATATAGCGAAGGGCTTTCGCGCAGCGCCGGAAAGCCCGTAAACTTCGCGCGAAAACCTAAACTGAGGTGCCAAATGTCCCGCCGTCTCATTTCCACCGGCTCGCCTTTCGAAAAAGCCGCCGGCTTCAGCCGCGCCGTCGTCGACGGTGATTTCGCGTTCGTCGCCGGCACCACCGGCTACGACTACGCCACCATGGTTATGCCGACCGATGTCACGGGCCAGACACGGAACTGCTTCAAGACCATCGAAGCGGCGTTGAAGGATGGCGGTTTTGCGATGGCCGATATCGTCCGCGCAACTTATTACGTCACCGACGCCAAGGATGCCGACGCGGTGCTCGCGGTCTGCGGCGAAAGGCTTGGCGATATCAGGCCGGCCGCAACGCTGCTGGTCGTCGCCGGGCTGCTGAGGCCCGAGATGAAGGTCGAGGTCGAAGTGACCGCGAAGCGACGTACCGCCTGATCCCTTTATCCTTCCCGACAAATAGCTGTTTTCCGGAGACCCCACGCATGAGCCCCGCCGCGCAGATCCACGCGAAAATTTCCGGCCCCATTGTCATGATCGGCTTTGGTTCGATCGGCAAAGGGACGCTACCGCTGATCGAGCGGCATTTTTCCTACGACAAATCGCGCTTCGTCATCATCGATCCGCATGAGGACGGCGAAATCGCCAAACAGCACGGCGTGCGCTTCATCAAAGAGGGCGTGACGCGCGACAATTACCGCGAGCTCTTGGTGCCGCTATTGACCGCCGGCGGCGGCCAGGGCTTTTGCGTCAATTTGTCGGTCGACACCTCCTCGGTCGACATCATGACGCTGTGCCGGGAGATCGGCGCGCTTTATATCGACACCGTCGTCGAGCCGTGGCTCGGCTTCTATTTCGACAAGAATATCGGCACTGAGAAGCGCTCGAATTATGCGCTGCGCGAGACCCTGCTCGCGGCAAAGCACAAAAGCCCGGGCGGCTCGACGGCGGTGTCCACCTGCGGCGCCAATCCCGGCATGGTGTCGTGGTTCGTCAAGCAGGCGCTGCTCGACATCGCGCGCGACACCCATACGCCATTCAACGAGCCGAAGAGCCGGGAGGGCTGGGGCCAGCTCGCCCACAAGCTCGGCGTCAAGGGCATCCATATCGCCGAGCGCGACACCCAGCGTTCCAAGCGGCCGAAGCCGATGAGCGTGTTCGTCAACACCTGGTCGGTGGAAGGCTTTGTGTCCGAGGGCATGCAGCCGGCCGAACTCGGCTGGGGCACGCATGAGACATGGATGCCGAACAATGGCCGCACCCACCCCGACGGCTGTGGGGCTGCGATCTATCTGCAGCAGCCCGGCGCCAACACCCGCGTGCGCTCCTGGTGTCCGACACCGGGCGCGCAATATGGCTTCCTGGTCACCCACAACGAGTCGATCTCGATCGCCGATTATTTCACGGTGCGCGACGGCCAGCGGGTGATCTACCGCCCGACCTGCCATTACGCCTATCACCCGGCCAACGACGCGGTGCTGTCGCTGCACGAGATGTTCGGCGCCACCGGCAAGATGCAGCCGAAATGGCACATTCTGGATGAGAACGAAATCGAGGACGGCATCGACGAGCTCGGCGTGCTGGTCTACGGGCATGCCAAGAACGCCTATTGGTACGGCTCGCAGCTTTCGATCGAGGAGACGCGCGCCATCGCGCCTTACCAGAACGCCACCGGCATGCAGGTGTCCTCTGCCGTGCTTGCCGGCATGGTGTGGGCGCTGGAAAATCCGGATCAAGGCATCGTCGAGGCCGACGAGATGGATTTCCGCCGCTGCCTCGAAATCCAGATGCCCTATCTCGGCCCGGTGAAAGGTTTTTATACCGACTGGACGCCGCTGTCAGACCGTCCCGGCCTGTTTCCGGAAGACATCGACACGTCCGATCCCTGGCAGTTTCGGAACGTGCTGGTGCGGTGAGGGCCGCGCAAGAGCCCCTCGACGTCATGCCCGGCCTTGTGCCGGGCATCCACGTCCTTCTCGTGGCCAAGAACGTGGATGGCCGGGACGAGCCCGGCCATGACGAAATTGAATGATTGCGCTCGCCGCCACTTTCCTGCGCGCTCGTCACTCCGCCATATAATCGAACGCCACGCTTCCCAGCCCCAGCGTCAAATCCGCCTTGAAATGCAGCGCCGAGACGACTTCGCGCACCGGCAGCCGCGCGACGTCACAGAGCGCATGCGGGAACAGGCCGAGCGCTGCCGGGCCGGTCCACGCCTCCTTCAAGGTGATGTCTTCGAGTGAGAAGCGCACCAGCTCGCAGATCCGCAGGCTACCGTCGACATGCGGGATGACCTTCAAAATAAAGTTCGGCGCCTTCATGCTCTTCAAAACGGTGTCGTGATCGACATAGCGATGCTTGTAGCCCATGGTGGCGGAGGCGCAGAGCACCGAGCCGTAATGCAGCGTCCCCACCAGCACGTCGCTCTCGACTTCAATCTTCGGTCTGGCAAGTTTCTTCGGAAACCCCCAGAGCTCGCGGCCGCCGGCGATCGGCCCTTCGTCGTCCAGGTACATCGCGTGGGTATAGCCGCCATCCTCGCCGTTCAGGCGAACCGGAATCACTTGCCCGGTTTCGGTGTAATCGCCGAAACCGGTCGAGTCGGGCATGCGGATGAATTCATATTTGACGATCGGCTCGGTGACCTCGAGCGGCTCCGGCACCACGGCGGCCAGCGCCTCCGGATCGGTGCGGTAAGTGATGACGAAATATTCGCGATTGAAGAAACGGTAGGGTCCCGGCGGAAACGCCGGGTTGGTCAGCGGCATCGAATAGGCGGTTCGCCTGACGTCGTCGATCTTCATTGTTCGCCTCGTGTGTCATCCACGCTGTCGCACGATTATGGAGCAGGGTGTCGGCACAAGCGAGGCTGTAAAATCAGCAGGGCGAGACGTCGTATCGGTGTCACGTCCGTCACTTCTCCTTGATCGGCGGGGCGATCTTTTCGGCCGGTGCGGGCGGCAACGCAGGCTGAGCGCCGGCCTTTTGCGCCTGCGCATCGGGGCGAGCCGGCTCCGGCGCCGGCGTGGTCGGCCGGTCGCCGCCGGGTTTTGACTCCGCGGGCTTGTCTTGAACCTCAGGCGGCGACGATTGCAGCGGCTGCGTCGCCTGCGCCATCTGCGGCGGATCGCGCGCCATCAGCACGGTTAGCGACAAGCCCGACATTACAAGCCCTATCGTCACCAGCGCAGACGCCAGCAGCAAATCTCTCCGGTAGGCACGTTTACTGTCGTCGGGAGACTTGGCATTTGAAGACATGGCATTTGAAGACATGGCGCTCGACCCGCGATCCTGTTCGTCGGTATCAACGGCCGCCACCGCCGAATGGTTCCCGCGCATGATCCGCCAAAGTGTAAGCGGTTTGGCGATAAGATCATGCGCTAGTTTAATAATTTGGAGCGCGATCGGACGCAAAACCGGGCTCCACTTTTGCTGATCGCGCTCCTGGAACTCAGAGCGTCAACAAGCCGGCATCGCCATCCTCCGCGGCGAACGCCAGCAGCGTGCCTTTCGCATTCCAGGCTAGTGCAGCGACCGCGGCCGTGCCGTTGCGGCGCACCAGGATCTCCGCGCCGTCCTCCAGCCGCACCATCAAAATGGTGCCGTCGCTATAGCCGGCGGCCAGCACGTCCTGCTTCGGATGGCAGGCGACCACGGAGACGCGCGCCTGCAAGGGCGCGAGCATCGCGGGCTCCTTGCCCATCGGGCCGTCCTTGCTCGCGAACGGCCACAGGATCACGGCGTCGGCGCCCGAGGTCGCCAGGAATTTTCCGCCCGCGCTCCACGACATCGAGCGGACGCGACCGGGATAGCCCGACATGCGCATGTGCCTGTTATCGGCGAGCCGCCAGCCATGCAGCGCCGGCTCGTGCATCGCGGTGACCAGAAACTTGTTGTCCGGGCTGAACACCACGGAAAGATGCGAGCCCGCCCATTCCAAAAATTCCGGGTTTGCCGCCATGTTGGGAAACCACAAGGTCACGCCGTTATAATGCGCGACCGCAACGCGCAGGCCTTTTGGCGCGAACGCCAGGCCGCCGACGGTCGAGGGCATATCGAACGTCTTGTCTTCTCCCCTGCCGCCGCGGACGAAGGCGGTCTTGCCGGCCGACCAGGCTACCGCACCGTCATGATGAAGCGCGACATTGTCGATCCAGCGCCGTTTTGCATCTTGCGCCAGCAGCGTGACTTCCCCCTTGGCGTCGAGCGCGGCGAGCTTGCCGTCATCGCCGCCCATGACGATGCGCGCGCCGTCGGACGCCGTGCACAGGATGCCGCCGTCATGGACGGTGACGCGCGAGATCGCGCCTTGCCCATCCCCTTGCGCGTCCACCAAAGCGACGCTTTCCTCGGCGCCGACAAAGGCGGCGCGCTCGCCGAGAAAATAGATCGCCGTGACGGGGGCGCCGATCGCGACCGGGCGCACGCGGTCGGTGACGGAAGCGATGGAGGCTGGTTCGCCGCCCGGCTCGAAAGCGCTCATCACGAGGTGATGCAGCTTTCGAAGCCGTCGCGAATCGTCTGCTCCGGCAATTCGCGGCCGATGAAGATGAGGCGGCTTTCGCGCGGCTCGCCGTCCTTCCATTTCCGCTGGTGGTCGCCTTCCAGCATCATGTGCACGCCCTGGAATACGTAGCGGTCGTCGTCGTCAGAGAAGGCGAGGATGCCTTTCGAGCGCAAAATCTTCTGGCCCTCGCTGGCGACGAGGTTTTGCAGCCACGGCATGAATTTGGTGGCGTCGAGCGGCTTGTCGGTGCGCAGCGCCAGCGATTGCATCTCCTCGTCGTGGTAATGCTTCAGCCCACCATGGCTGTGGCCGTGCTCGTGGTCGTGATGGTGGTCGTGGTCGTGGTCATGATCGTGATCGTCGCCGGGCTCCAGAAAATCCGGCTCGATGTCGAGGATGCGATCGAGATCGAAGGCGCCGCGCTCCAGCACGTCCGACAGCGCCACCTTGCAGCGCTCGGTGCGATGCAGCTTGGCGTAAGGGTTGATGCCGCGGATCCGCGCCTCCACTTCGGCTAATTCAGGTTTGGAGACGAGGTCGGTCTTGTTGAGCACGATGACGTCGGCAAACGCAATCTGGTTCTTGGCTTCAGGGGCGTCCTTGAGGCGATCCGACAGCCATTTGGCGTCGGCGACGGTCACGACCGCATCGAGGCGGGCATTCTTCTGCACGTCCTCATCGACAAAGAAGGTCTGCGCCACCGGCGCCGGATCGGCGAGACCTGTGGTCTCGACGATGATGGCGTCGAACTTGCCCTTGCGCTTCATCAAGCCGTCGAGGATGCGGACGAGATCGCCGCGCACGGTGCAGCAGACGCAGCCATTGTTCATCTCGAACACTTCTTCGTCCGCGCCGATGATCAGGTCGTTGTCGATGCCGATCTCGCCGAATTCGTTGACAATGACGGCGTATTTCTTGCCGTGATTTTCCGACAGGATGCGGTTCAGAAGCGTGGTCTTGCCGGCGCCGAGATAGCCGGTCAGCACGGTCACGGGAATTTTCTGAGACGACGATTCAGCCATGGCAACTCCGGAAGCCTGCACTTGGCGCCGGCGGCAGGGTGGCCCCTGCCCTAATTGCCGAGCGCGCTGGTCAGGGTCTTTATATTGTGCCTGACCATCTCAATGTAAGTGGGGCAAGGGCCCTTTTCGTCCGTCAGGGCGTCCGAAAACAGCGTTCCGCCGACTTTTGAGCCGGTCTCGGCTGCGATCCGGCTAACCAGTCTGGGATCCCCAAAATTTTCCAGAAAAACCGCGGGGATCTTCGCCGACTTGATCTGGCTGATGATTTTAGCGACATCGCGCGCGCTTGGCTCGGCCTCGGTGGAAACGCCTGTTGGCGCGACGAATTCGATGCCGTAGGCGCTCGCGAAATAACCGAAGGCATCGTGGGTGGAGATGACCTTGCGGTGCGCCGGCGGGATCTGCGCGACCGCCGCCCGCACCTCGCGCTCGAGGGCATCGAGCTCTGCCGCATATCGACCGGCATTGGCGCGAAACGCTTCGGCATCCCTGGGGTCGGCGGCAACGAGCGCATCGCTGATGTTGGCGACATAGATCTTCGCGTTTGCAACCGATTGCCAGGCATGCGGATCGGCGTCGGAGCCAAGCCGGAGCGGAGCAATGCCATTGGTCGCCACTGTTATCGGCGCCTTGCCGCCTGATGATTGCAAGAGCCGCGGCAGCCAGCCTTCGAGGCCGAGGCCGTTGATGACGAGGAGTTTTGCATCCGCGATCTTCTTCGCGTCGGCCGGCGCGGGCGCATAGACATGCACGTCGCCGTTGGGGCCGACCAGCGTGGTGACATTGACGCGGTCGCCGCCGACATTCTTTACGAAATCGCCGATAATGGAAAAGCTGGCGACGACCTCGAGGGCGCCTGGCGCCCGCGCCGGAGATGCAAAGGCCAGCATCGCAAGACAGAAGATCTGGAATTGAAGCCGCCGCATCATATCGACCGCTACGCTTCGAGGTGGGGTGCGGGAAATATCTGCCGGATCAGCCCGCCGACCTTGCCGAACAGCACCGAGCCGACATAGAGCGCGGTCGCGACGAGGATGATCGCGGGCCCCGACGGCACCTTGGTCTGGAACGACAGCACCAGCCCCGCATAGCCCGAAGCAATCGCAGCGATCACCGCGATGCAGATCATGCCGGTGATATCGCGCGACCAGAACCGCGCGATGCCGGCAGGCAGGATCATCAATCCGACCGCGAGCAAGGTGCCGAGCGCCTGAAAGCCGTTGACGAGGTTGATGACCACCAGCGCCAGGAAGGCGAGATGCGCCGGCGCGCCGGCGCGGCTCACCGTACGCAGGAACAGCGGATCGACGCTTTCGACCACCAGCGGCCGATAGATCACAGCCAGCACCAGGAGCGTGATGGTGGCGTTGAAGGCCACGACGAGCAAGGTCTGGTCGTCCATTGCGAGAATATTGCCGAACAGCACGTGCAACAGATCGATATTGGTGCCCTTGATGGAGACGATGGTGACGCCGAGCGCGAGCGAGGCGAGATAAAAGGTCGCAAGCGAGGCGTCTTCTTTCAGGCCGGTGGTGCGGGAAACGACGCCGGCCAGGATCGCCACGGTGAAGCCCGCGATCAATCCGCCCGTCGTCATCGCAAACAGGTTGAGCCCGGACAACAGAAAGCCGATCGCCGCCCCCGGCAAGATCGCATGCGCCATGGCATCGCCGACAAGGCTCATCCGCCGCAGCATCAGGAACACGCCGATCGGCGCGCCGCCGAGCGACAGCGCGATTGCCGCGGCAAGCGCACGGCGCATGAATTCGAATTCGGTGAACGGCGCGATCAGCACATCGTGAATCATTTGAATCAAGCAGCCTGCGATGGCACGTCGTCGGCGACGCAAGGCGCCGCGCTGTCATCGAACGCCTCGCACATCCGCCGCGCGGCAACCAGGTTTTCCGCGGTTAACACCTCCGATGTCGCGCCCCAGGCGACAGGCTCGCGCGCCAGCAGCAGGGTTTGCGGAAAATTGCCGCGCACGAGATCCATGTCGTGCAAGGCCGCCAGCACGGTGCGCCCTTCCGCGTGCCAGCGCTTTACCAGCGCGAGCAGATCGGCGGACGTTTTGGTGTCGATGGCGTTGAAGGGCTCATCGAGCACGATCAGCCGCGCGTCCTGCAACAGCACCCGCGCAAACAGCATGCGCTGCATCTGCCCGCCCGACAGTGTGTCAATGGCGCGGTTCTCGAAGCCGGTGAGGCCGACGGCGGCCAGTGCCTGCGCGATCTTTTCGCGCGCGGCCTTGCCGATGCCGCCCAAAAATCCTGTCGCGCGCCACAGCCCGGTGCCGACGAAATCGAATACCGAGATCGGAAAACTGCGGTCGATGTCGGCGGTCTGCGGCAGATAGGCGATATCCCTCACGTCGAGGCCGCCGGTCGCGATCGAGCCCGCGAGCGGCTTCAAAATGCCGACGAGCCCGCGGAACAGCGTCGACTTGCCGGCGCCGTTGGGGCCGACTACCGCGAGCAGCGCGCCGGTTGAGATTTCGCCATTAAGATGATGCACCGCCGGATGGCGATCGTAGCCCAGCGTGACATCGTGGAATTGGATTTGGCGGAATTGGACTTGCGCGGCCATGCTCATCTCATCGCGAGCCAAACCACGGCCCAAAGGATGGCGCTGACCGCGAGCGCCGCGAAAAGCCTTGAGACGACCGGCATGCGCAGGATCGACCAAGGTGCTGCCTGCGCCGGATGCGGCGAAGCCGGGTCGTGGGCGTGGGCGTGGGCGTGGCCGTGGTGATGGTCGTGGAGGTCAGGAGAGGCCATCCGCTAATGTTATATTATAACATAACAGCTGTCCACCCGACCTACTCAAGGTTTGCCGATCGCCATGGCGATGGCGGCGGCCAGGAAGGGAAATGGGATCGATACGGCGGCGCGAAACCAGACGAATCGCGCCGGCATGAACGGGATTTCCCACAACAACAACCGCTGAAACGCAAACAGCGCCCAGGCGATGACATAGGCGAGCACTTGCGGCGGGCCGCCGCCGGCCTTCAGCGCCACCGCGCCGATGGAGAAGCCGACCACCGGTCCGCCCGGCGTCGCGGCGCCGGCGACCACGGCGGCGAGGACGCCGAACCAGCCCGAGTTGGGCCCGAGCCATCCCGTGATGATTTGCTGGGGGATGACGGCGGCGATATAGCCCGACCCGATCACGCCAAGCGCGATGCGCGGCACGATGTTGATGAAGTCCATGCTGCCTTCGCGCAGCGATGCCTTCAGCACCTTGGGGCCGCGCTGAAAGGCGATGAAGCCGACGGCTGCGACCGAGCCCCATAGAATGAGGTCGATCAGAAGCGCCGCGCTCATTCGACCGCGTCCTTGGGATACATCCGCACATAGACGAAGCGCCCGAGCGCGCCGGCGAGCACCGGCAGCGGCAGCGAGATCGCGATGCGCCACAGCGTGAAGTCGGTGCCCATGATCGGCAATTCCCAGGCCACCGCGCGGCCGTAGCCGATCAGCGTCCAGCTCACGACCATCGCGATGGTGGCGCCGAAGTCGGCGCCGACGGTGAGCAGTGCGCTCGCCACGGGGTAGGCCGTGAACGGCCCGCCCGGCAGGATCGCGCCGAAGGCCGCGCCGATCAAAAGTCCCTTCAGGCCCGAGTTCGGCCCGAGCGATCGCGAGACTTTCTCGTGCGGCAAGATCTCCGCGATGAAGGCGCCGAGCAGGCAGCCGGCCAGCACGCGCGGCAGGATGCCGCCGAACAGCGTGACATCGTGGGTCAGGATATCAAGTACGCCGCCGATGCCGTCGCGGCGCCAGACCAGCGTGGCGCTGACCGCCACCAACACGCCGATCGTGATCATCGACCAGCCGACGGGTTTTCGGATGCGCCCGGGCCGCGGTTCGCCTTCCGCGGCGTCGGAGGCCTGCACCGGGTGTTTTACGGGAAGTTCTGACAAGGAATCCGGTCTGGCGCAGCGTGAAGCACCTGATCTGCTTAGTCTTGCGGCAAGCGCGAAGCAAACAGAAGAACGACAGCACCTATGCGCAGGTCATAGGTGCCCATGCGCGACCGCTACGGGCGGCGGCTCATGTGAGATAGCGGATCAATGCGAGGCCGGCGAACAGGCCCGCGATCGAGAACGCCACCGATCCCAGTACGTAAAAGGCCGCGAGCCCAAGCGCGCCGCGCTCGTACAGCAGCACGGCATCGAGCGAGAACGCCGAGAAGGTGGTGTAGCCGCCGAGAATGCCGGTCATCAGGAACAATCGCCAGGGCTGCGACGCCTCGCCCTTGAACGCGAGGTAGCCCGCGATCAAGCCCATCACGGTCGAGCCTGATATGTTGATGATGAAAGTGCCGTAGGGAAATGCGGTGCCGAGGCTCTTCGCGCAGACCACGTTGATGAAGTGACGCAGCGAGGCACCAAGGCCACCGCCGACAAAGACCAGGACATAGTTCATTCAATCTCCCCGCACCGGCAGGGCTGGTTCTGCCGCATGCGAACGAGGCTCGCAAGGATCATGAAACCAGCGGGCAAAACAAAAGGGCGGCAATTTTTATGCTGCCGCCCCTGAATTACATTCGTCATTCCGGGATGGTCCGAAGGACCAGACCCGGAATCTCGAGATTCCGGGTTCGGTGCTGCGCACCGCCCCGGAATGACGACGCCTTAGCCCGCCTTGCCGAACAGCTGGTCGACATACTCCCAGTTCACGAGATGATCGACAAACGCCTTCAAATAGTCCGGACGGCGGTTGCGATAGTCGATGTAATAGGAGTGCTCCCAGACGTCGCAGCCGAGAATCGGGGTGGCGCCATGCACCAGGGGGCTCTCGCCGTTCGGCGTCTTGGAGATTTCGAGCTTGCCGTTCTTGACTTGTAGCCAGCACCAGCCGGAGCCGAACTGGCCGACGCCGGCGGCGGCGAAATCGGTCTTGAACTTTTCCAGGCCCCCGAGATCTTCGTTGATCTTCTTTTCCAGACGGCCAGGCAGTTTGCTGCCGCCGCCATTGGGCTTCATCCAGTTCCAGAAGTGCAGATGGTTGTAGTGCTGGCCGGCATTGTTGAACACGGCCGGATTCTTGCCGAACGACCCCTTCACGATCTCCTCGAGGGATTTGCCCTCGAATTCGGTCCCCTTGATCGCGTTGTTGCCGTTGGTCACATAGGCCTGGTGATGCTTGTCGTGGTGGAATTCCAGCGTTTCCTTCGACATATGGGGCGCAAGGGCGTCATGGGCGTAAGGTAGATTGGGAAGCGTAAAGGTCATGGGATGATGTCCGCAACTGAGGGGAAGACGTGATTTAACGGAAACCCCTTATAGAAGGTTCCAACCTCGCAAAACACCGCAATTTGGCAAGACCGGTAGGTTCAATGAGCATAGAAATCGAGGTCCTGAACGGGGATGCGTCGTGGCAAACCGCAGAAGCAGTGTTCGACGAGGTCTGGCCGCCGCAGGTGCTGGAAAAGCTGCCGTGGGGCAACGTTGTCTTTGCCCATGCCGATCTGCGGGTATTCGTTCGTGCCGAATCCGGCGACGTCGCCTGTCATGTCGGCATCTTTCGCCGTGAGGTGACATGGAACGGACGCAAGATGCGCGCCGGCGGCATCGGCGGGATGGCGACCCGCGAAGCCTTCAGGTGCCGCGGATATGCCAGCATCGCGCTCGACGCTGCCATGCAAACGATGAAAGACGAAGGCACGATCGATTTCGCGCTGTTGTTCTGCGAACCGCACCACGCGCCGTTTTACCAGGGGCGTGGCTGGAAGCCGTTCGACGGCGAGATCTATGCCGAGCAGCCCGGTGGTCGGATTCGTTTCGAAGCCATCGCACCCTATATCCATGACCTCAAGCGTGCGCCGCGCCGGGGCACCATCGACCTATGCGGCCTGCCCTGGTAGCCCGCCGCAACTGTGTAACGAATACGTCAAATGCACTCCACCAGGCATTGCGCAAGACCGGTTTGCTGCTATGAGGCGAGCTCTGGAGAAGCTCCCATGGGTTATCGATTCGGCTTCATTATCCTGATGCTGACGACGTTGCTCGGCGCTCAGGCCCGGGCACAGGAAGGCGGCCAACCCGGCGGTATTTGGCTGACGCAAGCAGGCGACGCCAAGGTGAAGGTCTCCAGATGCGGCGGCGGCCTATGCGGTGTCATTGTCTGGCTGAAGGAGCCGATCGATCCCGAAACCGGCAAACCTGCCATCGACGACAAGAATCCGAATCCGGCGCTGGCCACGCGACCGATGATCGGCCTTCCGCTCTTCCGGGGCATGCGCCCCTCAGGTCCGAACAAATGGTCCGGCCAGATTTACAATGCCGACGACGGCAAGAGCTATGCCAGCAGCGTCTCGGTGATGGGCCCCGATAGCTTGAGGGTCGAAGGCTGCGTCGGCGCGCTGTGCGGTGGCGAAACCTGGACGCGGGCGGCGCGCTAACACAAGATGTTCCTGATCCTGAGGTTGCACAAACTCCGACCTCATCCTGAGACGCGCGCTTTTGCGCGCGTCTTGAAGGAAGGATGGGCAACGGGCCTTATGGTTCGAGACGGCGCAGTGCGCCTCCTCACCATGAGGAGGCGTCAGGCCGCCATCGCCTTCAGCGCGGTTGCGGCGGACGCATAGCCGCCACGGGCACCGTCGATGAAATGCACATGGTCGCTGCGCATCACCGAAGGCGTGAAGCAGGTCATCATCGCCGCGTCCTGCCGGTAAAGGCCGTAGCGGATGATGCCGTCTGAGGCCGCGGCGGCGAGGCGCTGGTCCAGCGCGCGCTCAAGCTCGGGCGTGCAATCCAGAATCATGCGCAGCCCGTCGTCATATTTGCGGAAGTCGGAATTCTCCACCACCTGCTGCACATAGAGCTTCGGCACGAAATTGCCGACGGTGATGCCGAAGCGCATGACCACATAGGCGAACAGCGTATTGGCGAGCACGAAGGCCCGCCGTTTCAACAGCGTCCCGCCGCGCGCCGCGCGCGCCTCGTAATCGACGCCGGCCGGCGGCCAGCGCAAGGGCGGACCGCTCGGCGGCACCGGCCTTCCCGCATCCGGGCTGCGCTCGACCAGACCGACGACGTCCTCGATCAGCTTACGGAAGGCGGCCGGATCGGCGTTAAGCGCCGGCACCACCAGCACGGAGAGAATGATCCCGCGCGTCGCCGGTATTTCCTCGAAACGGCACGATAGGCCGGTGAGATCGGGCTGCGTGCCTTGAGGTGCCACCTGAACCGCGAACTCGCCGCGCTTCATCGCCACCTCCGCCCAGCCCAGCCCACCGCCGGAAAACATCGCATAGGACAAATTCGCCGACGGCCCGAACCGCGCCACCCGCACATCGAAACCCTGCGCGCGGATCGCACCCACCGGCACAAGCGCGACCCGCATGACGAGGTCGAGGTCGTCCCCGACCCAGCTTGCGGTGGCCGCGAGCGCGTCGCGGGTACGATCAAGATCATCCGGCGATACCGCAAAACTGGCGCCGTCGCCGCCGAACACGAACGGAAATTCGCGGCCTTGAAGCGCATTGGTGACGGCGGCGATCACGGCGGCGCCGGCCATGTTGACCGCCTTGTAGCGTTGCGCCGCGATCGCCTTGGTGGATTCCACGATATCGGCGATGCCGACGGTCCATTCGTCCGGCAACGGCGAATACAATGCCGGGTCCATCAGGCTGGAAAAGCCGCGAAAGACCGGGATGCTGTTATAGAAACGATCGCTGCCGTCGGAACTGGCCATTGGCGATGAATAGTTCGGATTTTGCCGCCGTCAAACAAATACGACGAACCATTGTTTCGGGTTCGCGACACTTATTCTTTTGTGTCGGGATTTAGCGGTGCGAGAATTTGGCCGAGCCGATTCCCGCGGGCTGACCCAAACGAACCTTGCCTGGATGCAAAACAAGAAATCCACGGGACCGCCGGCGCATGGTTAACTGACGTCAACGGGCCGATGACTGGTCGAGAACCGGCGCGCTAAAACTTGTCGAGACTGCTGATCTCGTCGGCGTTTTCCGGGCTTTCCTTGACGGATGGCGCTCGCCGGTTCGGCTGGATGGTCGATAGCTTCTGACGCAGCTTCTCGTAGTTCGCAGGCTTCTCGACCGACTCAAGGTTGGACTTCAAGATGCCCAACAGTATGCCCGCATCAGCCATTTCTATCTCCAATCGCCCACCACGTAAGCAATACCGTACCACATTCAATCCTTGAATTCCACCCAGTCGGGCAGCGATCCCCGAAATCGCACGCCCTGCGCCGCGCCGAGCTCGAATTGCACCGTCGACCCTCCGTCTCCGCGGCCATCGAGGCTGAATTGCTCCACCATCCGGCTCGTCAGCGTCACCAACAATGCTTGGTCGCCTTTGGGAAGCTTTAAGGCCTTTGCCCGACCGCTCGGCTCCTTCCAGAGTGCGATCTCCCGGCTTTCCGGCTCGCCAGGCATATTGGAGCGCAGCACCATGCCTAGCGACGTCACGGTGAGCACGGCGGACCCCGGGTCCTCCGCGAGCACGGTTGCGTATCGGGCCGGCCATCGATTCTCGAGCTGCGGGCCGTCCATCAGGAGCGCGATGACGAGGTTGGGCCCGATCGCGTTCATGACCGTCAGCACAGGATCGTAGCGGGCAAGGTCTTCGCAGATCAGGACCGAGAGCGTGGCCTGCGGTCTGAACAGCATCACGTCGCAGTGCCTGGAGCTGACGTCGATCTGCTCCCACCATTTGCAGTTCGGATCCAGCACATGCCCGAGATGATATCGGCGGATCTGATCGCCATTCAAAAGCCAGCGATGGTGCTTTGACTGATACGACGTGCTGGCCACTTGGCGTTCAAAAAATCGATAGACGGCGGCCATATTGCGGGATTCTTCCAACTGATCGTCAGGCGAATTCCTGGGCGAATCGTAGACCACGCCGGTAATGAACAGGTCGAGCAAACTTTCCCTTGCTAGAATGCCGGCGACCTTGTGAGCGAAGTCGCGGGGCAACGCCGTTTCCGGCAAGATGATGGCATGAACCGACTCCAACTCCAGCTCTGCCGCGGCGAACAGGCCGAGTAGAAATGCCGCGAATTCTTCTTCAGTCGCCTCGCCCATCCAGGCCTTCGGATTGAGTGTGAAGGCTCGTTCTGTTGAGCCTCCGGGAAAGGACCCTTTGATTTTTTTGAAACTCGTTCCGGGTATGGCAAAGGGGAAAGGAACGATCAGAAGATTGAAGGGGTCGAGATCCTCGCAATCCTTGTTGGCAAGCCGCCAACGCGTCGTAACACTGGCAACCGAAGGCAGCAACGCGAGGTTATGCGTAAGCGAGCGCAGCGTGCACCCGACCGCCGGCGTGTTGGTCTTGGGCTGCACGCATGCAATCGCCGGCGGCACGCGAACGCAAAGGCTATGTGGCAGATAGGGCAAGACATCGCCGCCCATGACCGGCGTTTTGGGCTTCCGCCGCCGCTCCGCCTCCCAGGCAACATAATCGTTGGCAACCAAATATTGGACAGTGCTGACGGGTCTCCGCCGCCGGCCGGATCCCATGTTTGCAGGCAATGGAAATCCGATGCCGGCACAAGCTTCGTCGGCGATGGTCAGGAGCTGAAAGACAATTTTTTTCCATTCGAGCGATTTGCCGGACGCGTCGTCGAAATGGGCGCTTCCGTGCTTCTGAATGAGCTGTGACCACAGCTGCGCGACCGCTTCGGGCGGGGTCCCCGATTCCGCCCAGTCCTTGCCGAGCGCGCGTGTTTTCCTAATCCACGTCGGCGAGAGGGCAAATTGGCGTTTCTTCCAGTAGGCCGTAAAACTCGGTTCAGCGTAGAGGCCCGACCGCTCGGTTATCGTGGCCACCGCCGCAAACAAATCGGGCGGCCAATCGCATATACCGTCCCAGCTTCTTGCTCGCGTGGTCCCGTCAGGCAAAATCGTCTTGATAAGCCCGAGAATACTCAATTCACCATTCGACGGCATGACCTGGATTCCTGGATGAAAATTGAATTCAAGAAATACTTGACGCGTTCCATCATCTATTGAACCACTTCACCAATCGGAGCCGCGCGAGGAATTCCGGCCGCTCGATGAAAAAGCTATGGCCCCCCGTGTCTTGCCAGGCTCGCATGCGCGGCAGCGACGGCGCCTGACGCAACCTGTTTGCAAACCAGCGCAAGAGGCGCCATCCACGGCGGCGACGGAACGGATTATGCGCGCAAGGAGCGACAATCGGCAAGGTTGCAACAAGCATTATTTTCAACAAGGGCGGCATTGCCCCCACCAGCGATCAAGGAGTTAGCCCCGCCCTCCCGTCATCGAAAGCGCGCTGCTGTTCTACAAGAGCGAGACGACTCTTCTTCGAATCGTCATCGCGCTCTTTTTTTGTCTGAGCATGATCTTTTTCGGAAAACCGGTGTCCACTTTTCCGGATCATGCTCTAGGCTCGGAGAATGACGAATTCGGATCCAGCCCCCCGGCAACTGACCGCGCGCGCCCTCCAGATCGGCGATCGTATCAATACGGCCGGCTTCGAAGGCGAGGTGTTATCGAACACACCGTTGGCCGTGCGCGTCGGGCAAAACGGGTTGGCGGTGGTGTTTCGCTACGGCGTCGTGGTGTTCATCGGTCTGTCGACTGAGGAGGAGAAGGAGTTTCTGGAGAAGCTGCAGCTTCGTACCTTCGGCAAGATAGCGCCGCATGAGGAGGAGTGGGCGAAGCTTGAGGTCGCAAGGGAGGGCGAAGAGCCGATCCCGGTCGGCGGACCAATTCCGGTCCGCGAATTTTCGCTGGAGAGATTGCTGGTGGTGTCCGACGCGCTCGCCAAGAGCGTCGTGCTCGGGCACGACGAGAGGGAGGTCGCAAACGTCTTCGACACCATCGAGCCGTTCGCCCGCGAGCTCGCAAATATCGGGAAAACCTCGCGGAACAGAACCGACCTGCTCAAGCTGATGGGTAACGCGCTACTGGTCCAGCATCGTGTCTCAGGCCGCGTCGCTGTCTCCGAAAAACCTGACGTGCTCTGGGACCGGCCCGATCTCGAGCGGCTCTATGCGCGCCTGGAAGACGAATATGAGCTCTCTGAACGGTTCGAGACATTGAACCGAAAGCTCGAGGTGATCGCCGAGACCGCAACCACCCTCGCCGATATCATCGATACACAACGCTCGCTGCGGCTTGAGATCATCATCGTGCTTTTGATCGCGTTCGAGATAGTCATCACCTTCTACGAGATCTATGCCCGAAAAGGGCACTGACCGAGCAACACGTCATTCCTGCGTGCTGACGTTCCAGTTGGTGGATGCGCCTTGGCTTGACCAGGTGTTAACCAGAACGGGTTGAAAAACGGCCTTGCCGTTCGCCGAAAACCCAAGATTCGTCATGCGCTTGAGACGATCGATAGAACGAAGGTCGAATAGGCGGGCAAAGGTTTCCGTTCGCGCAATGAGCGGGAGCGATTATGCTGGCGGGTAACGGGCGGTCGTCGATACCCTGATCCCAAGAACCGCCTGAGCTAGGTCGAGGAATACGCACATTCGGACTCTGGGTACGACTCCCCGGTCTCCGGGAAAAGATGCGCCAGCCGTTCAGTGGATTTGACGCATGAACGAAAGCATCTCGTCACCTTTCATCCGATACCCGATCGGGACGTCGCTGATGATGGCGGGCATCCTGTTCGTCGGCGTAGTCGCCTTTCCGCTGCTCCCCGTAGCGCCGCTGCCGCAGGTCGACTTTCCGACCATCCAGGTCTCGGCGACATTGCCGGGCGGCAGCCCCGAAACCATGGCGTCCTCGGTGGCGCAGCCGCTGGAGCGCCAGCTCGCGCAAATCCCAGGCGTCGCGCAGATGACGTCGACCAGTTCGCTGGGCTCGACCGCGGTCACGATCCAGTTCGATCTCAACCGCAGCATCGACGGCGCCGCCAACGATATCCAGGCCGCCATCAATGCCGCGAGCGGGCAATTGCCCAAGAACCTGCCGTCGCCGCCGACCTACCGTAAGGTCAATCCGGCGGACTCGCCGGTGATGCTGCTGTCGGCGACGTCAGACTCAGTGCCCCTGATCCAGGTGAGCGATGCGGTCGACGCCCAGCTCGCCCAGCAGATCAGCCAGATTTCAGGCGTGGCGCAGGTGTTCATCGGCGGCCAGCAGAAGCCATCGATCCGGGTTCAGATCGATCCGGCCAAGCTCGTGGCCAAAGGGCTATCGCTCGAAGACGTCCGCAACCAGATCGCGATCACCACGGTCGACAGCCCGAAGGGCAACATCGACGGTGAAAAGCGGGCGTATACGATCTACGCCAACGACCAGCTGCTGGACGCCAAGGACTGGAACGACGTCGTCATCGCCTATCGCAACGGCGGGCCGTTGCGGATTCGCGACGTCGGTCGGGCTGTCGCTGGCCCCGAAGACATGAAGCAGGCCGCCTGGGCCGACGGCAAACGCGGCGTATTCCTGGTCATTTTCAAGCAGCCCGGCGCCAATGTCATCGACACCGTCGACCGGATCAAGGCACAGCTGCCGCGGCTGATCGCGGCTATTCCGCCGGCGATCAAGATCAAGATCATCAGCGATCGCACGCTCACCATCCGCGCCGCGGTCGAAGATGTGCAAATCACTCTCCTGATCACCATCGTTCTGGTGATCATGGTGATCTTCGTCTTCCTGCGCAGCGTCTGGGCAACGATCATACCGAGCGTCACGGTTCCGCTGGCCCTGCTCGGCGCCTGCGCGCTGATGTGGGTGTTCGGCTATACGCTGGATAACCTTTCGCTGATGGCGCTGACGATCGCCGTCGGATTCGTCGTCGACGACGCCATCGTGATGCTGGAGAACATTACGCGCTATGTCGAGCAAGGCGAGAGGCCGCTCGCCGCGGCCTTCCGGGGCGCCAGCGAGATCGGGTTCACCATCGTATCGATCAGCGTTTCGCTGGTCGCGGTGCTGATCCCCCTGCTCTTGATGGGCGGCGTGATCGGCCGGCTGTTCCGCGAATTCGCGGTGACGCTGGCGATGGCGATCTTCGTCTCGCTGGTGGTGTCGCTGACGCTGACCCCGATGATGGCGTCGCGCTTCCTGCGCGCGCGCAGCGAAACCAGGCACGGCAAGTTCTATCAATGGAGCGAGCGCGCCTTTGAGCGAATGCTGCATGCCTATGAAC
>Ga0210406_10001641_pt1 | contig 26867 bp, 24 predicted proteins | sample IncBWC30MmetaG_FD_155454 | JGI IMG/M metagenome (GOLD analysis project Ga0210406, IMG submission 155454) | Forest soil microbial communities from Barre Woods Harvard Forest LTER site, Petersham, Massachusetts, United States - Inc-BW-C-30-M | ecosystem: Environmental > Terrestrial > Soil >... | reverse complement strand
AGATTCAGCAGCCAGAGCGTCATGGCGATGAACGCGAAGTTCACTGCAATAATCCGCTTCGTGCTTCGTTCCTTGCGATCGGACCAGCGCGTCAGTGTGTCCCAGAAAAAAAAGAGTCCGCTGACCAGACATATGACGCCCAGCAAGTTTTTACTAGTCGCGGCTCCCGAGAACTCGGCAGCGCCTGTCCATTCCGAATATTGTTTGCCCAGATAGGGGAAGTACTTGATCAGCACAATTGAAAGTGGAATTAGCAAGTAGCAGAGGCGTCTAAGGAGCGTCCGCACAGCTTCCAGCGGACGGGCCTCGGACAAAACAACAAGTACCACCACGTATGGCCCGAGATCTCGAAACCATCGCTTGAAAGAGACTAGAGTAGACTCGGACCACAAAACACTCACTAGACCAAAAAGGACAAAAGCCATCAAAGCCATGTTGCGCGCGAAGAACTCACCCCAGTTGAACGAGCGCGACATCAGAATAACTATCGCCAGGAGGATGAGGACGAAAAAGACCGTACGGTCTACCGGATTTCCTTCCTCAAGAGCCTGAGCCGCCGACCCTACCGAGCCGCCGAGCCATTGCGCCGGCAGCCGCGATCCGACTATGAACATCCAGGTTACAGGCACCCATAGAGCTGACGAAGTCCCCGTGTCTTTCGCCGGATCCCAGCTAAGTAAGGCGACCAGAAGGACAAACCAAAGTATTAGCGCTACAAAAGGAGGCATCGCGTTAGTCCGCTCGCAACTGACCAAGGGTCGCTGGTGAAAAATCCTGCGACCGATTGGTGCCCATCTGTTCAAAGATGGCATCCATAATCCTGGCTGTGAGCAGGATTTCCCGATAAGGAATTGGCACGGGACCGCCTTCCCGCACCGAACGGTAGAACGACTCGATGAGGTACTTCATGCCGGAGTCCATATGAAAATCCCGGCCCAGGAATAGTCGCACGTTGGTGAGCAGATTCCCCAGGTGTTGCTTCGCAAACAGCGCGGGTGGAATGAACATATCCGCGTAGCTTTTGAATTTTTGGCCTCGAAGCCTGATCAATATTTCATGATCCTGGTCAAGAATGAGCCCATTCTTCGGACCATACAGCCGAAGCTGGTGCATCGCCGGCTTCATCTGGGAAGAGAATGTGAAATACGCTGTTGTTCCGCTTTCCTCGCTGATAATCACTCGAAGTTCGTCCACAATCTCACTTTCATTTATTTGCTTTAGAAGCGAGCTGACAAAACCGTGCGCAATCACCTGCGGGGAATCGCTGGTCATGAATTCTGCGATTCTTGCGATACCGTGACTGATTACGTTCTGGAGTAGTTTGCCGGGTAATCTCCGCACCCAGTGGTTCTTGTCGCCGAGCAAGGCCAGCGCATAACTTGGATCGCCCAGGTCGTATGTGTAGTAGCTCTCTATGTGTACTGGAGCGCCACCCAAGTAGCCACTCTCCACCAGCGTTCTCATCCGTCGCGCTACGTGGCTGAATTGGTCGTTGTGGCCGACCGTTAGCTTGACCCGTTTTGCCTCGGCCAGGTTCACCAGCCGTTCAGCTTCCTCCGCATATAGGGTGAACGGCTTCTCCACATAAACGCTACAGGCTTGCTCCAGGCAAAATTTTGCGATATCAAAATGGCTCTCCGCCGGTGTTGTGATGTGGACAACGTCCGGTCGAGCCATATCCAGAAGTTCTGCCAGATCCGTAAAGTATTGTTTGACTGGAAATCGCTCGTAGAGCTGCTTGGCCATAAGCGGCTCACGATCGCAGACTCCGACAATTTCACATCCGGCTATCCGCTGGATCTGCAGGGCGTGGAAATCCGCTATTTTGCCGCATCCTACAATGGCGACTTTAAGCATGTCGCCCATCGCGCGTGCAGGCTTCAATATACCGTCGCAATCCCTCTGCAGTAGATATCCGCGGCTTCCATCCCAGCTTGGCCTTCAGTTTTTCATTGCTGTAATGCGTCTTTTTCCAGTCCGTGTGCCAGCGTCTGCGATTGAATACCGGCGGCAATTGTCCATGAGACCATTTCGAATACTTCTCCCAGAAATAGCAAAGCGCGTAACTGACCGCGTGCGGCACATAAATTGATTTGAAGTTTTTTGCGCTCTTCTTGTACAGACGCAAAAACTGACGGCTGGAGGGCAGGTCGTCGTCCACCACGTTAAACACCTCGCCATCAACTCCTTTCACTAACCCAGCCAACACAATCGCCTCCGCGCAATTTTCAACGTAGGTGAAGGGTATCGTGTTGGACCCCCCGAGATGCAGAAAGGGACCGAAGGCGCCGATTCCGACTCGTCCGGTGATATCGCCCTTCGCGCCATAAACACTGCCCGGCCTCACCAGGACGTACGGGATTCCAGCGTTCTTGCCATATTCGCTGACGAGCTGCTCTTGCCTGACTTTGGCGAAGCAGTAAGCCTCGCCGCGAAGTTCCGGATGTTCATCGACTGGACACGATTCATCCAAAATCCTTCCATGAGGTTTTTCGCGGTTTGAGTAAACAGCGAATGAACTAACCAGCACAAATCGTCGCAGGCTCCCAAATCGCAGACTGGCTTCAAGAAGGTTTCGGGTAGCCACCACCGAATTCAAGAAGGCATCGGGGAACGATTTCTCGCCCGTTCCCGCTGCAAGATGGAGAATAACAGCCACATCCTTGACCGCTTCTTCGCAAGCCGCGCGCGACAAAAGATTCCCGCTCCGCACCTCGATTTGCGAGCCGGCTGGCAGGCGCTCGATCATCGTTTCAATGCCGGCCATCTCGCTGGAGGGTCTGACAAAGCAGACCAGGTTACGGAATCCGCGATCGAGTAGGTTGTGCAGCACTCGAGATCCTATGAAACCGGCAGCACCTGTCACCAGGATCCGATCGTCCGGGCCAACGATGAATCCATCATGCTGCGGCAAACCACTTTCCGGACTTGCGATATTGCCCGCCAGGTTATTCATTTCTCCGCCGCAGAGAGAATATCAGTTTCAATTTTTTGTCCGACGACCGTATCAACATAGTAATCAGATCCTTGAGCGTTGATCGAGCCAAACTTCCGCGCCTTATGGATTCGCAATCGCAATGCAGGAAGATTGTCGCGTTGGTCAACCCCGACCTTGGCGCGCACCGCACCCGGCTCGATGCTTTCTGATTCGAACTCTGCCGACCGGCGCTTTCGAAACCAAGCAGTCGCTTGTCCTGCAGTTGCAAACCATGCATTGCGATACTTCAAGTCCTGAATCAAATCAGAATAGAATTTGCCCCATAATCTTTCGGGACCGAGACTACGATCGTGCCAGTTGATCGTGAGTGTTCCGCCAAAACGGTCCACATTGTCTAGCAGGGGGGCCAGAAGTCTCTTTGCTCGCGGTGAAGAAAGCCCGAGATGACCGGGATAAAAGAGGGCCGTATCCATTATGTGCAGCGGCAGTTCGAGCAGTCGATTCGCACCCAGCGGCTTGTAAGCTTGTGTTGTTCCAGCCCGATATCCCACCGTTTCATTGTAGCCAACCGTTGAGTCGTAAGCCGCTCCAGCCGTTTCCAACTTCAAGGGAGATTGTTGATCAAAATAGAGCCAGTGCATCCGCACGCCGATTTCGGAGGCTCCGGTTATGCGCCGAATTTCATTTAGCTCTTGGCGTCCCTTCGAGCTATCCATCCACGCATCGATCCCGTGCAATCCTAGTTCGCAATCCGCAGCGGTTAACTTCTGGATCGCCTCCGCGATATCCTTCGCCCCGTAGCGAGCAGCACGAATCGCAGGAGCCAACCCACTAGAATTGCTTCCCGGTTGGTCGCTGAAAGGAATCACGAAAAAGGTCGAGTGTAGTCCGTTCTCTAATTCCAGATACCGATCGTCGAACTCGCGCCAGAAATCTTTCGCCAAACCCAAGTGTACGAACGGTAGTTTTAAGACCGCCCCCCAATTCCTAAAAACATCTTGAACGGATATTTCTCCGCGAATAACCTTCCGCACAGAACCCAAAACGGCCCGATACAAAAAACCGAACATGGTGTGATCCCATTTATGTCGGCGGATCGCAGGATGGTCAACATCGTGCGTCAGGCACGCTACAAATTGATATCCATCCGGGACCGGTGGAATTTCAACCAAGGGAACGCCGCTGCACGTAATCAAATCCCTCAAAAACGCTATGTGCAACTCCAAGGCGGGTGACCTAGCGTTCACAACCGGCTGCCCGGTTGTCAGCAACGTGCGAATCTCGCTGAACAAGTCATAACCGATCCGCGCCAGCACTCTTCCTTCCCGCTCGTCCAGATATGCCGAGCATTCTCGAGAATCTTCATCTACCAAAAGACCGTTCCCCATCTCTGGAAACGTGATTGTGTTCCCATAAATTGGTATTCGGTTTCCGTGATGCATAAAAATGTGGATACTTCCCGGAGAGCAGCGGGCTTGAACCTTCTGCTCCTGGTCAAACGGCGTCTCGCTTCCCTGGTACATTACGACGAGTTTGGCATCCGCATCGAAGCGACCGTTGCCGGAGCAGAGCACAACATCATATGTTCGATCTGCCCGGCAAAACTCCCACGGAGTCTTGAACAACTCGAAGAATTCCCGCACAACAGCTTGGTCCGCAGAATCTGCAATAACGCCTATCATGACGAAGTCTTTTAACCCAACGCCGCTACGGGTTCCTCATGCGTTCGCAACCATTCTTCGAAAACAACCAGGCTGAAAAGAATTTTATGGTTGTCGTTTTGTCCGGAGCGATGTTCGTCGTAAATTTGCTTTACTGCTGAGGGGCGCAGGTAGTGGTATATCTGGCTCTCGGAATCCAGCAGAACTCCCTCCATTTTCTGTTGCGCGCTTCCGCGAAACCAATCATCAACGACGTTCACGCCAAATCCCCGTTTCCTCCGCTTCAGGATGGCAGCAGGAAGCACTTCTTGGCACACCTGACGATGCAGCCATTTCCCTGAGCCGTTTCGGACTTTAAAGTTCGACGGCAACCTTTCTGCATATTCCACGACCTCTTTGTCCAGGAAAGGAACCCGTACTTCGAGACTATTCGCCATCGACAGCTTGTCTGCATACATGAGCAGCTCATCCGGAAGCGTCGACCGCAGCTCCAGGAAACTAAAGCCACCCAACTCATCAGTCTGGTCCATTAAAAGCTCCAGATCCTGCCAGGAGTCGAGAATCTTGTCCCCGGTTCCGGCGGGAATGATTCCGTCCCGAAACAGCCCGTCAATTTCATTGCCGGGAAGAAGTGACAATACGTTTTGATACCGGCTCATCCGGTCAGGAAGGTCCAACGAGTAAACGCCTCGCTTGAGGGTTTCATTGCGCGGCAGCGCGCTTATCACCGAACCAACAGCGGTGCGCACCGGCTTTGGCAACCCTCCCCAATATTCCCCATATCGCACGCCGAGATGGCGTCGATAACCGCCGAACAATTCGTCGGGACCCTGGCCAACGAGCGCGACCTTCACATCTTCCCGTGCGCGCTTGCAGACAAAATACATGGGAACGATGGATGAGGACGCGATAGGTTCTTCCAAACACGAAACGATGTGCGGAAGCGCTTCTTCAAACGTCTTCCTGTCGAGGATGACGGACGTGTGTTGAGCGCCAAATCGAGCCGCCGTGTCCGCCGCGTCTGCTAACTCGTCATCAGAAAAGGTCGAACCGTACCCAACCGTGTAGGTGCGCCACGACTTCCCGTACAAATTCATCAGTGCAAGCAACAATCCGGAATCCACACCGCCGCTCAACAGCAGCCCCAAAGGCACATCGCTCAACAGTTGTCTTTTCACCGATTGCTTGTAGAGCTCGCCCAACTCTTCGGTAGCTTCTCTGGCGGATTTCGTTGGTGAAAATGCCGTGGGCCTATAGTTGTACCAACGCCGAACTGCGCAACTTCCTTTTTCAAAAACCAACATGGTACCGGCAGCCAGCTTCCGAATGCCGCTGAAGATTGTGTAAGGTGATGGTGTGTAGCGATACCGCAGAAACAGATTCAACGAAACCGGATCCACTTCCGCCTTTTCTTTTTTTGCCGCAACAACAGCCCGAATTTCCGAGCCGAAGTAAACACAGTCCTTTTCGATCTTGTAATAAATCAGCTTAATTCCGAACGGATCTCGCGCGACGACCAGCCGCTCCTTGCGCGCATCCCAGATTGCTAACCCAAACATCCCATTCAGGTGGTTCAGAACGTCGTCGCCCCACTGTTTGTACCCATGGATGATGACCTCGGTGTCACATTTCGTTCGGAAAACGTGGCCGTATCCTTCTAACTCAACCTTAAGCTCAGGAAAATTATAAATTTCACCGTTGAAGATCACCCAAACAGATTCTTCCCGGTCGGACATAGGCTGATGGCCACCGGCAAGATCGATAATCGACAGTCTGCGGAAGCCGAATCCGAGCGGCCCGGCGATGTAGTACCCTTCGTCGTCCGGCCCGCGATGCCTAATGCTGCGGGTCATCCGCTCTACGTCTTGGCGAAGGACCGGCGCCCTAGTGCCGAAATTATATTGTCCGCAAATCCCACACATAAATTGATTAGTTCCGTCCTAAGAATTTCTTTTCGGGGTTCTGGATGTTCCGAAACAGAAAAAAGCTAAGGCTGCGAAACAATTGCGACTGAGCCCAACGATGCATCGGGGTATTGTCCCAACCGAGTAAAAGCTGCCGGCTTCGGAAGGAGCCATCGGATTTTTGCCACCCGTCTAGATTGATCACGCGCGCCAATGTCTCGTCGAGCTTTGGGAAGCGCCCGGCGAGCAGGACGCCCACATTAATGCACTCCGCGTAATCATACAGTTCCCGCCGATACACCGTCATGCGAGGCCGCCGAGAGAAAGGCTTCGGCAACCCTTCTTCATCAAAAAGATTTTTAACGTAGTAATCAACTCCGCGCTCGATCGCCTTCGTACAATCCGCATTTTTTGTAATAGCCTCGATCTTCGCCAACGCTTTAAGCACAAAGCACGTATGGAAGTGATCTACGAAGCTTCTTACTTCATCCGTGGAGTAGGGCCATGATCCATCCGCACTTTGAGCTTGCAGAACGAAATTCAAATTGCGGTCAGCAATTTTTCGATAGCTTTCATCCGAGAATTCGACAGAGGCCGACGTCAGAAGAAATGCTCGGTAAGCGCTGGCGTTAATGACTCCACTCGAGTCATTGTCTGCGCCAGGTTTGTAGTAGCTGGAAGAAGCGTTTGGCGAGGTTTCAACTTCGGGATAGTCCTCCACGGCGTGTCGGACGATCGAATGCATGATCTCGCGCCATTTGGGATCTCCATCGATTTGGTAAACCTCACGAAAAGCTTCGTAAACATAGGGAACCGTGGTTATCAGCGGAGTGTCGTGCCACATTGTTCCGCGCCTAGTTTCCCAATTGAAGGGATATCCCCAACAGTAATGCTCGAAGCCGGGAGATCTGGTTTCTTTGAGCACTTCAAGAAAATGTACCGCCCTTTCATAATATTGCTTCTGTCCCAAAGCTCGCCCGAGGAAAGCAAATCCCATGGCATAGTGAGCGTCCGCAATCGGAAATCTCTGTGGCTTCCAGAAAAGTCTGCGAGCCGACGGCACAAAAGCCTCGCAAAAAATCATGGGGGAAACCGCGAGTGTTCCGAGCAGCGGCTTCTTGTAATACAAAGACTTCGCCGCACGCGCTAAATCACTGGCAAAAAAACTCTGATGATCGTAAGAGGTCTCTCCATAACGATCAAGCCATCCGACAAACCGCAGTACAGAAGTTCGTACCTGCTCAACTTGTCCGGTCTCTGCCATTATCTCCTGTGCTTCCGCGACTCTATTCATCTAACTCGGCCTGATTTCAAAGCTATCGATGCGCTTCAATTTGAACATCGACCTGAGTATCATTTTCAGTTTTGACATCTGTTCCTTGCGGTGAAAACGCATTAGGTCGGCGGAAACAGGTCTTTTCATCCTACGCAGGAATGCGCTCAAATATCCTGAATACAGCGCAATTCCCCCTACAAGATACGGCTTCTTGGTCGCCCGATAGCCGACCCTGAAAAATTCCCACACAGGGTGCCCGCCGAGATAATAGTCTTTCTCTCCGTAAGAAAATGTGGAAGCGAGCAGTGATCGTTCAGCCGTTCCCAAACTCCGGTAGTGAAAAAAGGATTTCTCGCGAAAAGATCGAGTGGTCCAACTCATCATTCTCGCAGTAGTGACGGCGATCCAATCGATGCCTCCCGCCTTATTGGGAACATATCCCCCAATTTCTTGAAAGCACTGACGCCGAAACAGTTGGCAACCGCCCGCCACATGATTCTGTCCTTCAAAGCTGTCGGTGGCCGAACTATAGCCGTCTTCCCGAAAAATAGTTCCCGCAACGCCAAGGCGCGGATCTCCTTCAAACTTGCTTAATAGAAATTCGCAGTAGTCCGGATCAAATGAGAGATCAGAATCCAAGTTTCCGATCACTTCGTACTCGAGATTTTTCACCCTCTCAAACCCCGCGTTGAACGCATACACTTTCGCGGCGAAGGTTCGGTCGCGATGAGCCGGAAGATTCACCAATTCGATCCAATCGTGCTTCGCGAGATAGGGTTCAACAATGCTTGCCGTCGCGTCCGTCGAACCGTCATTCACAATCACCCACTTTATTGGCAATGCGGTCTGCGCAATCATCGATTGAATTACCTTTCCGATGTGATCCTCCTCATTGCGAGCGGGAGTGATCAGAACGTAAGGCAGCTGACTTCTGTGGGTTTTATCCATCGCCAGTTAACTCAAACCAAGATCTAAATCAGTTAGTTGTCAAACGGTGTCACCGGACGTTCGCTGTGCATACACTTCCGACCGCTCCACCGTCAACGATTCGTCATACTGCTCTTCGGGTTCGTAAACGACCACGTGGCTGCCTCGATCCGAGAACTTCATCGGAACGCACAGTAGATTCTTTAGGCGCATGCGCAATGCTTCTCTCCGCTCTGGCGGCACGAAGAAAAGCATGAAACCGCCGCCACCAGCTCCGAGCAGCTTACCTCCCAGCGCGCCGGCGCTCCGGCCTGCTTCATAAATCTCATCGAGATTATTGTTCGTGATTTTCTGGGTCAGGGTTTTCTTCACTTGCCAACACTCGTGCAACAAATGGCCAAATTCGTCTAATGAACGGTGTGGATTTGTCACGATGGCTTCGGCCTCGCTCACCATTTGAGACATCCGGTCGAGCTCGTTCTTCCGTTGCGGCGTCAGCCTGATCTGCTCTTTGGCAATCTCCGACGCTATCCTGGAAAATCCAGTGAAGTAGAGCGCACAGTGTTCTTGAAGTGAAGCCAATCTGTCCGAAGACGCGATCATCGGCTTGACCTCGAAACTGCCATCTCTATTGAAGTTGATTCGATTGAACCCGCCATAAGCAGCGCTAATCTGATCTTGTGACCCAACCGACTCCTTGATCACTTCTTGTTCAACATGAATCGCGTCGGAAGCCAGCGCAAGCTTGTTGCGCATTTGATCTCGGAGAGCATACAAGCCCAGCAAAAGCCCGACCGTAAACGCCGAGCTGGTGCCTAAGCCAGTTCGAGCTGGCAGATCGGCAACGTGGTGAATCTCGACTCCTGCGTCGATCCCCATAAATTGCAAGCATGCACGAACCGATGGATGCTCGATCGCGCTGTTCTGATTTACGTTCTCAATCCTCGAATAAGAAACGCGGCTGTGGTATTCGAAGAACGGCGGTAGGTGCCGGCACGTAATGTAGCAGCTCTTATCAATCGCGGTAGACAGTACAGAGCCGCCGAATTCTCGAAACCAAATCGGATAATCGGTGCCACCACCGAAGAAAGAGATACGGAGCGGAGTGCGCGTTGTAATCATGCGGTTTGTTTCCTTTTATTCATTGAATATCGAAGCGGATTTGAAGTCATAATGCATCGCATCTATCTGACTGCACGGACTGTCGAAAACGAGTCAACGATGACTCCCTCTAAATGGAATATCTGGCGAATAGCGTCAAGAAGCGTTGCCGCAACAACGTCCGCGTGACACCGCGCGCCAGGAAGAGCTTCAGCGGCAGGCAGCAATCGAACCGTTTTGCAGCCCGCGTTTCTGCCGGCCTCTACATCGATTTCTGAATCGCCAACCATCCAAGATGCCGATAGCTCAATGTCGTGCAAGCGCGCCGCGTTCAGCAGCATTCCAGCCGCCGGCTTGCGGCAATCGCAGGCAGGTTCAATTTCATGGGGACAGTAAAACGTTCCATCAACGATGGCTCCAGCCTTCCCGAGGAGCTCGGTCATACGTTCATGCATCTTCTCCAACTCAGCTGCACTCATAAGTCCTTTCGCGATGCAGCGCTGGTTGGTGACAATGAAGACCAAGAATGAGGCTCGGTTTAGGAGGGCGATGCCTTCGGCCACTCCCGGAAGAATGTGAAAGTCTTCCCAACGAGTAACGTAATCCCCTTCGGGGGGCTTTTGGTTGATGACGCCGTCACGATCCAAAAAAACCGCTCTGGTCATGAAACATCGCCTTTACTGTCCATTCCTGAAAGATGCAATTTGTTGCAAACCGAAACACAGAAATCGAATCGTAGTTCAAGGGTAGCAGAGTCGCAGCCCTAGCCCTTATTCTCGGGCTTCCTATTGATGCAATTAGTCAACGATGCCGGATTCCAGAGATTCCCAAAAGTGAGGACATGCTTCGTTCCGCTCCGGCTAACACGGAAATCGTCAGGAACTGAATCGAGCTTGAGGGGAAGCTGCGTGATGAAGGCTCTCAGCGAGCGCTTGAGCTCGGGAGTAGTCTTCAGGCGTACCAATGTCTATGAACATACCGTGCTGCTCGAAAGCATAGACTCCACTTTCGAGAGAGCTGGGAAATATGTCCCTTTCTAAACTGGCTGGTCCCTGCGGAATATTTTCCAGGATCGCCTGTTTAAACACGTACACGCCGCCGTTTATAAGGCCCGGTGCCGAATCACTGCTTTTCTCACTAAAGCCAACCACTCGATTCCGCGCGTCGAGTTGAACGCTTCCGTATCGCGCCGCATCCGGCACTCTGCGAACCGCTATGGTAATCAAACCGCCGTGTGCACGATGAAAGCGCATGAGTTCAGGAAAGTCGACCTCCAGAAACGAGTCGCCATTCATTACCAGGAAATCGGAAACTTGCTCAAGACGGCGCTCTGCCAACTTCACTGCTCCTGCCGTTCCTAGCGGACGCGTTTCCGCCGAATACTCAATCGCAACGTCCCATTTCTTCCCATCGCCGAATTCATCTTCGATCTGGTCGGCGAGATGACCCGTACACATCACAATTCGGTGAACACCCTGCGAGTGAAGCTGCAGAACTAATAGCTCCAAGAAAGGCATATTTCCGACTCGAGCCAACGGTTTGGGTGTCGAGTGGAGAACCGTTTGCAGACGTGTACCCTTACCGCCGACGAGCAGCACAGCGGGTGTGTCTTGAAGTTCCAACCGCGCAGGAAGGTTTTCCTTAGAGTTCACTGTGGTGTGCGCCTAATTTCAGATTCCCTGAACTCCGCTGACTTTTAGGTTAGGTATTCGCTTCCCAATATTCCAACATTGACTGCAGCGTCTGCTCGATCGATTTCATGGGCTTCCAACCTGTATCTCTGCGGATTTTGCGAGTGCTGCCGAAAATAATTTTCTCATCCGAAGGACGCATTAGCCGCGTCACCGGCCGTATCTCCGCTTTCACGCCAGACAAGCGAATCGCCGTGCGCAGCAACTCGCCGATTTCGTGTGTCTTGGCTGCGCAAAGATTATAGGCCTCGCCATGTTTTCCTTTCTGCGCAGCGAGATAAAATCCACGAACGGTATCGCTTACATCCAGAAACGCACGGTGCGGTTTCAGGTTCCCCACTTCTATAACCGGCGATTGAATGCCTTTCTTGATACGAATCAACTGGCGCACGAAATCCGATGGTGCATCGCTCGTCTTGCCCGGGCCCGTGGTGTTGAAGAGCCGCAAATTGACTGCGGCAATTTTGTAATCCAGGAAATACTCGCGCGCCAAGAGATCTAAACAAACCTTGCTGATGCCGTAAGGATGTAACGGCCGAAACGCCTGCTCTTCGGTAACCGGGATGGCGGCCGGCGGAACGTGGCCGTATTCGGCGCTCGAGCAGGCCGAAACAATTACGGGCCGCCGTTTCATTCGCCGCACGGCTTCGAACAGATGCAGAGAGCCCATGATATTCGACTCAAAAGTCTCAACCGGATTTTCCCACGACAAAGTGGGCAAGCTCTGTGCTCCGAGATGAAATATGTGCGTCGGTTGATATTCAGTCAACACTTGCGATACGCGCTGGCCATCGCGCAGATCGCACTGCGCAAACCGGACACTCGCTAACTTCGGAAGTCCGGTGGAACCTTCCTTAAGACATGACCCGATTACCTTCCAGCCCTCGCCGGACAGGAATTCGACTAAATGAGACCCAATAAATCCTTCTGCGCCGGTTACTAGTGCGGTCTTTGTCATTTGGAATAATCGTTGACTGCGTTAAGCGTGGATGGTGCGGATGGGTCCAGGTCAGTTGAAAAGAGAACTCACCCGGCTGACCAGCGTTTCCTTTTCGCGGTCCCAAGTGTGTTCCGAAAAAATCTCCTGCCCTCGTCGGACGATCTCCAGAACCTCGCGCGGATGGAGGAACGCGTACTTGATTTGTTGCGCCAATTCGACGGCATTTCCAGGCTCGAAAAAAACTAGAGAGTCTTTGTTAAAGTAGTCCAGTATGCCCTGAGTCGACGGTGCGATCACCGGTTTGCCCATCGCCAAATACTCGAAAACGCGGGTGGGTGTATTGATGTCTGTAAACGCATTCCGGTGATTCGGGATGATGCCCAGGTCGCAGTTGTCGATTTCCGTTACAAGGTCTTCCAGGCGCCGTGGTCCCATATACTGGACCGCATCTTGCAGCCCGATGTTTCGGGCCTTCTCCATCACATGGTCCAGGAAAGCGGTTTGTGAGCCGAAGATTCGCAGTTCAGCACCAGGAATCGCCTTTTGTACCCGCGCGAGGGCGTCAAGAGCGACGTCCAACCCATTTCGTTCCACGATAGACCCGTGGTACATGATCACAAAACGGCCGCCGCCGTCTTGAGTCGATAACGAACGTAACTTTGGTTCTCGGCATGGGAATATTTGGCCGTCCGGAGCATTCATCACCACGGCAATCTTCTCCGCGGGACAGCTCCGTGACGAAAAGATTCGCTTGCACGCCACGTTCACCGTGACTGCCAAATCCGCACGCGCGATGCTCCATTTCTCAAGGCTTTTCATCAATCGAACGCTTCGATTGTCCTCCTGCGTCCCGAAGATCGTCATCATCAACTCTGGCATCGGGTCGTGTAGATCAAGGACCACTTTTGATCCCAACATCTTGGGTATCAAAGCGCTCGCCACTAATATGTCAGGCATATTGTGAACGTAAACCAAATCATAGCGCCGACCTAGTGACCGTACAGCAAACGTCAAGGATGAGATAAGAATGAAGATGCCGTATCGAAAAGCGTATTCGAATTTTCCCCGACGAGGGTGTTTGAGCGGAACTCGAAATACTTTCACACCGTGCGGGGCTTGACCCTTCACATCATTCTTACTTCCCAGGCAAATCAGATCCACGGTGGCGCCTTCGGCGATTAGCGCATCGATAGAACGCCGCGGCCGAGGGTCGAACGGGTAAGGGGAAAAAGTGACCATCGCCACGCGCCGGCCGGCAAGCCGCTTGCTGGTTGCAGCGACCTGGTTGTCCAGCGAGGTGGGATCAGTCGTTTGCGTCATCAGAGAACCAGTCATCAGTTTGCTGGCACCCAAGTTAGATGCACTTCTGAATAAATCTGTCGTCGCACGCAGCCTTTAACCTCTTGTCCGGGTCGCTTCTATCTTATGATCGCTCAATTTCTTGTGCGACTCACGCTCAATTTTCGCACGATTCGAGCTTCGTATGGCTTTCAATAGTGTCGAATCATCAAATTTACATAAGAGTTCGATGTTCGGCATTACACAGTGTCCGCCGATAACTCCTGGAAAGTATTTCGTTTTTGGGAAAAACCCAATTTCTTCGTAAAAACTCCAGACTTCGTCGTACGCCACGCCCGCTTGATCACAATATCGCTCGGTTTCTTGTGCCCAGGCAATTAGCAGCCCGAAGTAAGTAGTCTCCGTTAACTTCGCCAACTCCGTCGCTTCAGGAGCCGCCAAAATCTTCGTCTTCATACCAGCGCCCTGAAAGTGCTCGGCAGCATGCCTGCCGCTGGCAGCATCGATCGGCCCGATGAATTTCACATAATTGCTGAGTTCCTCAAGCATTCGAACATGCTTCCCGCGCACCGGGCTGTGCGCCAACTTCGTGCCTGTTCGCTCTGCCACTGCTCGGGTGGTCCCGATTGCGACTGTGCTATTGATAACCGTCAGCGACGGCTTGAAAAGGTCGATATAGCGAGCCGTCTCCCCCATGAAATCTTTTATCTCGAACGGATAGCACACATGCAAAACGTCCACCTTTCCCAGGGGATCTTCAGGCAGCACGAGGTCCACACCCACGGTCTCGTAGTGCTTGGAGAGGAGTGCCAGGAGCGGCTTTCCCACTTCTCCGAGCCCGACGACAACTACCTTAGATTGTTCCGTCACCGCTGAACCTCCTTGAAGGGTGATCTTCGAGTTCTTCGCGAATATCCGCTTGTGAAGCTTCTGTTTGTGGAGCCGTTCCCTGCGCCCCCAGAGTAGATGAGAAGACCTTAGTTCGAGATACATCTGCCGCTAAATCAATCTATCGCTCGTGAATCTGAGAAGCAACCGCACGCCCTAGTAATGGTACTGCAGTGTAACAAGTGGGCTCCGGCCCCGACCTCGCTTCTCCGCGAAGCCACTAATACGACGCTGTTTATATTTGGAAAAACATGCTTAGCGAAGGACGCCGACGGCGGCAAATTCCTGGATCTTCTGGACCACACGCGTCTGCGCCGCAGCCTGAAGCTGCGGATACATGGGAAGCGAGAGGATTTCCTTTGCGATTTTTTCAGTGACCGGGAAGTCACCTTTTTTAAAGCCAAATGTTTCGTAGGCCTTCTGCATATGAAGAGGAATCGGATAGTGAATACCGGTGTCAATCTTGGCTTCCGCGAGATGCTTTTGCAATCCATCGCGATCCGCCACTCGCACGACGTACAGGTGATGGACTGGCCGCGACCAGGATGGTTGATAGGGCGCAACCACGCCGTCCACCGATGACAGCATCTCATTGTATCGAGATGCTGCCTCCTGCCGTTGCCGGTTCCATTCCGCCAAATGCTGCAGCTTCACGCTGAGAAACCCTGCTTGCAATGAGTCCAGCCGCCCGTTGTATCCTTCCATGTCGTGGTAATACTTTTTTGACTGGCCGTGATCGCGCAAAATGCGCATCTTGCGGGCCATTTCTTCGCTATTCGTCGTGATTGCGCCGGCTTCACCGCAAGCCCCGAGATTTTTACCCGGATAAAAACTAAACGCCGCGGCGTGGCCCATCGAGCCCGCCTTTCTCCATCGGTTTTCTTTCTGTGAAAAATACTCCGCGCCATGCGCTTGACACGCGTCTTCCACGACAATCAGGTTATATCGTCGAGCCAGCTCCAAGATGGGATCCATGTCTGCGCATTGTCCGTAGATATGCACCGGAACCAAGGCCGTAACCGGGGCGCGAAACTTTCTGTGGTAGGGTTTACCCGTCTCGCGGTCCACATAGCATTCCCGCTCTAGATACTCGCGCAGGTTGGCGACGTCCATCGAATATGTCCGCTCATCAACATCAACAAAGTCTGGCCGCGCTCCGGCCTGGCTGATAGCTTCTGTGGTAGCAATGAACGTATGCGGGACCGTGACGACGATGTCGCCCGGTTGCACGCCCGCAGCTGTCAAAGCAAATCGGACTGCGTCGGTGCCGCTGGCGACTCCCACGCAGTGCTTCGCGTCGCAGAATTCCGCGAATGCCTTTTCGAAGTTCTCCACCATCGGCCCACCAACGAAACCAGCTGTGCTTAGTACTTTGTGAAGGACCGCTGTGAGCTCAGCCTCCAGCTCCACATGCGGCGTGACCAGATCCAGAAACGGTATTTTTTCGGTAAGGGACATTGACGATTCCTCGATTCCTCGGTGATATATTTTCAGTAGTTTATGAGAATTGTTGCGGCTGGTCTCGCCGGCGGACTCTTGCAATTGCTAAGCTGTTGTTTTTTCTCGCGTGATGTGGCGCAGCACTCTCGCTGGATTTCCGGCCACGATCGTGTCTTTCGGGACGTCCTTCGTCACCACGCTACCCGCGCCAACAATCGCGTTCTCGCCAATCACAACATTCGAAAGTATGGTCGAACCGGAGCCAATTGACGCGCGTGCCTTCACCAGCGTTTTCTCGACCTTCCAGTCCTGCTCGGTTTGCAGTTGCCCTTGTTCAGTCGTTGCGCGCGGATAAGAATCGTTAATGAACACGACACCGTGACCGACGAAGACGCCGTCTTCGATTGTCACGCCTTCACACACGAACGTGTGGCTGGAAATCTTGCAGTTCTTCCCGATTGTCGAATTCTTCTGAATTTCCACAAAAGCGCCGATTTTCGTATCGTCGCCTATTTCACAGCCGTAGAGATTGATGAACTTGGATAGCTTTACGTTCTTGCCAAGTTTCACGTCGGGCGCAACAGACAAGTACTGGTCCATGCTCAGTTCTTTCCTTTTTTTGGAGTGACGAAGAAGGTCGGATCCAGCTACAGCTTGACGACCTTGCCTCTCTGCTGAAGTGATTGGTCTGCAGCTTCCAGCACCTGTACCACGTGCAGTCCTGCGGCCCCGTCGTTAAAGGCCTTCTTATCGTTCAAAATGCAATCCACAAAGTATGCGGCTTCCAACTTCAGCGCTTCCACTTGCTCCACGCGCGGTGCCCACATATCGCCCGATCGGTAGCTGACGAGCAATTGATAGACTCCATCGCCGCTCATTTGCACGCCCTTGTCATAAATCTTGAGCTTTTCGTCGGCTTCCAGATCGTTCCAGACCAACATTTTTTTCTCACCGCCGATCAGCGTAGTGCGCACTTTCACCGGCGACAGCCAATTCACGTTGATGTGTCCGATCATGTTGTTCGGGTAGTACAGCGTCAGGAACGCAATGTCCGCCACACCATTTAGGTGGCGTTCGCCGGTGGCGACCACGGCCTCAGGCTTGCTCTTGATGAGGTAATCCATAATCGAAAGGTCGTGAGGCGCCAAATCCCACAGCACATTCACATCATGCTGAAAGAGTCCCAGATTTACGCGTGTGGAATCGTAATAATAAAGATCTCCCAGCGTACCGTTATCGATAAACTCTTTAATACGTTTCACCGCACCGGTAAATAAGAAGGTGTGGTCCACCATTATTTTCAAATTCTTGCGATCTGCCAGTTCGATCAGTTCTTCCGCTTGCGCGGTGGTGCAGGTAAACGGCTTCTCGACAAACACGTGCTTGCCGTTTTCCAATGCTAGTTTGGCTAGCTCGTAATGCGTCCATACGGGAGTCACGATTGCGATCGCATCAATATCGGTAGCGGTTAGGATATCGTTGCACTCGCCGGTTACTCGTATCTCCGGATAGGACTGCCGCGCGCGGCCTTGTGATTTTGGGCTCTTGTCGCAAACAGCCACCACGCGCGACCGCTCCTGTCCGTGAAAGTTTCGCACGATGTTCGGGCCCCAGTAACCGTACCCGACAACGCCCATTCTTATCACGTCGCTTGAGTTCCCAGGTTTCTGAGCTTTTATTGAACCAGCATCTAGACTAGTAGCCATCTTTTTCACCTTGGAATGCAACCCTGAAGGAGCCGAATTGTTGCGCTTAGCGGGAAGGAAAAAACACGCGGAAGACGGAGAACGCTCTAAATCGAGAACGCGCCGCGCAACAAACACTCGAACCGTGCCAATGTTGCTCTGAGCGCCATATATTAATACGCACCGTCGCCCGTGAATACCGCGCGGGGGGTCTGCAGCAAGATCTTCACATCCAGCATCGGAGACCACATTCTCGAGTACTGCAAGTCAAGTCTTACCATCTCGTCAAAAGTAGTCTTACTCCGGCCGCGCACCTGCCACAGGCCTGTAATACCGGGCCTGGACTCTAGCAAACGCCGGCGGTGCCAAATATCGTAGGCCTCAATTTCGTAAGGGATCGGCGGCCGCGGTCCTACCAGGGACATTTCGCCATTCAGCACGTTCCAGAATTGCGGGATTTCATCCAGGCTCGTGCGTCGCATGAATTTTCCGATCCAGGTCACGCGTGGATCGTTCGTAATTTTATAAACGCCCTTTTTGCTTCCTTCTCGCGCCTCGGAGTTCGCCTTGCCGGCGATGAAATTTCTGACGTATTCCTTATGGATCGCAGCGTCGGTGGAAACATACATCGAGCGGAACTTCATAAACACAAATCGCGAACCGAATTGGCCAACTCTTTCCTGACGGAAGAAAATAGGGCCTCTCGAAGTCAATTTGATCAGTGCCGCGAGCACTAGAAAGATTGGTGACAAAAGGATCAGGGCTACCGACGCGCCTAGCACGTCCATCACTCGCTTGGTCAATAGCGATAGCTTTTTTCTTTCTTTGACTTCGAAAAGATCGGGATACATGGTGGGATCAACCGGACGCTGATGCCCGCCTCCCTTCCAGCCGTCGGGAAAGGCGTAAAAAGATATTTGAAAGCTGCTCAGCTGTGTGGCCTTGAAAGCATTCTGAAGCGCGGCAGTTACTTTCGCTTCGATTGTCTTCACCGCAGCGCTCACATCGCTGTCGCCAAACTCGGTGAAGATAACTCCGAAAACCGAATTTGCTTCAAACCAGCCCGCTAGGTCCGTCTCACGAATGGAAGCTCCTAAGACAACCGCGATCTGCTCCAGAAGAGCATCGGTCTTCTTGTTCTTTAAACCGCCGTCGATCAACATCAAAACCAGATGTTTTCGCGATCGCTCCGACCTTTTTCGTTCGCGGGCAAGCATCCGGCGGAAATGTTCTTCCGGTAGAAAATTGGCCACCTCGCCTGAGCCGTTTCCGTTCCCATCCGCCTTCATGGCTGCACTCGGTTTTGCAGCGGGAATACGACTCGTCAGAGGCTCGCTATTCCGGAATCCTTCTTCAGATTTCGTTTTCATATATTCGTAGGACCCTTAGTCCTAGACCACAAACTGAACTGGACGGCTCTGCACGACTTCTTTCTCTCGCCGCAACGGCTGCGCTGAGCTCACCGAGGCCACCAGCGCAGAATCAATTTCCACTGCCACCGAGCGCTGCAGCAGCGTGACCGAAAGAACTAATCGGTGATGACCCTTGAAATCCGCCAGAATTCCCTCCAGACCGCGCAACGGACCGGATTCGATTCTCACTTTGTCGCCGACTTCCAGAAACGGGCAAGGCTGATTCGCGACGCCCGTCGCCATTAAAGTTTGAAGTGCGCTGATCTCTTTCTCTTCCACAACCGCCGGAATGCGGTTGAATCCAACGATTTGGACCACTCCGGGCGTTTTCAAGATCGGCAGCCGGTCGTGCTGATTAAACCGACAGAACAAATAACCCGGGAAGAGTGGGGACTTCACTTCCTTTATGCGATCAGACCAACGTTTTCTGCTCTTATACAGTGGGAGAAACCATTCGTACCCTAGTCCGCCTAGATAGTCCGCGACATTTGACTCATGGCGCACTCGCACTTGTAGGGCAAACCATGGATAAGGCATTGTCGCGGTCTTGGCTTCGGATTGTGGTGTCATTTTCATTTCACTGGCTAGTTGTGCTACCGCCGTTAGAGTCCCAATCGACTCTCCACATAAACTAGAATTGCACGACTGTTGCCACGCGCTCGCTTAGTACTCTCTACCGATAAGTCTATGTTCTTAAACAACTTATACGGCACAACCCTGGCCAAGCAAGCCCGTGCGGTTCACCAACTGTATAGTTTCATGAACATTGCTATCCCATAGTTGTAATACTTTTCCGCGCCGCAACTAGCACTTAACAAAGGACATAAAGCAATTTCATGCAACTGATGCATTTCCCGTCCTCGATTCAAGAGCATTTAATCCTTAAGACTGAGCCGCTTTGACCTCTTCTTGTCCGTAAGTGGAACCGTAGCCATGGTAGTAGTAGGAACCATAAGCATGAGCTTTCTCAACCGCGTTTAGCACCACTCCGACGATGTTTCTGCCCTGCAATTCTTGACAGGCCCTCTCCGCAATGGATGTCTGTGTTGAAGCGGCGCGAACCACTAGAATCACTCCGTCCACATGATCAGCGAGTAGGCTAGCATCCGCTACCGGAAGCAACGGGGGTGAATCCAAAATCACCCAGTCGAATATCGGTGTCACTCTCTCCAGCAATGTCTTGAGCCGCCCGTTCAAGAGCAGTTCACTTGGGTTGGCCACTTCCTTCCCGCCAGGTATGAAACAAAGATTTGCTTCCGAGCCGTGTTGAATCACTGCCATCTCATCTGCTTCCCCCAACAGATAATCCGTTAACCCAGGAGTAGGCGGTGCGCCCAGCGGAACATGCAATCGCGAGCATCGCAGGTCCGCATCGATAATCAGGCACCGTCGGTCCGGCTGACGAACGATCGCTTGCGCAAGATTATTGGTAACGAACGTCTTTCCTTCCGCTGGCAGCGAACTTGCGATCAGCAGACTGCGCAATTGCTGGCTTCCACGTACTTGGTACAGCCGCGACCGCAAGGTACGAAACTGTTCCGCTGCGTGTACGCTGAGAGCCGGGTTGTGGAAAATGTTTACATTCAGGTCCGGATGCCAGTGCGGATGCGCGCAACGCTGGCACAAATCTTCATATCGTCTCAAACTTGCCGACTGCAGCGTAACCGCCGCGGGCTGCTTGAAAATGTCGGGAAGAGAATCTCCTCCCTCGATTGGCCCGGTGAGGGTGTCCACCGCGGTATCGGGCGCCGGCACATTCCCTTCGGATGATTGGATCACCGCTCGTTCTTGCTCGGCCTTTTTTAAGGCCTCGTGAATACGACTCATGGTTTCCTCTCGCGCGTTGTCACCGGCATGATGTTCGCCTCGCGAAGGCGATTCAGCAGTTCATCCAGATTCTGTAGCAATACCTGAGCGTCTACCGGTTGTTTATTGCCGTTTGAAACGCCGGCTGGCGCAATTGGTTCAATTTCATCAAGCTGAAATTCGCGCGCCACTTCTTCCACCAAGTGCGCCGGAACAGGACGCAAATGATCTACGTAGGCGTTGATTAAAGCGTGCTCGCAAAGCAGATTCACGACGCGAGGGATGCCGCGTGAATATAAGTGAACGGTTTGAATTGCTTCTTTCGAAAATATCGGCTCTCCATTGGCTCCCGCGATACGCAAACGTTCCGCGATGTATCCGAATGTTTCCTCTAAAGTCAGCGCGCCCGTCCGGCATCGCAACGTGATGCGCTGGCGAAGCTGGCGCAGTTGAGGCAACTTCAGTTTCTCTTCAAGCTCTGGTTGCCCGGTCAGCACAATCTGCAGAAGCTTTTCGGTGGAGGTTTCCAGATTTGTCAGCAAACGTATTTCCTCGAGCACTTGCAACGACAAGTTCTGCGCCTCATCTACAATCAGAACCGCCGTTTCGCCTGCGCGATAGCGTTCGAGCAGCCACGAGTTAAGCTTCAGCAAGACTTGACTCTTATGGCGCGTCTCGCACGGAATTTCGAAGTCAGCCATCATAAAATCAAAAAGTTGGCTGACGTTCACTTGCGAATTGAAAACGAATGCGGTGGCCACGCGCTGCCCATGCAACCAATCGAGCAACCGGTTCAGCAGTGTGGTTTTCCCAGTTCCCACCTCGCCGGTCAACAATATGAAACCTTTGCGATTTTGAATGCCGTAGGTCAAGCCCGCCAGCGCTTCCTGAATCTGTTTCGTCAGGAAGAGATAGCGCGGATCCGGGTTCACGTTGAACGGGCTTTCGCGAAGCCCAAAAAATTTCTGATACATTTTCCTTAGGCTCCCGCTCCGGCGCGGACCGGGGAATCGCTAGGTTTCGCAGTCTCGGCATGCTTGGATTTCTTCACTAACAAAGGTTCGATTGCAGGAACCATTGCCAGCACGGGTAGGCGCAAAGCAACTTCGACATCTCGTTCAGTCCTGAATGAGGTGTCCTGAGACTCCAAAAAGAACGCTATCCCAACGCCCAAGGCTAAACCGCCGGCCAAACCTCCGAGCGCAAACATCGGGCGATTCGGAAACGAGGGCTTATCGGGCAAGTTGGCGGGATCCAGTATCGAGAAGTTTTCGCCTTCCTGGTGCCGCTCCAGATCCGCTGCCATTGCTGATTGATCTCGTTTTTTCAGCAAATCGTTATAGAAATCGAGCGCCGTCTGGTAATCGCGAGTGAGTTCTTTATACTGCTGCTCCACCACAGGACTCGATTGCACGCGGTCTTGATAAAGTTTAATGGCCTGCTGAATTTTTTCCTGCTCCTTGGTTTTTTGAGCGATCACTTGATCGGTTGTATGAACTTGCGCTCGCAATTGGGCGATTTGAACCGGCTCTGCTGCGGCCTTGGGTGGCTTGCCGGTGCCAGCGACTTTAGGCGTGTCGCCGTCGGCTATCTTTTTTTGCAGGGCTGCGATTTGGTTCTTCGTTTTTACTACATCCGGATAATCATCTGTATAACGCGCCTGCAGGTTAGCTAGCTGGGTTTGCAAGGCCGTCAATTGCATGTCCATTGTTTCCGGGTTCGCGCCGGTCTGGGCTGATTGCCACGCGGCCACTTGCTGCGCCAACATCGACTCCGCAAAGCTCTTGTCCTGCTGCGCGCGCGCCAGAGCCTGCGTGGCAGCGTCAAGTTGCGACGTCAATCCCATCAGGAGATTTAAATTCCCTTTCTCTTCGTCTGGAAGTGAACCGATGTAGCGGCTCTTGAATTCCGCGAGCCTGGCGTCCTGTGCATCCAGTTTCGCCTTTGCATCCACCAGCTGTTGCGCGAGAAATTGAGTGGTATCTTCGGAACGTTGTTGCCGCAAGCGTAGATTTTCTTCAATGAACATCGAGGTTATGGCCGCGCACACTTCCTGCGCGGTTTTAGGATTGTCCAGAGTCACGATGATGTGGAACCCAGGCAGCGCCTGCGACTGAGTCTCGGCCATCGGCTGCACCGGAGTGACCTGGATACTTTTCTGGAGTCGTCCAACCAACATCTCCACCGGAACGTGGTTCACGTCGTCCGGATACAACCCGAACTGATGGATGATAGGCTCCAGTCTCGACCTGCTTAGAATTTCTTCCTGCATGCTCGCCAGACGCTCGTTAATTTGTGTCGAGATTACGGGCTTGACGAAATCCGAAGGTACTGTCGGCTGCTCGATGAGCACCAACGTTTGCGACGTGTAACGGTTTGGAAGGAATCGCGAGACTCCATAGGCCAGCGGTCCTCCGACTACCGCCAGCACCGTTATCAAAACCCACCTCCGCCGAAGTATTGCGGTGTAGTCCGCGAATGTTAATTCCCGTTGAGTCATGCCATCCTCTTGTGCGGCCGAATTCCCGCTTAAAATGCTTTGGGTCGTGCGCGCCATGCCAGGCCCACGCTAATCAGATTGCGAGTGTAGGAAGCCCCACAATTAGATCCTGAACAAAACGGCGCATTCGAATTCTGATATTGAAATTGATACCCTAAAATCAACTGCAGTGTTCGTCCCCAGGGATGGGTTAAATGCCCGCCTGCAGTCCAATAATCAAACGTTCCATTCAGGACTGGGAAATTGGCGACAGCCACTGCCAGGCCCTTATTCCGCGCATACGCCAAGTCAACATCTCCGGTTAACGTTCTCGTTATCTGCCGGGTAACCGTGCCTAACACCGTATCTCCAATCGCCCCCGCCAGAACTCCTGATCCTCCCGTAACACCATGCGAGTAGGTCGCAAAAATTCCGGTTCGCTCAAGCTGATAACGCAAGGTCGTGTTTAAAGACCACAGAAGTTGGTTCGTCGAACCACAGGGAGGGACGTTGATTCCGGTTTTACAAGAGATGTTTGTTGCGAAGATGGCGTATTCAGGCCCTACGGCAACTTGAAATGCTAGGCGGCCTGTTACCCGCCGTCCGTAAGACAATAGTGCGCTGTGAGTATCAATCGACTGCGGAAAATTATCATAGCGAAACCCGTTGTAAACGTAAGAGACGCCGATACTGTCAGCCCTGCTTAGCTGGTGGTTATAACCCACCTGGCCGTAAATAGCTTTACTGTTCAGCAAATCTTGATCGAAAAAGTACAGCTCTGAATATCCGCCGGAAAACGTAATGGATGATCGGCGTGAAATTTTTACATCGGCCTGGACGCCAGATGCGTTACTAAGTCGTTGTCCAAACGCATTCAGAACTGTCTGATTGGCTCCAAATGGCAAACCGACCGGAACTCCAATCGTTGTCGGAATTCCTCCGAAACCAATATTTCCGAAAGCAAGTTCAGGCGTATATCTCAGTTCATCGATTAGAGTCAGCGTCCATCGGCGGAATGTAAACTGCGCCTCGAGATTCACATCCTGCAGAACCCCGTTACCTGTGCCGCCACCAGTCGAAAAAACTCCACCACCAAGATACTCAAACGTCAGCTCGGAATTGCCGGAATATCGGTGCACGTCGATGCCCCCGATTACCGACGTCCACGCCGTCCATCCGCCCGCGCTGCTGTTAGGCGGCTCAGAATCGCCCACCAAATCAATTTCCGCGTGTGGTTGCCAGTAGCTGTGACGATCTAGGGGTACGCCCAGCGACAGATCTTGAATCCCCGTGAGCGGGCGATTGTCCGGACCCAATTGCATCGGTTCACCGAGAGCATCGCCGTTATCCGCTTGAGACGCTAGTGGAGACTTGTAAGCCGGAATAGGCTGTTGGGCCCCCTGCTGTTCCTCCGGCCGTTGCGTCTGATCTGGTTGTTGGGGTTGCGCCTGTTCTTGGGCCTGAGCAACAGACACACCTATCGCCATCACAAGAATTAACGTCCCGGCGATTTGATACATCCTAGTCATTTATCCCTCTAAGGAACCACGATCGTGTCGCCAGCTTTCAATACAATGTCCTGCTCCGAATGCTTTCCGTTTACCACATCCTTGTAATTAAACGGATATTTCACCTGTTTTCCATTTTCCAGCCGCAGAACATAAATACCTTTCATCTTCGCGAATTGCGTAAAGCCACCCGCGCTCGAAAGACCGCGTAGCACCGTGGTCCCAGGCAAGAGGGGAAAAGCGCCGGGTCGAGTTACTTCACCCAAAACATAAATTCGCTGGCTATTAATCGCGGTGACGATCACAGTCACTTGCGGATCTGTCACAAACTTCTTCAAGCTCGCCGTGATTTGCGTTCCCAGTTGCGTCGGCGTCAAACCGGCCGCCTGCACGTCATTCAGCAGTGGAAGCGAAATCTTTCCATCTGGTCGCACCGGAACCGTCCGCGAGATATCCGCTTCTTTCCAAACATTCACGTCGATCACATCCTGCGGTCCAATAACATAGTTCGGATCGTCCGTCGCACCGCGCTGCGGCGTACTGGATCCAGACTGCGCCGCCGGCTGTGTGTCCGGCTGCGACGTCCGTTTGCTTCCATCCTGTTGAGCCAACATCGGAATCGCGGCCAAGAGTGTAACCACCATTAAACTCTGCAATTCTTTAATCATCTTCTCTCCTGCTTCCGTTACTCGGTTTGGGTCTCTGGCAGCCCAATCTGTTTCAATTTATAAAGAAGCGATTTGTAGCTGATCTGCAATTCCTGCGCCGCTCGCTTTCGATTCCAGCGAGTGCGCGCCAGCGCTTCCAGAATCATCCCTCGCTCTGCTTCCCGAGACGCGGCCCGAGCAGCAGCTTTCAACGAGTAGCTGCGCGTTTCCACCGGCTGGGTTCGCATTTCAGAGGGTGCAGCCGCGGCCTCCGGCAGTGCCAGATTCTCATCACCGAGCGCCACGATTTTCTTAACCACATTTCCCAATTGGCGTATGTTCCCGGGCCAGGAATAATCAAGGAACCTTCGCAGTGTGCGCGGGCTCAAGGTAGGCCTTGGCCGTCCGAATTCCGCCGAATATCTCGTCAAAAAGGATTCCACCAGAATGGGGATGTCTTCTTTCCGGTCCCGCAGCGGAGGAAGGCGCAAGCATGCGCCGGTGATGCGATAATAAAGCTCGCTCCGAAATCGTCCTGCACGCATTTCCTCATCCAAATTCCGGCTGGTCGTCGAAATCACTCGCGCGCCGAGAAATCCGCGCGGAGGCCTCAGATCGCCATCCGGCAACGCATAAAGAAGACTTCGTTGACATCCCGTGTCAAGTTCGCTGATTTCATCGAAGAAGACAGTTCCAGGCCGGAATCGAGCCAAGTCGCTCGAACCATCACTGTTGGTGTCTAACCCAAGTTCGCTCGCAAAGTTCGCGGTGTTCATCGACGCACACGCTATTTTCACCAGTGCGGCGTCGCCATTCGCTGAAAGGCGGTGGATCCGTTGAGCGAACATTTCCTTGCCCGTACCGCTCTCTCCCACTAGCAAAACGGGAATGTTGGTTAGGGCGATTTCAGCCACAACATTTTCAAGGCTTTGCATTGCCGCCGACATGCCCGCCACAAAGCCCAACTCCCCTCTTACTGGTGCAATTTCGATATCATGACTTGCCATAGAGCTTCTCATCCTCGGTCACAGGCGCATTGGTGTACATAGGACTACCGTTCGCTAAGCACCAAATGCAAGGCCACTGCCAAGGGTCGCGCCCCTGAAAAGGTCATTCGCAGAGAATTAAACCATTTCCTATCTGTTGTTTAGCAGCTTAGGTTCCCAAACTGTGCCTATGGGATGCAATCTTGGAAATCCTTCTAAACTTCCACGTTTGGGTAAATACCTTCCGCTTAGTGCCCGGTTGACACTCCCAATCGTAAT
>Ga0210406_10001640_pt1 | contig 26868 bp, 23 predicted proteins | sample IncBWC30MmetaG_FD_155454 | JGI IMG/M metagenome (GOLD analysis project Ga0210406, IMG submission 155454) | Forest soil microbial communities from Barre Woods Harvard Forest LTER site, Petersham, Massachusetts, United States - Inc-BW-C-30-M | ecosystem: Environmental > Terrestrial > Soil >... | reverse complement strand
AGCACAGTATTTCGCAATTCCGGCCGGCTCGGCTCGGGAGCCTGGACAATTCGACGTGCATTTGAAAATTTACTTGTCACAGTGTTCCACCTCCCCTGGCTGACGGGCATTCTAGCGAAAAACGACAATCCGCGCGAAACGGCGGCCCGGAGGCGCGCCCCGACGCTTTGCATCCTGCTCCGATGCGATCCAGCCCGCACGTCGTTCGTAGAATCGTACAATGAATGACCCGCCACGAAAGCGCTCTGATACTTATGGCCCAAACACCCGTGCAGCCTTTCCTTCCATTTACAAGGCCCAGCATTGACGAGGCCACGATCGCCGCAGTCGGCGAAGTGCTGCGATCCGGCTGGTTGACCAGCAACGGACTAAAAGTACAAGCCTTCGAATCGCACTTGTCCGCCTATTTTGGCGGCCGAACCGTCCGCACGTACAACTCGGGCACCTGCACGATGGAAATCGCGTTGCGGATTGCCGGTATCGGTCCGGGCGATGAAGTGATCACGACGCCGAACACATGGGTCGCTACAGCCAACGTGATCATCGAGGTCGGTGCGACGCCTGTGTTCGCCGACATTGACCCGCGTAGTCACAATATCGATCTCGACAAGGTAGAGGCCGCCGTTACTCCTCGTACCAGGGCGATCATCCCTGTTCATATGTGCGGGTTGCCTTGCGACATGGACAAACTGTATGCGCTCGCCAAGACCAACTCGTTGCGCGTTGTCGAGGATGCGGCGCAGGCCATCGGATCGACGTGGAAAGGCAGGCGCATTGGCGCATTCGGAGATTTTGCGTCGTTTAGTTTTCAAGTTAACAAAAACATCACAACCGCTGAAGGCGGCTGCCTGGTAGTCAACAATGCCGAAGAAGCGATATTGGCGGAGAAGTATCGCCTGCAAGGCGTCACCCGCAGCGGTCTGGATGGCATCGACGTCGACGTACTGGGCGGAAAATACAACATGACGGAGATTGCCGCTGCCATCGGACTAGGGCAAATGGCACACCTGGAAGCATTCAATGTCAAGCGGCTGGCGCTAGCCCGGCACTACTTCCACTGTTTCGGCGCAGACTTTGAAGCCACATACGGCGCGGAATTGCCCATTGCCGATTTTCAGCACAGCAATTGGCATATGTTCCATTTGGTCCTGCCAGACCACATCGTGCGTGCAGCGTTCATGCAACAGATGCTCGACCAGAACATCGGACTAGGCTACCACTACGCCGCAATTCACTTGTTCACCATGTACCGCAAGCGTGGCTTCAAGATCGGAATGTTTCCCGTGGCAGAACGGGTCTGTCGACAGATTGTTACATTGCCGCTCTTTCCAGCCATGAACGAATCGGATGTCGAACGAGTGGTTGCTGCGGCAAAAGCCATTCTCGGCTCTCGGTAGTCGTCACGGAGCCTCGACCAACTGTCCGCTATGTCCGCGGACAGTGTCCGCGGTCGCCCGCATCGCCCTATCTCATGAAAATTAGCTTCCAAATGGGCCTTTCCCCACGTGCGTGCAACTGGCACGGCCCTTGCTGTGTTATGGCAGTAAGGATCGATGACAACCATTTACTCGGAGACACACATGAACACACTTTCTTCCAAACTCACCGCCTTCGCAGCCGCACTGGTAATGAACAGCCTGATCATGGGTGCAGTCGGATACCTGTTTGAAATCCAGTCACAGCCCCATATGTCGGTGATCTCTTTCGCCCGGCAGATCGTTGCGCATCAATGGTTGATCTAGTAATGGCGGCGGATTAGCCCCGCGCAACCCCGTCGCACGCTGTTTACTTTGGCGAACATCGTGCAACCGAACGGTGCGCGCCAGCACGGGCGAAAGTGCGCGATCGGCTCACGACACCCGTCATGCAGCGGTTCACACTTGCTGGCAATATCGACTAGAGGAATAGTCTATGGCCATCTTGTGGGTAAGCATCCTCGCCTTGAGCATTCTGCTTTGCAGTCTGCTCTACGAATTCGATCTCGCTATCGGCATTCTGCTGCGCTCCGCACGACGCGAGGAAAGCGATGGTCGCATCACGACAAGCACAGTTGCGCCCATATGGGACGATGACGAGAAGTGGCTCATGGTCGCCGGGATCGTGTGCGGTGCATTTCCGACCGTCCGCGCGAGCATTCTGTCCGCGTTCCATCTTCCGTTTCTTCTCATGTTGGCGGGTTTGATCGTCCGCGGCGTGGCTCTGGCGCGCCGAGACCAGGCACAGCGGTTGCCGTGGTTACGGGCTGCGGCCGCTTTCGCATCCTTCATCGTCGCGCTCATGCAAGGACTCATGGTCGGCGCTCTTGTTGAAGCCCTCATCATCTCGCACGGTAAATTCTCCGGAGACGAGATCAGTTGGTGGAGTTTCTTCGCCGTGCTTTGCGGCATCGGTGGCCTGTTCATTGGTTACGCAATCCTCGGCGCGTGCTGGTTGGTGCGCAAATATGCAGGTGACGGTCCAACCGCTGCCTATCGCCTGATCCCGGCGTTGTCACTCGGATCGTTTCTCGCTGTGGTCTTTGTGTTTGTCTACTCGATGGCCGCAAACCTCCGCCTCCTAAGCCACTGAGCGCCTGCCGCAACGTTGATGAGACCCTTACTTAATTTCCCTGCGCTTTTTGGCGACAATCGGCGTCCGCCCCTTCCTTGGGGTTTGCGGCGAGCCTAATAGAATGGTGATGAGTTCTCGCGCTGAGCTCGCGCCAAAATTGTCTGGCGCTATCGTTCCCTCGTTGATCATCGTTGCAAGGCCGTGAACCAACGCCCATGATTTGAGACTTTCCAGTGCCTCTTGCTGCGCATCACTTGGGCCAGACACGTGGACGGAATGCACGGCTCCGCGCAGGACGTCATAGGCGGCTGTTCGCGCCGCGTCAAGATCCGGTTGGTCGGACCCCATGAGGACGCTCGAGCCAAACATCAGTTTGAAAAGCCCTGGGTTGGACGTGGCAAATGCGACGTACGCAATGCCGGTCGCGTTCAGTCGCGCCTGCGGGTCCACGACCGCATCCATTTCTTGCCGCATGGCGGCGGCGAATTCCTGAAAACCTAGCGTGGCAACCGCGGCAAGCAAGGCGGCCTTATCAGCAAAATGATTGTAGGGTGCGGCCTGGGAAACGCCGACTCGGCGCGCGGCGGCACGCAACGTCAGCGCTTCGTAGCCCTCGGATTCGAGTATGTCGCGAGCGGCGCGAATGAGTGCGGCCCGCAGCGCTCCGTGATGGTACTTGCTGGCCTTCTTATGAGCCGCTTTGTCCCGGGTATGAACCTGTGGGTTTTTCGCCTTTGTCGACATGCCTGCAACATAGCCGGTGCGGATCGGAAAGACCAGCACATATTGACACTGTTAATATTTATGCTAGAGTGTGTTAACGGCGTTAACATTGGTTCAAAAAGGCAGGTGCCCCATGCAGATTCACGCAGTCGGTTGCTCCTCATCACACGGACACTCGCGCGTGGCATTGCGCTTTGTCGGCGCGCTGGCCGTCGCCTCTTTGATGGGTTCGATCGGCATGGCGGCCGACAGCCCTGAAACGGCGGCACTGACCGTGAACTTCGTCGGACTGAAGTCCTCCCAAGGTGCCGTCATGGTCGCCATGTACAACAGTCAGGAGGCCTATGAGGGTTCCGGGACAGCTTCAGAGGCGGCAACTCGAGCCGTTAGGCTCGAGATCAAGGATGGGACCGCAGTCGCCACGCTTGCAGGTCTATCGCCTGGTCAATACGCGATCAAGGCATTTCACGACTTGAACGGCGATTCAAAACTGAACACCAACCCTTTTGGGATACCCACCGAGCCGGTCGCCTTTTCCAATGACGCGCCGGTGCACATGCGCGCGCCGTCGTGGAAGGAAACGGTCTTCGTCGTCCACGCGGGTGAGAATGCAATTTCTATTCACATCGATTGACTGAGGCCGACGATAGCCGCACCACAATAAGGGAGAAACGAGATGAAAATGCTCACTCGCCGTGAAGTCCTTGGAAACCTTGCCGGCATCGCAGCGTTGCCGTTGGTCCCGGAACTGGCGCAGGCTTTGGCGGGAATGCGCGCGGCGGCCGACTGGCGCGTGGCATTTGCTGATTTCGAATTTGATTTACCATCGACTCCCCTGACCCGTGTGCACGGCAAAGTTCCGCGCGATCTGTCCGGGACTCTTTATCGCAACGGCTCCGGCAAATGGCGTCGTCCTGGAAAATCTGCCACTCACTGGTTCGATGGCGACGGTCTGGTGCGTGCTTTCTCGCTCTCCGATGGGAAAGCCGTGCTCAGCGCGGCCTTTGTCGATACGCCGAAGCGTCGCGCGGACGAGGCGGCGCGTGCCGTCGTCAGCGGGGGCTTTGGTACACCGATGGCCGAACACGTCACCGTCAGCTCGAGCGATGATTTCAACGCGGCAAATATCTCCGTGGTGTTGCGCGGAAATGAACTCTGGGCACTGTGGGAGGCAGGATCTCCGATCGCGATCGATCCAAGCACGCTCGCGACCCGTGGCATGAAGACGCTCCGCGACGATCTTGCGCACATGCCGTTTTTGGCGCATCCCCGTATTGACCCCGACGGTACGCTTTGGAATCTGGGTGTCGCCGGTTCGCAAGCCGTGGTCTGGCGGCTGGGGATCAAAGGCGATGTTCAGGCGGCAGTTCCAATCACCCTCCCCCGGGCGAGTTATGTGCATGATTTCACGGCGACAGATCAACACCTCATCATCTTGCTGCAACCCTGGGTGCAACGAGCCGGAGAAATGCATTCCGACTTTGTCGACAGATTCGAATGGCACCCAGAATGGAGCACTCAGATTCTCGTTCTCGACAAGGCCGATATCACCCAGCAACGCGTGTATGAATTGCCGGCATTTTTCCATTTCCATCTGGGCTCCGCCTGGCGCGATCCGAGCGGAGCGATACGGTTCGACGTGTGTCGGTATGCCGACCCAGGGTTCGCGCTGCGTGGTGGGCGCGATGTCCTCAAGGGTGTCTACCGGGCCGACGCTACCCCCACGCTCTGCCTCGTCACCCTCACTCCTGACGGAAAGGCGTCGTTACAAGATACCGGCATCGCAGCGGAATTTCCCCGCACCGATGCCCGTCATTCCGGCCTCGCTCGCTCGTACACGCTACACGCGAGCTTTAAGGCTGCGAGCGAACCCCTCTTCACCGGCGTGGCACTCCATGATTGGCGAACCAATCGGTCGCAGCATTTCGACTTCGGTCCCGGCCATCTTGTAGAAGAAATGGTATTCGTACCCCATCCGGGCCGCAGCTCTGAAATGAGTGGATGGATACTCGGCCCAAGCATCAATTTGCGGGCCGGTAAGACGGAATTGCACGTATTTGACTCGCGCCATATTGCCGACGGACCGATATGCACCTGGCAGGCGCCTGTGGCGCTTCCGTTGAGCCTGCACGGCGTGTTTGTGAACGCCTGAAGGGGGCTCATCAATCGGTTTGCGCTTCGAAAACCAGCAATCGTGCGCCCAACACTCCACTCGGGGGTGCCGCAATGTAGAGCCGATCGCGCTTTTCATACCACACACCGGTCCGAGCACCGAGCGCCGTGGCAAATTTACCCATGTCCGTATAGTGATCGGCGTCTGCCTGCTGCACGACGCTCAAGAACCCCTCGCCCCCGGCAACATAAATGCGCTTTCGGCCGGAATCGTAGAACATGTCATCCATGTCTCCCGCCGTCGGGAGGCTGGCGATGACTTTACCCGAGTCCATGTCGAGAACGGTCACGCGCGACGGCTTGCGGGTGCCAATGAACACCCGGCGATCCGCCTCGTCCAGCACCATTGGAAAGTTCGCTGAGTGCCCGCTCGGCAGCGCCCAGTTCACCATCTTTCCCGTGCCGCGGTTGATGACCTGGATGTTCTTGGTGTCGGCGACATTGACGAAAATTCGAGGACCCTTTGTTTCGAGTTGAAATCCTTCCGGGTGCCCCTCGAACTTGTAGACGGTGGGAAGACGCTTATCGGTGGCCGGATCTATGACCCCGATGGCGCCTTCGCCATATCCAATGTAAATCTTCTTGGCCGCTGCGTCGTAGCGCAAATTGTCCGGATCGGAATCCTCGCCAAAATCGATGGTGTCGATGAGCGCAAATTTCGTGCCGTCATAGACATTCACGTGACCGTTCGCCGAATTGGCAACAAACAGCTTGTCCCATTCTGCCAGATACAGTGCGCCCTGGGGCTCGGACAGACCGTCGATCTGATGAATTACACGGCCCGCAAACACATCGACAACCTCCACTGAGTTGTTGCCGAGACCGGAGAAGATCACGCGCTTGCGCTTGGCATCGATCGTAAAGTGATCGATGCGGCCTTGAACGCCCGGCAACGGTATTTCCTGAACCTCGCGCACAGGGGGTGCTTCTCGTTCCTGGGTCTGCGCGATCGCGCTCAGCCCGACAAACGTCCCGGCGCAAACCAGGGCACTAAGCAAATGACGATTTGAATTCATGGGTGAAGCTCATTGATGTGGTTGACAGATACAATTCAAGAGAATCAAGGCACCGCTTCGAATACGCGAAGCTCGGCGTCACGATTTTTGTCCCGCGGCACGGCCACGTATAAACGCCCCCAGTCGGGCACGAATACCGACGTCCGGGCGTTCGGGCCGGTGGGGATGTGCGCGATGCGCTCGTAGTGATTCGCGTCTATTTGCCGCGTGACGTCAACGAAACCTTCGCCGCCGCTCGTATAGATGCGCCGGGTCTTTGGATCATAGGACAGACCATCGAGCGTTCCGACTGTCGGGACGGACGCAATGACGGTCCCGGAACGCGAATCGAGCACGACGACGCTCGCGGGCGTACGCACACCCAGGAAAAGCCGGTGGTTCTTCTCGTCGAGGTCAACGGCAACATTCTTCTGAATTCCGGGAATCGTCCACTTGGCGTCCACGACACGCGACTTGCGATCGAGCACCACGACTTGCGCTTTCTCGGGGACCAGGACAAATATATGCGACCCCTGCTGTTCAACGACGCTCCCGCCGGCATGCGCATCCGTGACCATCGCGCCGATCTGTGCACCGGTCCGCGCATCGAACACCGTCAGATCCCCTGCCTCTTTGCCGGCGTCAGCCCCGCCGGAGCCGACAAACAGATATTGCGAGCGAGGATCGTAACCGATCGCGTCGGCACCGAGTGATACGTGATCGGTGCGCAGCAGGCTCAGCGTGGTTCCGTCCAGTGTCTTCAGTGTCCCATCCGTTCCACTGGCCACGAACAATTTATTCAGTCCGGCAACGAAATACACGCCTTGTGGCTTCGCGAAGTCCGGCAACGTGTGAATGACTTGGCCGGCACGGAGATCAACGACCTCAATGGTGTTCTTTGCGAGCGCCGCGAGAAACACCCGCCGCCCTGTCACGTCGATGGAGAAATGGTCGATACGCCCGTCGACGTCGGGCATGGAAATGGTCTGCACAAGTTTGAGGGCCGCTTCATTCTGTGCCGCGGCGACTGAACTCAAGCACAAAAACATGAGCGTCGCGATCAGCTTTTGCATGAGGCTATCCAGCTTCCGGAAGAATTTTTTCCTCGTCTTCGCGAACCCGTGGGACGGCAATACAAGCGCTGACAAAGGCTATCGCTGCGGCTACCGAGAGCCATGCGCCCGGCATCGCGCGATTGCCCGTCTCGTGAATCAGGTAGGTCACGATCACCGGGGTCGAGCCGCCGATCGTCGTCGCCAGGCTGTAAGCCAGGGAGAAGCCGGCGGTGCGGACGGCGACCGGCACTATTTCGGTCAAGTGCACGACCATTGCACCGTTGTACGCGGCGTAGATGAAGGACAGCCACAGCTCAACGATCAACAGCTTGGCGAACGTCGGATGGTCCACCAGCCAGGCCATCGCAGGATAAGCCGTGAGGATCGCAGTCCCTGCGGAGAACAACAGCAAGGGACGCCGGCCGACCCGATCCGAGAGAGACCCCATGAGGGGCAGCCAGACGAAATTGGACACGCCGACGCAAAGGGTGACCAGAAGCGCATCACTCTGCGACAGATTGAGTATGTTCTTGGCGAACGTGGGGGTGTAGGCCGTGATGGTATAAAAGGACACGGTGGTCATCAGTACCATCGCGACGCCGGTGCATATGATTCTCCAATGGACCAGCATGCTGGCGTAGATCTCTGCGGGGCTCGGATGATGTTTGCGCCCGGCGAATTCTTCGGTTTCCTGGAGACTGCGCCGGATCATGTAAATGAAGGGAATGATGAGGCAGCCGACGATCAACGGGAGTCGCCACCCCCAGGCCTGCAGCGCCTCGGGCGGCATCAAATTGGACAACGCATAACCCAGTACGCCGGCGAAGGCCACCGCCACCTGCTGGCTGGCGGATTGCCAGGAGACGTAAAACCCCTTGTGTCCCGGCGTTGCGATCTCGGAGAGGTACACGGAAACACCGCCCAGCTCTACGCCGGCCGAGAAGCCCTGGCATAGTCGACCCAGGACCACGACGATGGGAGCGAATAGCCCGATGGTCTCGTAGCCCGGAACCAGCGCAATCGTCAGCGTGCCCACGGACATGAGGGCCAGGGTCGCGAGCAGCCCTTTGCGCCGCCCGACGTGGTCGATGTAGGCGCCGAGGAAAATCGCGCCCAGCGGGCGCATCATGAAGCCCACCGCAAACGTGGTCATCGAAAACATCAGCGAAGCGAACTCGCTGCTGGCGGGGAAATATGCGCGACCGATGGCGGAACTGAAATATCCGAACACCATGAAATCGTACATTTCGAGGAAATTTCCGCTCGCGACGCGGATGACCGAGTGCAGCTTCTCCTTTCGTTGTTGGGGCGTCAGCATCCGCGTTCTGTTCCTCGCGCCTTGCGGCGCGAGGAACAGGGCTCTTTAGAATTTTGCCTTGATGCCGGCGTAATACGTCCTGCCCACGACATCGTATGTCGCCGCATCGGTACGCATCGGGGCACTCTCAACCACGGGCGGACCCTTGTCGAAGAGATTGGTCAGCCCGGCGTTAAGATCGATCTTCTCCGTTATGTGCCAGTGCCCCTCCAAGTCGAAGTAGTTGAAGGCCGGTACCGTCGGTTCGCCCAAGGTCTGCAAATCGTTCATGGTGCCGATATATCGCCAGTGAAGTGCCGCCGAGATCGGTCCGACGGCATAGCCGAAGGAGGTGTTGCCCTTCCACCTCGGATGAGCCAGATCGGAAATGGTCGTGCCGTCCGCGGCCGCCACCGTGCCGGTATCGCCGAGTCCGCCTGCGTAGTTCAAATCCGCGAATCCGGGCACTCCGGCCACCGTCAATCGGTGCAGGTAGGAAATGTAGGACTGGATCTTGAACTTGCCTGAGTTCTCCGGCAGTCCCAGATCGTCGAGTGCGAAGCCCCAGTGCCACTCGAAATCGATTCCGTCGGTCGTATAGGACCCGACGTTCAGCGAGAACTCCTTGCCCAGCGAGATGAAGCCATTGTTGTCGCGCTGGATCTGCTGGCAGTAGAAATTGCTCTGGGAGTAGCTGGGATTGGCTCCGTTGAGGTTGTAGCAGCGCGAGAGTATCGCATCGAGTCCGACGTTGCCGATCGCACCGGAGATCTTGATGTGGTAGTAGTCGATCGATGCGCCGAGGTCGCTCGCCATCGCCGCCTCGAACTTCGGGTTCAGCACGGCGCCGAACGAGTAGGTGTTGGCCGTTTCCGGCTTCAAGTTCGGATTGCCTTGGATGATGCCGGGCGCCGAACTGACGCCGTAGGTGAAGGTCGGCAGAGCAGCGGCCGGTATCCCCTGAGCACGGCAAAGAGCCGCCACCTGCGCCGCATTCGGCCCGGTGCGATAGGGGCTGTTGTACTCGCAGGGGTCCACCGAGATGGCGTCCTGCGCCTGCACGGTGGGGTTGTACAGCTCTTGCAGGCTCGGTGCCCGGATGGCGTGCTCGAAGCTGCCGCGGAACGTCACGGCATCGATCGTCTGCCAGTGGAAGTCAGCCTTATAGGCGTTGACGCCGCCGAACAGATCGTACTGCGAATGGCGCGCGCCCAGATCGATGGCGACGTTCTTGGCGAACGGTGCGTCCTTCAGCACCGGCACCTGCAACTCGCCGTATACCTCACGCACATTCTGCGAGCCTCCCGTGGAACCGATCAGATCGTAGGACGGCGAGATGACGCCGGGGGGCAGTGTCGAGGGCAGCACGTTGAACGCCGGGTTCAGATTCGGGTCGGCGTGATAGGTGAAGCTGTCGCCGCGGTAATCGACGCCCAAGGCGAACTTGAGCTTGCCCTCCGGGAGAGTCCAGAGCGTGCCGCTCAAGTCCCCTTCGATCAGCTTCTGGCTGATCTGGTCGGTGTTGTGCGCCGTGCCCGTGGCGTAGGCCAGACACCCGGCGCTCATCGGTTGCGCACCCAGCGGATTCCACGCGTAGCCAGTGCAGTTCTGACCATTGGCGCCATGGTAGTTCGCGAGGCCGTACAGTATGTTTTCGACCGCCGGCGTATTGATGTTGTTCGCCTGATCGTTGTCGAACAGCGTCTGGCCGTAGGAAACGTACACGTTCCACTTCAGATCCGTCGATCCGACCCCGCCCTTCAGTCCGCCGCTGATTTGATAATCGTTGTAGTTGAACGTCTCGAGTCGGTTACCCATCGGCGTCACCCAGTCCTCCATTTCCAGGGGTCCGGCGCTCGGAGCGGTGCGCGCTGCCAGAATGGTCTGCAACGCGGCATTGCCCGTGACGTAGGGATTGTTCTGCGGAATATAGAAGTACTTGCCTGGACCGATGTACGAGGCACCCTGCAGGTCCTGCGCGCTCGAGTGCATGAAATTGACCTGGCCGTACGCCTGGATGTTGTCCGTGACATCGTAGGTCGTGCGCGAGAACACATTGTACCGCTCCGACGGCACCTGGATTGCGAAGTACGGCCCGAGATACGACTCGATCGTGGTGCAGTTCGGAGTGTAGTGCAGCCCGAGCGTCTTATTGACCGGTCCCTGGTAGTTCTGCACGCAGTTGCCGGGACTACGGGTGGTAAAAAGCGACCCGTTGTTGTTGAAACCGACGTAGCCGCCGTAGTTGCCGGTGCCCGACAGCGGCGTCGTGCCCGGATAGCCGGCAAGCACCCCGTTGACCGCGGAGACCGGGAAGGCTCCGCCGAGCTCGCCGGCGTTGAAAATCCCCTCGGGCGGCCGCGGAACGCCGCGGTCGAAGGTCGAGATGTTCGAGAAGAACGGCCGATCCGCGCCGGTGATTCTGCCGCGCTGGTTGTACTCCACATCGAAGATCGTGTTGCCGCGATTGTCGGCGAAATTGCCGCCCATCAAGATGCTGACGGAGTCTTCCTGTCCGTCGCCGTGGGTGGTGGCGCCGTGCTGATAGGCGACCTGAATGCCGCTGAAATCCTTGCGCAACCGGAAATTGACCACCCCCGCCATGGCATCGGAGCCGTACACCGCCGACGCGCCGCCGGTGATGATATCGACACCTTCGATCAGCGCCATCGGGATCACGTTGAGGTCGACCGCCCCGTTAGGATTGGTCGGCACCAGACGCTGCCCGTCGAGCAGCACGAGAGTGCGCTGCGGACCGAGGCCGCGCAGGTCGGAGTAGGATTGGCCGCCCTCGAAGCCGGTCGAGCCCTGCACGTCGCCGACCTCGGTCAAGCCCTGGGAGGCGGAGAATTGCGGCATCTGACCGAGCGCGGAGTCCAGCGACACCTGCCCCGTGGCGGCGATCTGCGCCGCGCCCACCGCGACCAGCGGACTGTCCGACGTGTAGCTCGCGTTCGAGATGCGGCTGCCCGTCACGACCACCTCCTCCATCACCGGGTTGGCGCTGGATGCCGTGGCCGGCGTGGTCTGCGATTGGGCGCCGGCCATTCCCGCCATGCTCAGCAGCAGGATTGCCGTTGCGTACGGCGGCAGTACGGATCTCCGCGGCGAAATGTGGATGGTTTCACCATCCAGGCGTTGTGTGTCCATTATCCCCCCCGTCGTAGTTATTGATCGTCTGGCGCTCGGGGCAAGCTCGATCCCGGCGGCAGTGCCCCGATCATGAGCGGGTGCAGCTTTCAAGAAGCTGTCAGCGCGGACGAAACATCGAGATAGCCGTGCGGCGCCGTCAACAGGCCCATGAGAGCCGGATCCGTAAACCACGGCCCCTGTCCCCCGCTCCCATGTCGATCTCGGCATTGAGCGTCGCCGCGAGCGATTGGACGATGGCCAGCCCCAACCCGCTTCCGACGCGGCTCTGATCGCGGTTCAATCGATAGAACCGCGTGAACACTTTGTCTTTTTCCGCATCCGGTATGCCCGGGCCGTCGTCTTCGACCTCGACGACGTGTTTGCCCCGTTCATCGAAGAGCTTGATCACGACCCGGCCGCCCGAATTGTTGTAGCGGATCGCATTGTCGATCAGGTTCGCGAAGATCTCATGGATCATGATCGGGTTGACGCGCGCCGGGAACGGCCGCTGTTCCGCCTCGAAATGCAGCTCGACCCCTGCCTCGAGTCCTTGCGGAACGTGACTCGCCGCGATCTCTTGAATGACATCCCGAAGGTCGATGATCTCCGCCTCCCGCTCCAGCGCTTGACCGCCGTCGGCCCGCGCGAGCTTCAGCAGCTGAATGAGCAGCCGTTGGAGCCGATCGGCCGCCTCCTGAATGTCCTTGAACGAGGAATGGGCCTCGCCGTCCTCCGGAATCAGGTTGCCGAGCACGGAAATATGCGTGCGAAGGATGGTCAGCGGGGTGCGCATCTGGTGCGAAGCATCAGCCGTGAAGCGGCTCATGGCCTGTTGAAGGCGCTCGGCCTCGAGTGCGCTGGTGCGCAAGGTCTCGAGTGCCTGGGCCATGCTGCCGAGCTCATCGGGACTCATCGTCGACGGCACCGCCTCCTCGAAGTCCCGGCGGCTCAGGCGTGCGATCGCCGCGGTCAAGATCTTCATCGGGCGCGCCAACCGCCGTTGCACATTGGTGACCGCAAAGGCCCCGAAAGCAATCACGCAGGTGAGATCGATTCCGGCGACCAGCAAAATCCGGAATGACGAGGCGCGAATGGCCTCTGCGTGCCGGTCAGCTTCATCCTGCGCCTCTTGAGCAATGGCGAGAATCGAATCGAAGGGACCGTCGCACAGGGTGGTCCACTGCGCGCTCGCGACCGCGGGTTTGCCGGAGCCGTCGAACCGGCTGACGACGGCGTCCACCCGGGTCTGTGCCTCCCGGGTGTTTCTCTCGGCCTGAATCGCCCGATCGCGCACGGCCGCGGACACTCCGGGCCGCAGCAGGAATTCATCCAGTGAGTGCCAGGCAAAGGTGTAGACCGCGCGGTCTCCGCGCCAACTCTCGAGCTGCGCGGGGTTGAGCGGCTGGCTGCTGTCCACGTTGGGACGCAGCATCGAGCATTGCAGGCCATAACGGTCGCGGATCGTCCAAGCGGTGCGCCGGATCTGCACCATCTCGGCGATCAACGGGTCGCCGATCCTCACCGTATTGCCGACCGTCACCGAGGCGATGCTGAGAGCCTCCAGCATTTCATGAATCGCCGTGCGCCAATCATCGATGGCGTGCAGATTTCGCTCGCCCCGGGCGCGGGATGCTTGAACGTCGACGGTGGATTGCAGCGCCTTCACTTCCTGCCAGGCGCTGCGAATGGCCGCCGCGAGTTGCACGTGATCTGCAATATCGGTGGACTCGAGCGCATCCAGCGCGATCGCCACCGCCCTGGACGCTTCCTGGTTGCTGGTGCTGATCACCGGCCGCGGGTCGTCCTGCGTGATCAGCGCCGTACTGTCCTTGGGCACCTGGGCGCGAACGGTTATCAGCGCGTTGAACAGAGTCTTGTCGGTGCTGGTGAGGCGGGCAATGCGGCCGGCCAGCGCATGATTGGTCCAGGCCTGGACGGCAAGAATCAGCGCCGTCACGAACAGACCTACCATCAGCATGCCCAACGAGGCAATCAGGAATTTCGTGATTGAAGACTTGAACATCTCTTGCGTTCAGGGCGCCTTGAGCATGTATCCCAGTCCCCGCATGGTGCGGATCGTCGGCCCGTCCGGCTCGAGCTTCCTGCGAAGCCGCGCGATGTGCACTTCGAGGGCATTGGGGGCCACTGCATCGTCGAAGCTGAAGACCTCGGCGATCAGCCTCTCCTTCGACACGACTTCACCGGCCTTGGCGATCAGCCGATCGAGAACCGCCCATTCGCGGCGCCGCAGTTGCAATGGCCGGCCACTTACCTCGGCGGTGGCATGAGTCCGGTCGATCGTAAGATTGCCGATGACCACCACCGGGCTGGGGTCGCCATGGTCACGGCGCAACAAGGCGCGCACGCGCGCGCTCAATTCACTGGCGTCGAATGGCTTCAGCAAGTAGTCGTCCGCCCCGAGATCGAGTCCCTTGACCCGGTCGGCCACATGATCCCGGGCGGTCAATACCAGAATGGGAGTCTTGCAGCCCCGTGCGCGGAGCTTGTTGATCACCTCGAATCCCGACATGCGCGGCAATCCGATGTCCAGGATGATCAGGCCGCAGGGTTCCGATTCGGCCAGGAAAAGAGCGGTCTCGCCGTCCTTGGCACAGTCGGCTGCGTGGCCGGCGCCCTTGAGAAGCGCGAGGATCCCGCGAGAAAGCGCGGGATCATCTTCGACAAGCAGGATTCGAGCCGTGGATGTCTCCCCTTTATTCACCCGCTCGTGTGCGGCTTCGATTTTCTTACTCGACGGATCCTAAAGACCGCGTCGAACCGAAACCCATCATAGAGCGTTACCCTGCGTTTTCGCCACCCTTTATCAAACGAATCCGCCATCAATCGTTTGGTCTGCCCAGCACGGCATCCGTGAGTATGAGGGCGACCCGTCCATTATTCGAACGGGTTCTCGAGCCTAACTCCTGTGGGCGCGAAGTGCTCCGTATTTCTCGTCACGACCGTTAAATCATGAATAAGCGCAGTTGCCGCAATCTGCTTATCCAACGGACACTCCGGATTGGGGACCCTCAAGCGGCCCCACACATGCGCAGCGGTGATCTCGTCGCTTTCCTTCCAGCCGGTCTCCTCCGCCGGACTGCCGGGAGCGACCAGGAGCACCTTCAGGCGATCACCTGCAAGGCGTCACATCGAGTCCGGACCGACCCTTAGGAAAGGGCTCTGCCAAGGCGCTTGCGTTCAGGTTGAGCCAGACGGCGTTGTGCGCAGCCCACGACCGCGAGTTGATCGACGACGAATAGGGTCTTGACATATTGCCTACGCAGTCGTGATCGGCACCGACGACTCTTTTTAGTAGCTATTCAATAATGTCGTTGATGCCCGGCAGCACTGATGCACTCGTCAGGGTGTCGACGATGCAGAAAAGTCGTACGCATGGATGCGTGCGCATTGCTTGATGGCGTCGTTGTGCGCGTGGCACGACTGCGTAATTTTTGGGTGACTAAAATGACGACGCGACGGCCGTACGCTAGTTCGACTGCATCACGGTAAAGGGCAAAGCAGATGAAGTGCCACCGCCCGGAGAGGGGTTTAGGACCGTAACCTGAACTTGGCCAAAACGATGCAGCGATGACGCGGGCACAACTGCATCCAGCAATTCACCATTTTCGTACGTCGTCTGTTGCGCAGCGCCATCAATCTGAACCTGCGACGCTCGGTAGAAGTCACTGCCCGTCACTTGGATCGGATAGAGGAAATAGACATAGTCGAAGGGTTGAATGACGTAACCGATGTAGCCTTGGGTGAAATCCAAACCTTCCAGCTCACCAGCCTGCGCAACCGTATATGCCGGACCGACAACCTCGCCATCCAATGAAACAAAGTAAATGTAGCCGATTGTTCTCGCCTCGTTATCTGCAGTCACCGCGAATCGCTGCGATGCTGGATCGAAGCTTATTCCTTGAATACGCGGAATCGGTGTTGACAGCGACAGCGTGCCCTTGGATTCCAAGGTTGTTGCGTCATACAGGCAAAGGACGCCTGGATTCACAAAGAAACTGCTTACATAAAGGGTATTATTTGGTCCGACCGCTATCCCGGACCCATCGCAGCCAGATGATGTTATATCCGCCCACTGCTGCAGTGGCAGACCGGCGGTGTCGGCAGAGTAAACGCCGATAGCAGCCGCCTCTGGACTGCACCCTTCCTGAGTGAGACATGCGAGCGGCGCATAAATCTTGCCGGCGCTGACTTCGCCGTCACCTACATGAGCGAGTGTGATATTTATCCCCGAGAATGGCGCGGAGTTGGCGTAGACAACCTTCCACTGCGAATCTGTCTCGACGATTTTCTGCGTGGAGAAAAGAAAATTGTTAGTGCCATCCGTGGCATATCCCTGGGTTGCCGCAATTTGCGGGCTGACACCGAAGTTCTGGGGATTGAAGAAACCAGATTTGATCAGAAGACTGCTGGGGCTGAGCGACCTAAGGTTTGGTACCGCCGATGGAGGTGCTCCAGAGTTACTTCCACAACCGGTGAACAGCGACACGTACGCTAAAATAAAGATGCTTGCCGATCTTGATGTCATCGACCAGCTCCACTTAACCTTAACCCCACCCAGTGGACCAAGCTCTTGGAAACAGTCGGAAGGATACGCGCGCGCCGGGCTTGGAACCTACATCGCGCATTTAGATCACTTCGTAGGCAGTCTCCTACGAAGGCGTATGATCGTCATCGATACCGGCAACCCCTATCCTCAGCGCGATGGCGATATGGCGATCGAGGCTCGCCGCGTCGGCACCGGAGTGGCCTCGCCGCGTTACCTGCCGGGCGTGCGACTGGTGCGCGCGTTCAACGCGATCAATTCCGGCGACCTGGCGAGCCAAGCCCACCGCACCGGACAGCCGATTGCGATCCCGCTGGCTGGCGACGACCCGGAGGCGCTGGCCGTGGCGCAGCAGCTGGTGAGGGACGCCGGCTTCGAGCCCGTGGTGGTGGGTCCCCTGTCGCGGGCGCAAGAGTTTGATGTCGGCACGCCGGTGTACACGCGACTCATGACCGCGCCTCAACTGCGTCAGGCGCTCGGACTGAAGTAGGTGCCGCTTGCACCGACGGGCCTTCAACCCTCGACATCCGCCTCCGGACGATCATCTCCCCCGGATTTTTCCTTATGCCAATGTCCCTCTTTGTCCTCATAAGAGATAACACCAGCTTCGCCCGGCTGAGCCTGTTCTCTAGCCGCTAGCTCCGCTGCTTTGCGCGCCTCGTCATGGGTCCTGAACGGCTCAGAAAATGTCTCATCGACTTTGTACGCCCAACCTCCGTCATGTCGAACGATTTCATAAGTAATCTTGGCCATGCCAACTCCTCACCTATCGACTGCGGGACCGCTACTATAGCCGCCAATCGCCTACCTTGTCTGATGGAGTTGTCCTACGCGTACGTCAGGCATCAAGGTCATACTCCTTGCGTGGCTCCCATTGCCGCAGTCCGGCATCCAACGCGCTTTACCGCTCGGCGAAACCTCGGCGCATGCGTCGAGTGCGGCTCGAGCATGAAAGGCGGTATTGTCTAATCAGGAGATCGACGTGCAGAAGTTTTTATTGCCGATGATTGGAATACTGACCGCGGCATTGGCGTGTGGTTGCAACAGTGCGAAGTCCCCGGCAGCAGTCGCCACCGATGTGGCTGCGGCTCGGCAGCAAGCTTCCAGCGAACTGACGGACGCCCGAAAGGATGCGGCGAAGAATGTCGAAAATGCTGCGGCAAACACTGACGGCCAGTCCAAGGATCTCAATGAAGTGGGCGCCAGGTCCGCATATGACGTGGCCGTCGCGCAGGCAGACGGCGATCATAACGTCGCCATCCAACAGTGTCTTGCCCTGACTGGGGCGGCGCAAAAGACTTGCAAGGAACGAGCGGACGCCGGTTATGACCAGGCAAAAACTCAGGCCAATGTTACTCGTCTTTCGAAACTTCAATAGTCATTCGGTGGGACCCCTTCGTCTGCCGGTTCTATTCTCTGGGTGCACCAGCACCTCTCGCGAGCAAAGGCTTTGGGCTCATTCTCCGTCCCAATAATCGACCGGTTGATTCTCTCGGCCCACGAAAACGAGTCGCTGCGGCGTCCCGTCCAGCGCAATTCCGAACTCGGCTTTCACTGCAAACTTGCCTGAATCCGGATACTGCGCCATTTCCAGAGAATGCTCGGTGCTGACGGCGAGATAGCGCAGCTCTTCGGTCCCGGTATTGATGATCTGATGCGCCGTCTCCCTGCCGCCCGCCGGGCAGGCGATAATGTCGCCCGTGCGAATGGGATATCTTGCCTCCCCGATTCGTACTTCGCCGCTACCCTGCAATACGAAAAACATCTCCTCCTTGGCCGGGTGATTGTGAAACGGCCACGCCCGCTTACCCGACGGCACGGCGGTGATGTTATACCCAAGCGTCCGCGCGCCGATGCGCGCACCGATTACTCCGGTCTTGGCCTCGAAGCGCTCGGCAGCGGGGCCGGTCGGCGCAAACTTCGGCGGGGTGGGATCGAGCGAGACATCCGCGATATTGATTATTGGTTTAAGCATGAGTCCTCCGCCTGTCCAGTCTTCTTGTTCAAATCCAAATGCGCTCAGGTGTGATTCCCCAAAAGCTGCCCCGCCCTGCAAACTTACAAATGCTTCGCATCACTCTTCTTATACATATCAGCCAGTGCCCGAACTCGCGCTTGCAAGATACCCATACTGTCGTCGACTAGCTGCTGCTGCGACAAATTTTGCCCGAAAAACGTATGCAGCAGCTCGGCCGGCGGTGCATAAAATCCATTGCGAAGCAAATTGGCATACCGCTTCTGGAATTCGACCGGGTCATGCTTGACCATGTCGAACATCTTGGTGGCGAGCAGCCCGGCGTAAAGATAATTCACCAAATAAAGTGGGTCCTGCACCATCAAACTCCTGGTGGTCCACATGTGCGCCAGTTCAGGTTCGACTGCCGGCCAGATTTCGAATTTGTTCCAGATCGATAAGCTCAGCGCGTCGAGGTCGACGGCATTCTTGATCTTGCCGGCTACGACGCCATCGTAGATGGACTGTTCGAGTGTGCCTTCTTCCGCTGATCCGAACAGGTTGAAGGTCATGTCGGAGATAAGCGCCTCCAAGTAGTAGGCCTTGGCCTTGGGATCCGCACTTGTTTGATACAGATGGTCGTACAGCAGAAATTCGTTGAGCGTGGCGAAGGCCTCGAACATCCAATTGGGACCCCGGGTATAGAACGGCGATACTTCACCCTCAGTCATCAGCTGTCTGTGGATGGCGTGACCTCCCTCATGAACAATGACTCGACTGTCATTCAGCAGGCCCGCACCGTAATTCTCCACGAACAGTCCGGAAGGCACTCCCTGGGCACCTATCGAAAAACCGCCGTTGGTGCGTTTGCCCTGTTCGGTAGCCACATCCATGCGCTCATTGGCAGGATCGAGCAACTGACGAAAGTGCCCGACATAGTCGGGCCCCAACGGCTTGAGCGCCAACAGTGCAGTTGCACGCGTCTGATCCAAGCTCAACCGTGGAGTGGCAAAGCCAGGCGCGGGCAAGGTCAGATCCCAGGACCGCACGTCGCCAATGCCCGTCATGGCCGAAACGTGCTCGACCCGCAGTCGCTGATAGTTTTTGAGCACATCAGCATGGCTTTCGATCGCCGCAAGCGCGTCGGTTACGTCCTTGCGGTCGAGATTCCGACTGAAATACACCATGCTCGGCGCGTCTGGGAAGTGCTGCAAACGCGCCACGCGGTCTTCCAGCCGCACGACGCCCAGAAGTATCGTTGAGTAGATGTCCTCCCGCGACGCATACCCACTCCAACGACCTTGCCAAGCCGCTTGACGAACGGCCCGTTCAGGGTTGAGTCCCAGCATGGAGACGTTCTTTTTCGCATCCAGTTCGCCCTCCGCGGTACTGATCTTTGCGAACGGCGTAGTACGCACCGTTTGCTCATACAGCGTCCACAGATTTGCCAAGGCGGGGTCCGCCACCTCGTCGAGGATGGCTTGTTGTTCTTTGGGGAGCTGATGCGAAACCTCGCGTTCGACTTGAGCCTTGAGATAGGCATAGCCCTTTAGCTGCGGAACGACCATCACGTCCTTCTCAAAGGCTGGGGCGCCGATCGTGCGCAATGCGGCCCCCACGGCGACGAGCAACCTTCCAATTGCAGCATCAGCCTGGCCGCCGGCGTCGACGGCTGCTCGATCGTCAATATCCCGCGAAGCACGCAGAAGCAGATATGCTCTATGGCGCTGCAATTGCGCCAGCAAGACTTCAGCGCGCTGCAAGTACGCAAGCAACGCCCTAGGATCGGTGGGCGCCACCGACGGCAATGCAGATGCCTCCGCAATCCTCGTCTTGAGTTCGGCCTGCTCAATCTCAGGCGTACCGAAATAGCGCGTCTGGTCGATCGTATAAGACTGCGCCGGCGACGCTCCGGAGACCGCTTCAGCTCGCTGCATCGGTCCGATTATCAACGGCACCGAGCCGACGATCGCTCCTGCAACTCGACAAATCATTTCCATTTTATGTCCTCGATGCCCCACCCTCGAGCCCGCGCCAATATACGCTGTCCGGGCTCCCATTCTTGACCCACCTCGCTGCCAAAATATTGCCTTACGGTATACTTGCCGAGCGGACAATCATAAAGACAACGTGATATCGCGATCTACTGGTAAAGGAGCCCGTGGTGCAAATTCACACGATTCCAACACCATCCGCTTTAATCGAATTTGACAAGCTGCGCGATAACTGCGATCGGATGCTGGAACACGTCCATGCGCTGGGCTCCCGTTTGCGACCGCACATGAAGACTCTGAAATCGATCGACGCGGCACGATTTGCGGTCGACCCGCGCCATGGCGGAATTGCGGTGGCAACATTGAATGAAGCGCGGCATTTCTTCGAAGGCGGCTTCAAGGACATTTGCTGCGCGGTCTGCCTGGCGCCGGAGAAGTTCGAGTTGGCTGCGCGACTAAACGCGGCAGGCGCGCACTTTAGCTTCTTCGTCGACAGCGTCGCGGTTGCCAATGCGGTTGTCGCACACGGCGCGCGGTTTTCCCTATGGATCGAGATTGATTGCGGTGAGCACCGCACGGGCGTCGAGGCCGATGATCCGGCGCTGCTGGAAATCGCCGGCATCCTTAGTGAAGGCGGCCAGACCCTAATGGGCGTGGCGACGCACGCCGGGCACTCCTATGCGTGCCGCTCGATCGAAGATATCCGTGCCGTCGCGGAGGGGGAACGTTTGATTGCTGTGCGAGCGGCGAATCGGTTGCGCGCAGCCGGCTTTTCGATTCCGCATGTTAGCGTTGGCTCGACACCTACGACCGTGCACGCCGTTTGCGCCGATGGCGTCACTGAGTTTAGAGCCGGCGTTTACATGGCGGGCGACTTGGTACAGTCCGTACTCGGCTCCCTTGACTTGAACCGCGTCGCGTTTTCCGTGCTCGCCTCGATCATCAGCATGCAACGGGAGCGACATCAAATCGTGGTCGACGCCGGTGGTCTCGCGCTATCGAAGGATCGTGGCACAATGGCGACCGCACACGACTACGGCTACGGCCTGGTCACTGATCTCGGCGGCCAAGCCGCGTTCGGCGACTTGATCGTTGCCGACGTGCATCAGGAGCACGGCGAGATTCGCAACGTACCCTCCCATGTGTTCGATCAGATGGAGATTGGCGGCAAAGTACGCATCCTGCCAAATCATGTGTGCATGACCGCCGCGATGTACGACCGGCTACATGTCGTGAACACCGCAACTCAGTCGGTGGTGGATATCTGGCAGAAGACGAATGGCTGGTAATTCGTCGTCCGAAACTCCTCCAGCATGCGGCCTATGCCACGGTCTATAATCACTTCTTTTGCCTGGCGAAACGCTCCATGGAAAACTCAAAAATCGCGCTCCTGCTTTGTTCCCTACTATTCGCGCTGCCTGGCTCCGCACAGGTGGCACTAAAATCCGATACCCCCAGCATCTTGTTCTGGACGCCGGAACAGCAGAGCGCGGGATATCGCAGCATCGAAAAGATCTACAAGGTAGTCACGGTAAAGCGCGGCTCTAAGGTGCACCCCTTGCCCAGCGCCCCCAAGCAATTGTCGCCGACTTGGGACTTCGCGGGTCGTCAATGGACGGTCGCAGACTATATGAGCGCTAACCGAACCTCCGGTGTGCTCGTCTTGAAGGACGGCAAGATTGTGTTGGAGCGCTATGGCCTGGATCGCACGCCAAGCGATCGCTGGACTTCGTTCTCCGTCGCCAAATCCCTGACTTCAACGCTGGTCGGCGCCGCCATTCAGGATGGCAAGATCAAGGGTCCGGATGACAAGGTCACTGACTACGTGCCTGAGCTCAAAGGCTCAGCCTACGACGGTGTCACGGTGAGGCAGCTGCTCATGATGAGCTCGGGGGTGAAGTGGAATGAGGACTACACTGATCCGAAGTCGGATGTGGCCCAGGCAGGCTTTACCGGCAGCGAGCCGGGCATGGATCCTTTGGTGAGTTACATGCGTCATTTGCCACGCGACGCCGAGCCTGGCACGAAGTGGCATTACGATACGGGCGAGACGGACATGGTAGGCATCATGGTCTCCAATGCCGTCGGCGAACCACTCTCGCAATATCTTTCCGAGAAAGTCTGGTCCACCTATGGCATGGAGCAGGATGCGGTGTGGATGGTTGATGCATCGGGTAAACAGGAACGTGGCGGCTGCTGCATTTCCATGACACTGCGCGACTATGCGCGCGTCGGACAATTCATCTTGGATGGCGGCAAGATGCAAGGTCGACAGGTAGTCCCTTCCTGGTGGGTGGCGCAGGCCACCACCAAGGAGATAGACAACGGCGCCGGTGGCTACGGCTATTTCTGGTGGATCCGAGAAAACGGCAGCTACGAAGCAGTGGGCATCTTCGGCCAATCGATCACTACGTTCAAAGACGACCGACTGGTCATTGTCATCAATTCGGCATGGCCGGCTGCCACCAGCAGAGAGTACGGCGCGGCCAGAACTGCGTTCGTCAACGCATTGCACGAGGCGGCCAAATCGATCTCACGGTAAGCTGGACTTTGGCTTCGGCTCTGCATATCAATCAGTCGATCCGTGTCCGAACCACATGGTAAGCACCTCAGCGAGCCCCCGCTGGGTTGGGTCTCCCACCCACGCCACATATCCGTCGGGCCGAATCAACACGGCGCTGGGAGCGATGACCGGCCCGAGTACCGGAAGCTCCCATGTACCGACGTACTTGGCGTTGAACAGCTTAACCCGATGTGCCCACGGACCGAGGTTGAAGCCTCCGGGCTCACCAAGGTTGAGCAGCACCGGCCGTGCATCGTGCAGCAGGGTGAAAACTCGAAGCGGTCCGTTGGGGGTGACCAGATCGAGATCGGGCATGCGGCGTCCGAGCAGCCGGTGTCCCTCGCCGAGATCGTAATGAATGTCCAGACCGGACATCATCGCGGCGAATCGTCTGCGCGGTTCGTCCATGCCGAGGAGATCGGACATTGTGTCGCGTAGTGCCTTGGTGCGTTCGTCTGGGCGGCGAAGCGCGACTGATGCCATCGTGTTGCGCAGCACCCGGGCAGCAACCGGGTGACGCTCGGCATGGTAGGTATCCAGCAGGCTTTCCGGGGACATCCCCTTGACCACCTGGGCCAGCTTCCATCCCAGATTCACCGCATCTTGCACACCAGTCTGCAGACCCTGTCCACCATCCGGAGCGTGCACGTGTGCGGCGTCGCCGGCCAGTAGAACCCGTCTGTCGCGGTAGGTCGCAGCTTGTCGGGTCATGTCGGTGAACCTCGAGATCCAGGTTGGACTATGGATCCCGTAGTCGGTCCCGCAGACGGCGATAAGCGCCTCGCCGAGATCGCGCAGGGTAGGTTCGGTCGCGGGTCCGACGTGCTGTTCGGTCACTGTGACCCCGACCGGTCCGCGATCCATGTAGACCACCTCGCCGTCCCGGATCTCGTACTCCATCCTGCCGAAGGAATGGATGCCAAAGGCATTGCGGTGGATGCCCCATTCCGGTTTTTCGGCCATCTCGACTTGGGCGATCAAGCTGCTCGTTGTCGGATCCCATCCGGGGAACTCGATGCCGGCTGCCTTGCGGACCCGGCTGCGTCCTCCGTCGCATCCGACGAGATACTCCGCCCGCAGGGACTGGCCGTCGGACAGTTCGACGTCGACGCCGGTATCGTCTTGCGCAAAACCCGTCACTTCACGTCCGCGATAGATCGTCACTGCCAGCTCCCCTACCCAGCCGGCCAGTATTCGCTCGATGTCGTTCTGCCACAGCCCGAGCCCATAGTTGTGCCGGGTGGGAAAGTTGCTGATGTCCAAGCGGGTTCCGGCGAACATCGCGACCTGCGCCTTCTGCCCCTCCGACAGGAACCGATCCGCGATCCCGCGCTGATCGAGAATCTCGATGGTGCGCGAGTGCAGGCCGCCCGCGCGCGAGCCGGTGAGGTCCTGGTTGGCGCGCCGCTCGACGATGGCAGCGTTGACCCCCGCCAGCGCCAACTCGCCTGCCAACATGAGCCCCGTCGGACCTCCGCCGGCGATCACCACCGCATGCTCGGTCATCGCGACACTTTGGTCGGCCGCCGCTGCACGTCGAACACCACACTCATTTCGTGACTCCCACTTCCGCCGGTTCTCGCATTCGGCCGCGATGCTGGAGCACGACCCCGGTCTTCCGGCAAGCCCCCGGGTGCGCTATATTCTGAAAGAGCCCAGGAGCGGTTTTTTCCTCTCCTTAATTCCTTCGCAAACGATGTATATCGCCTGCCTCTGGTCTGGACGGACCCGAGGGACCCGATCTTCGCGGCTTCAAGCGGCAAACAGGAAGTTACTATGGCGCGCAAGATTTGGCGGGTGATAAGGATCACCTTATCGGGCCTCCTCGGGCTCCTCCTTATATTGATCGTCTGCGCCATCTCCTACCGCGCGATCCGCCAGCACCAAAACTCAGCGGCCCTCGCCATTCACACACCAAACGGTATCGAAGAAGCCATGTTCGTCGCAGTAGGTGGCATCAATCAATGGATCACGATCCGCGGACAGAACCGCGACAACCCCGTGGTGCTATTTCTGCACGGTGGGCCAGGAACACCGACCAACCTGCTTGACTTCTCAATGGCCCCCGCTTGGACGCCGAACTTCACTCTCGTGCAGTGGGATCAACGCGGCGCCGGCAAGACGTTTGCAAGTGGCGGCACCACAGCCGCCGACATGACCATCGATCGAATGGCGCAAGACGGGATCGAATTGGCCCAGTTTCTTCGGGAGCATTTGCATAAAGACAAAATCATCATCGTCGGGCATTCCTGGGGCACGATCCTAGGCATCCACATGGCCAAGGCACGACCCGATCTCTTCTACGCCTACGTCGGAGCCGGGCAGGTCGTAGACGCAAGAGAAAATGAAGAACTGAACTTCGCCCGTGTCCTCGACAAGGCAAAGGCCTTAGGCGACACCAAGGCCGTAGCTGAACTGCAGGCTTCCGGACCACCACCCTATCCGGTAATGAAGGCCCTCACCACTCAGCGCATTTGGGCCCAAACCTACGAGCACGCCGATTCCTACGTCGCGACAGAACAAGCCTCGAGCTTGTATGCCCCCGGCTATTCGTTCCTAGATCTTTATCACGCGATTCAAAGCATTCGATTCACACTGGATACGTTCATCGGACCCACGATGTCAGGTCCCGCCATGAAAGTTGACCTCAAGGCCTTAGGACCGGATTTTGCGATTCCAATATTCGTATTCGGAGGGCCTGATGACTACATCACGTCCCCCGAACTCGCAAAGGCCTACGTCGATACGCTCAACGCGCCCCAAAAGGAATTCGTGATGCTGAATGCCGGCGGTCACTTCGCCATATTCACGCATCCAGACGCATTCCTGAAAGAAATGAATTCACGTGTGCGGCCTTTGGCATTGACGCCGCGCGATTAGAAGTCTTAGTCCCGCGATGCATCTATTTTAGCAAATCCCCATGCCCATTATCAGACTCCCGCTTTTTGAAGGACGACCCTAAAATGCGCGCGCCGACATACCTCGAATGCAAGGAGCGCACGATGCCCGATCCCGCGATCACGATGAACGGCCTGCTCGACGCTGAGTATTTCGATTTCAAATCCACTCAGGTCGGCGATACCTTCCGAATTTTTGTCGCAAAGCCACCGTCTGTCGACAAAGACAAACGCTACCCTGGTATCTACGCCGCGGACGGAAACGGCTCGTTCCCTATGGTGACAAGCATCCAAGGAACACTCGCCTGGGGCGGCGAGGCACCTGCCGCATATGTCTTCGGCGTCGGATACCCCACAGAGGGCGGATACCTGCAGGCGGTCTTGAAACGCAACAGAGACTATCCGCCCACGGACGCGGGCGAATATGCACGCGCCATGTTGGGCGCAACCTTTGCGGCTGGCGGCGCTGCGTTCCTGCGATTCTTGACCCAAGAACTCAAACCTGAACTGGAAGGCCGTTACGCGATCGACGCCAACGATTCCACCTTCTTCGGATCATCACTCGGTGGACTGTTTGGGGCTTGGACACTCCTCACGTTGCCGGCGACATTTCAGCGTTACATTCTCGCGAGCCCCGCCATCACCTGGAACGATGAAGAAGTCTGGCGCTGGGAACAAGCTTGCGCCGATGCACGCAGCGACCTGCCGGCAACGGTCTTCTTGAGCGCCGGCGAGTTCGAGGCCGCCGATGTAGCGCGCCGCTACGCGCTAGAAACAGCCGAAAACAACCCGATGCTGCGCCCGCGGATCAAAGTGATGATCGCCTGGTTTGAAGAACATGGCTGGCCAAGAACCGCAGAGATCGGTCCCGAATTCGCAGACAGATTGCGGTCTCGCAATTACGCAGGCCTCAAGATCCATTGCCATAACATGCCCGACGAAACTCATATGTCCGTGCCGCCGGCGGTGATC
>Ga0210406_10001639_pt1 | contig 26874 bp, 26 predicted proteins | sample IncBWC30MmetaG_FD_155454 | JGI IMG/M metagenome (GOLD analysis project Ga0210406, IMG submission 155454) | Forest soil microbial communities from Barre Woods Harvard Forest LTER site, Petersham, Massachusetts, United States - Inc-BW-C-30-M | ecosystem: Environmental > Terrestrial > Soil >... | reverse complement strand
CGGAAGGCCGATGTACTACGAGGCCCGGTACCGGCGCGCGGAGGACGGCCAATATCGCTGGTTCATGGTGAGGGTGGTGCCGCAACGGAACAAGCGCGGGAAAATCGTGAAATGGTTCGGACTACTCGCGGACATTGAAGATAACAAGCGTGCTGGGGAAGCCTTGCAGCGAAGCCAGTTTTATATCAGTGAAGGACAGCGCGTTGCCCAAATGGGAAGTTGGACTTTCAACGGAGGTGGATTCGAATACTGGTCCTCCGAGTTGTTTCGGATCCATGGCCTTGATCCGAGTGGAAAGCCGCCAACAGTAGAAGAATATTTGGCTCTTGTACACACGGAAGATCGCGCGTTCATGAAACAAGCCATCACGAAGATGCTGAATGACCAGCTTGCTTTCGACTTTACAAAACGAATTGTGCGACCTGACGGAGCGATTCGTCACATACGTTGTGTGGGTGTTCCGGTCACGCAAGGGGGGACTTTCCAGTGTTTCCTTGGGACAGGGATGGATGTTACTGAGCAAGAGCGACTAACGGAGGAACTGCGCCTGAGTGAGCGGTATCTCAGCGAAGCGCAGAGCCTGGCCCACACGGGCAGTTGTGCCATTGATGGTACAAGTCGCGAGACCGTGTACTGGTCCGACGAAATGTTCCGACTTTTCGACTTTGATCCACAACAGGGCTTACCGATATTCGACCAATGGCTGCAGCGAGTACACCCAGAAGACCGCGAAAAGCTGAAGCTGGCGAATGAAAGGACATTCCTCAATAAGGTGAATTGCGACGTAGAGTTCAGAGTCGTGAAGCCCGATGGAACAGTCCAACACATTCATGGCATCGGCCATCCGGTTTTGAGTGCGACTGGAGAGCTTGTTCAAGTGCTCGGCACAATGGTCGATGTCACCGAGCGCAAGCGCGCCGAAGAGGCGCGCGACAGGCTGCGACAACTGGAGGCCGACCTGGCGCACATCAATCGTGTAAGCACGTTGGGGGAAATGGCAGCGTCGCTGGCACACGAAATCAAGCAGCCCATTGCTGCAACCATCACCAGCGCCAACAGCTGCATGGAATGGCTCGCACACGAACCGCCCAATCTGGATCGGGCCCGCGCGTCAGCAGCCAGAATCGATAAGTATGGGAATCGTGCGGCTGAAATCATCGACCGTATACGTTCGTTCTACAAGAAATCTCCTTCACGACGTGAGTTGGTCGACGTGAACGGAATTATCGAGGAAATGCTCACGCTGCTGAAATGTGAGGCCGACCGATACTCGGTTGCCATGCGTACCGAACTTGCGGCCGAGCTGCCCAAAATCATGGCGGATCGGGTGCAGTTGCAGCAGGTGTTCATGAACCTCGTGCTCAACGCCATCGAAGCCATGCGGGACTCAGGCGGGGAGCTTACGGTGAAGTCGCAAAGGCAGGACGGTCAACTCCAGTTCTCGGTCAGCGACACCGGCGTGGGGCTGCCCACGGAGAAGATGGATCAGATCTTTTCTGCGTTCTTTACTACCAAGCCACAGGGCACCGGCATGGGATTATCCATCAGCCGTTCCATTGTGGAGTCGCACGGTGGCCGGGTGTGGGCGGCCGCCAACGATGGACGGGGTACAACGTTCCATTTCACTTTGCCGATCCAGGTCGCGGAATCATCGCCCTTGATTGCCTGAGACACTTCTTCGTTTCGTCATTCGGATCTCAACATTGGTGCATCTGGCTTTCGGCAGGCTGTGAGCGCCGCCCGCACGCCCGCTCGCCGCACGTCGACCTGCGCAGGGGAGTGAGCCATCACGTTCAAACATAATTCTCGGCGAGCATATCAGCGGCGCTCTCATCCAGTTGCTCCGCGCGACGTACTTCTTCAAAGCGCGCCAACAAATCGTCAGGCCTCAACCGCCGTTTTTCGGCACCCTGAAAATCGTGAATGATCTGGCCGCGGTGCATCATGATCAGGCGGTCTCCCAAGCTTGCTGCCTGGTGCATCGAGTGGGTCACCATTAATGTAGTCAGTTGGGCGCGCGCAACCACGTGTTCAGTTAACGCGATCACCTGGTCCGCGCTTTTGGGGTCAAGGGCAGCGGTGTGCTCGTCCAGCAGCAGGAGTTCGGGACGCAGCCACGTAGCCATCAACAGTGTCAAGGCCTGCCGCTGGCCGCCTGAGAGACTGCCAATGGCGTTCTCGAGCCGATCCTCCAGTCTCATGTTCAACCGACTCACCTCATCGCGCATTCTCGCCACCAGAGACGCTTTCAATCCCCAACCGAGGCCGCGTCCACGCCCGCGCAGGGCGGCAAGACTGAGGTTGTCCTGGATGGTGAGGCTTGGTGAGGTGCCGCTAAACGGATTTTGAAACACGCGTCCAATCAACTCAGCACGCGCATGCTCGGGCCATCGCGTGACGTCCTGCCCCGCCAGTCGAATGCTGCCTTCGTCTACAAAAAACGTCCCGGCCACAGCATTCAGCAGCGTGGACTTCCCCGAGCCGTTGGTTCCAATGATGATGACCCACGATCCGGCAGTCAGTTCGAGGTTGACGCCGCGCAGCGAGTGCACCTCATTCGGCGTACCCGGGTTAAACGTCTTTGAGACCGCCCGGATGTCAAGCATGCGCACCCCACATCCGGCCCTTTCGAATGAACTGTGGAACAATGAGGGCCACGAACACGAACATGGCTGTAATCAATTTCAGATCATTGGGGCTGAGACCCCAACGCAAGGCCACCGCTACCATCAGCCTGAACAGCACGGATCCCATGACGGCCCCGATAATCGTCAAGCCCACCTGATTGGTTCCGACCAGCGCCTCACCAATGATGACGCTTGCCAGTCCCCACACCACCATTCCGATTCCCATACCCACGTCGGCGAAGCCTTGGTATTGCGCCAACAGTGCACCAGAGAGCGCCACGAAGCCGTTCGAAATGGCTATTCCGAACACGATCATGTTTCCGTCATTCACTCCCAGAGCGCGGATCATCTGCACGTTGTCACCGGTGGCCCGCATAGCAATGCCAAGATTTGTCCGCAAAAACCAATACAACAACGTGCCAGTCAGCAGGACAGCCAAAGCAATCGCGCCCAGCACCATGGCATCGCGTACGCTGACGTCCCAGCCGGCGAGATCGAAGGTGGTAGCTCCGCGCATCAGCTTTACACCGATTCGCTCCGCCTGCGTGGCGAGAGTATTCACCCCGAGTAGCGAAAGGTTGCTGCTGCCCATGACGTGAAGGTTCACGGAGTACAGCGCTGTCATGACCAGGATGCCTGAAAGCAGCGGATTGATTTTGAAGCGCGTGTGCAGCGTGCCCGTGCAGGCGCCGGCAAGCACTCCCGTTCCAAAAGCCGCAAGCGATGCGACCGGCGGCGTCACGCCATGAATCAGCAGGGTGGCGGCAACCGAAGCGCCAAGCGTGACTGACCCATCGGCTGTGATATCCGGAAATGTGAAAATCCTGAAGCTGATGAACACGCCCAACGCCAGCAACGACAGGATGAAGCCGATCGTGAACGTGCCGACCAGAAGACTCATATGCGTTTTACTTTCATTCCTTCTCAGACACCGCGGCGATCCAGCAAGCGCCGCGAACAAACTCGCTCTGTTGTGCGCCGGCGGCTTTACGGGCATCAGCCAGGAGGTGCAGCACACCCTGCAAGGTTTCCGTCTCGAACAAGGTCGAGACCGTAGCTTTCAGATCGATGTCTCCCTTTTTGAGGGGCCGATAGGAAAACGCTGCGGCGTGAAAGTGTCCCACTGGCGATGCTTCGCTTCCCATGCGTCGGAGTAGTGGAGTTAACGGGTCGGTGGCGGAACTGGCCGCGACCCCGGAAATCAATACCAGGGACCGCGAATAGAGCCGCTCCGTCGAGAACGACAGCCAGGTGCGAACTTCGGGATATTGGAATGGTGAAGTGTTCGCGACTGGTGCCGTAGCCGGTGAGCGACGAAGAGCGGCTCCCACCAGTCCAGCGGATTCCACCACCATCACCATTCCGATAGCGGGCGCGCCCGAGACCTCTAATGCGGTGGCCACCAACTCCGAGAACGCGACGGGACGATCAGCATGGGCAGCTTCGAACCGCAACAGGTGGGTGAACCCGCCCTCGCATCGGAGGCCGTAAAGGACATTCACTTCCGGGACCAGATCTCCACTGCAAACCATGAAGTCCGGAACATTGGTGCCGTCCGTTGGGAGATATGCCGCGGATCCGCCCACAGCAAGGAATTCTCCAAACCTCGACTGCGCATCCTCGAAACCGTGCCCGAAAGCCCCCAGACCGAGCCCGAACGTTGATGCGGGAAACTTCAGGGATTGGCAATCTCTCGGACCGAACCCGCACGACTTCAGTAATCCTGGATCTCCGATAAGCTCGAAGGTCAACGGCTTTTGCGAGGGACATTCCAGCATCTCGAATGCTGCGGACGCTGAGGTAAAGCGGCGTATTTCGGACTTGCGCTCGATGGGATTCGCCGGTGCCTGGTTGGTCAGCAGGATGGGTGACAGTTTGCAAAGATCCAAGACCTGTTTGACCCGGACGGAAGGGCTCACAATGACCAGCGTCCCACCAATCTCCTTCAGTTGCCGATAAATCAGCATCAATAGGCCCACACCAGCAGAACTTAGGAACGAAACCTCTGACAGGTCGAGCCGAATAACGTGCGCGCCTTCCCGGACGAACTCCTCCAGGTTCGTGCGCAAGTGTTCTGTCCAATAATTGTCGAGGCGCCCCCTCACCTTCACTGCGAGCGCGTCCTCGATCTGTTGTGTGCTGATTTCCATCTCTGGGCTAGGGGCGTACCTTCTGCGCGAACTCGGCGGGAATCGTGATACCCAATTCCGCCGCATTGCTTCGGACGATCGCCATTTCCTCGACGGCCACTTCTTCGATCGGCATATCTCTCGGATTTTCACCAAGCAAAACCCGGCCGGCCAGCTTTCCAGCGACCAACGAGGAGTACTGCATTCCGACACCGAGGCACGCCAGACCACCGCGGGGCAGCGCCGAGCATAGGTCGGTGATCAGGGGGAGGCGCGCGTCCTTCGCACCCTTCACTGCGCCTTCATATCCTTGAATGCCCGTGTTGTCGGCCGGCAACCACACCACCTGGATGTCGCGCCCAGCCAGGATTTGGACTGCTTGTAACACTTCGCTTGATCCGCTAACAGCAATCTGCTCGAGTCTGATGCCGCGTTTTTGAAATACTTCGCGCGCGACCGCCTGTTCCTTCACCGAATTGGCTTCAGCCGGGTTGTACATCGTTCCTACAGCACGCAGTCCTGGTACCAGTTTCTGCATGAAATCCAACATGTGGCTCACAGGCGGGAAACTGCCGACCCCGGTCACGAATGACAAGTGTTCCATATGGCTCTTGCCCGCTCCCGCGGCAATGGGATCGCTCACACAGGTGAAAACCACTTTTTTGTGCTTTACCGTGTTGCAAGCTCCGGCAAGGCATGGCGTCGAGATGGTCATGATCAGGTCGACGTCGGAGCTGTCGTAATTCTGAAGAATGGCAGGGATATTGATCATTTCCCCTTGCGCATCTGCCCTCACTACTTCCAGGTTCTTTCCCAGTTCGAGGCCACTGGCTTTGAGTCCGTCGAGGAGGCCGTTCACGCAATAGTCGTTACTCACACCATGCGCATAGTAAACAATCGCAGCTTTGAATTTCCGCCCGCCTGCGCCCGCATTGGCGGCGGCCATTCTTCGATGTCCAAGGTCGGAGAGCAGCAGGATTGACGAGAGGAGGGCGATCAACGCAAGACCTATCATTAACCGCTTTAGCACAGACCACACGGGTGATTGAGCGAACGCGCGCATCACCTTGGTAGCAGGCTCCTGTGGTGTGACGCGACATTATACTGATCATTCTGCAGAAGGGACGGAAATAGCGAGAAGACCCAAAAACGGAGTCCTGATCCTCTTTTTGCTCGCACACGCTCGAATCACGCGCTTCACGACACTCATTTTCGGGCAAATCGTGCGTAAACGTTTAGGCGTGCCTTGCGGACTGTCGTCCTAATCCGCTCGACGCCCACCTGGAACACTTCCAAATCCCCGTCGCGAGATACCTCGACCTTCCGCGGCTGCCGCCCGGAAGCGAGTGTTCGGCTTGCCTACGGTCAGACTCTCAGCTCGCCGCGCATTTTTGACGCCGACCCACGAATCTCCAATGGCGTGCAATTTAGGGCAGAAGGGAAGTTCGTCGCCTATCCTATCGCGGAGAATGGCGTGGATAACGGGATTCAGCCCATCGAGGGCGCTCCCGGGCACCAGATCACCCACTTCAATGCCGGACGTATCCTCTCGTTTCACTGGCCGCCAGATGGCAAGCGTCTTGGCATCCTCCGAGCCGTTAGCTGGCTTAGAGACCGATAGCGAAGGGTTGGCGGGTGGTGATGTGGCCACTCGCCGGTCATTACCTTGTCCTTCCGATACCTGCGTCGGTCTTATCAGGCACCCTAACATGGCCATTGTGAAAGTCCGTCCGAAGGAGCTCTAGAAATGAGCCTGCGATTATCCCCCGATCGCCGATCCTTCAAGCAGTTTCTATCCACTCTATTCCGGCAAATACAAATGTCGGGACTGCGCGGAAGCGCGGACGATCGGATTGACCCTCAGTGGCTGCCGAGCCTGACCCAGATCAGGCAGGAAGTGAAGGCTGGAGGGTTCGACCTGAATACGCTCACAGACCGCCTCACGAAGTTAATCCAAAGAGTAGTTCATGCCGGCGGAGCTGGTGTGTGGTTGTTCACGAACGATGAGGTCTTCTTGTACGCAGCGACGGGAACCGCATCCAACGATGAGCGACTGCGGCTTGAGGTGCTTTCGAAACTGGCGAGCGCGTGTCAGCTTAGCAAGGGTCCAGCTTCTCGCCTTGCAAACCCGCTTGCAATCGGCATTGGTTACAACGGCAGCGATCTGGGCGATGCCAACTCTTTGGTGGTTGAGTCCATCCAGCTGGGACAAAAGGTTGCGGGAGCGTTAGCCGTATTCTCCCACGAGTTCAATGCCTTCACTGAGAACGATGTCGCCAATCTTCACTTGCTCGCCGACCTGCTGTCACAGGCACTCAGTAAGGCCGCTGAAGCGGAACTGTCAGAGAGCGTGGCCCTGGAGCCCGCAGCCATGCTGCAACTGATCGAGCGAATCATTGCGGCCCTGCAAAGGATGTTGGAGAGCGATGTAACTGCGCGTCACTCGATCCGTCGACTTCCACAGAGTGAACTCCGGCACGAGCTTCCCAATACAGAGACCTATACAAAACCGTTCCGGGATTCCCACGAACCTGGTCCCGCAACCGGCGGCACGGAAGAGATGGGGGGAACGAAGACGGGGCATGATCATAAGCTGCTTGCGCCGCTTGGGGCCTCAACGTCTGTGTCTCCGCTCCATGAAAAAAACGTTCCTCGGATCGGATGGTGGGCAGCTCAAACGAGCAACCTGGCGGAAATTTCAACCCTTGGGCTCGTTCGCGGGAAGTGGGAGCGCACACTCGCTTGGGTCACGAACATCACCTCGCGCATAACCACTGCCCAGCCCACTGTCGTTGTTCAGCGAGGTCCGCAAGGTTCGTTTCTGCGTGCTATAAAACTCACCAAGACTCGGCTTCAGGTGCTTCTCCAGTTGCAGTCGAAGCGTCGCGTATACCTCAGAGCCGCTCCGGTCATGGCAATACTGGCAATCGTTGTCCCCTTCCTACTGCTGAGGAAGAAGACCGACTTGTACAATCCCGCTGAAACCGTAGCTTCCAGATCGCGGAGAACCGCGAGAGAGAACACTGTTTCGCCCAGCGCGGCGCAGTCGAACGCTCGCCAGGCACCCCTCACTGAGCCGTTCGGGGCTTCTGCTCCGCTACAAATGAGCCACATGCATGTGACCGATCGCGCAACCGAGGCCGCAGTGCGGACTCTAAGCCGCTTCGAACTGGCCGGACTACGTCGCCGGGCGGAATATGGGGATGATTCTGCGGCATTCCAAATGGGAATGGCTTACGAGATCGGACGTGGGATCCCACAACGGTGCGCAACCGCTGCTCAATGGGTCACGAAGGCAGCTCGTGAAGGCAACACGGCGGCCCAATATAATCTCGGGCTGCGCTATCGCGATGGTGACGGGTTGCCACGGAATGAGGATGAAGCTGTCAAGTGGTTGCAGAAGGCGGCAGCCCAGCATAGTTCCGATGCCCAGGTGGCGCTGGCGTCGCTTATCACCCATCAGGCTCGTGTTATTCCTTCTTTACAGACGTCGCCCTAGTAAACCGTCGATCCTGATTTTTCGCCCGACACAGACCAGGCTGGCTGATTGCGGTGACTGGAATTGCGACTCCGGACCGCACTGGCAGGCCTTCGCCCGCAAACTAGTAGGACGGCGGCGGCGCTGGGTGGAGTATTCTCGCGCCAAGGATGAGATGTTCGCCTACACGGACATCAAGCAGGCCCCCTGGTATGTGGTCAACGCGGAAAACAAGAAGAAGGCGCGCCTTAACGTTATCCAGCATCTGTTGAATCTTATTCCTTACGAAGACCTCACTCCCAAGCCTCTGAAGCTTCCACCCCTCGGAAAAACGAAGTATGTCCGGCCCCCGATGCAGGACCAGACCTTCATTCCCGAGGTGTACCGGTGATTCTTTCCAATTTTTGAGGAGTGGGAATTACACATGCCCAGTGATCTATTTCGGATGTTTCCAATCGAGGGAACCAAGATTCTGCTGGTGCTCTTTCTCTCGTTCTGATCGGCATGAAGAGAGAGGAACACAAGTTCGATCCCCGACGACATGCCTTCGGAGGCGTCCGCACTTTCCCGCTGATTGGATTGATCGGATACGTAATGGCGCTCCTGGCCGGCAGCCAATTGCTGGCGGTGGCATTGGGCTTCGCGGTGGTGGGCGCACTTCTGGTCGTTTCCTATACCCACAAGCTTTCGACTGAGAACAATTCGGGCGTCACCACAGAAGTCTCTGCGCTAGGAACTTATCTGATAGGCGCACTGGTCTGCCACGACCAACTTTGGATTGCTACAACCATCACCGTCATCAGCATGTTTTTGCTGGTTCTGAAAACTACTTTAGAGGGTTTGACCCAGCGAGTTCCCCCGGAAGAAATATTCACCTTCACCAAGTTTCTTCTGCTCACGGCCGTCATTCTTCCTGTTCTGCCGCGCGCTGCTTTGACGCAATTCCAGATCAATCCCTTCAAGACCTGGTTGGTCGTGGTTGCCGTGAGCACGGTTTCCTACGGCAGCTATCTGCTGCTGAAGGTAACGCATGGACGAAACGGCGTGCTTCTTTCCGCCTTACTGGGTGGGGCCTATTCTTCCACCGTAACGACTATCGCACTCGCCCGACGATCAGCAGCTGAACAGCAGCCCCATCTGTTTGCGGGAGGAACTTCTGATTGCCTCCGGCATGATGTATCTTCGCCTGGCATTGCTGCTGGCCCTTTTCAACCATAGCCTTCTCCGCGTTCTGGGCTTTCCCCTGGTGCTGTTGGCCGGCTCGGCCGGGCTGGCGGGGTGGTTGTGGTCGCGTGTTCCCGACCCAGTTTCCCGGAAAAGCGACCGCAAAATCGAACCTGGCAATCCTCTTGAACTGCGGGCCGCCTTGTTATTCGCAACCCTATTTGTTGCCATGGTGATAGTGACACACCTGGCGATCGTTTATTTGGGGCACAAGGGCGCATACGCTCTAGGCGGAATCATGGGACTCGCTGACGTCGATCCCTTCATCCTGGGAATCGCTCAGTCAGCCGGGCGAGACGTTCCTGTAATCGTAGGCGCAGCAGGAATTGTTATAGCGGCGGCCAGCAATAACGTGGCCAAGGGTTTCTATGCGTACCGCTTTTCAGATCGGACGACTGGCTTGCAGAGTCTGCCCTTGCTCATGAGCCTCGCGCTGGCTGGGCTCATGCCATTGATCTGGCTGCTGAGATAATCGCTTTGCCGGCAGCGACTGCTACTTCCCTTTCATGCGCGAATCGAATCGATACCCGAATGTGAACATCCATTGATCGTAGTTCTGCCCTGCCCCGCGGTTCCAGGTGTATCCCGATTGCACGAAGTAGCGGGGCCCGAGGGAGGCCTCAAAGTTTCCCGTTACGAAGTGTGAGTTATCATGCGTTGTCGAAGACGCGAAGGTCTGTCTCCCGCCCAGAACTTCCCAGCGCAGATTGTCATTGAAGTTTCTCGAAAGGGAAAGCGATGTGTAGGAACCGCTGCCGAAGGTGCTGGTGAATTTTGAATAGTGCACATCGGTGCGCGTGCCGATCCAGGGCATGCGGCCGACAGTCACGCCATAAAGCTGGTTCCATGAAGCCTTCGCGTCGCCCGAGCGGTTACTTCGCCCAAGCAAGTTGTAGACCCAAATATCTTTCACGACCTTAACCCGCACGCCCCCACTGAATCCCTGGAACAGGTACTTGTCCAGCAGTCCTGTATCTACCAGCGCCGCGTCGTACGTCGGAATATCGCGGAGGTATGTGTGGTTCAGGTCGAACTCGATGCGTGTCGTGGGCTGCAGTCGTACGGTCAGAAAACTTCGGCTGATTCCCGCGCCGGGCGCCGCGACCTGCGGATTACCGCTCGGACTGTCGGCCTGCAGCGCGTGGTAGATCGAGAGGTAGCGTTTGTAGAAAATGCCGTTCTCGAAGAACACGAACGGGCGATCGATATTCCACTTCAAGAGGCCGATACCAAAGCCCGACGTGCTCGTATACCGTATGTTGTCGAACGTCCCGCCCTCAAAGTTGACGAAGGCTCCACCAATGCGCCGGTTCGGATCGTAGTTCCAGGAAGTTGGATTGGGACTTGAACCTGCGAAAATTCCTGCCGTCACGTTCTGGGTGAGTCGTCTCCCCAAGTAACCGCCGTCGATAGTGTCGAGGCTGGTAGCCCATGGCAGGTAGAGTCGCCCGAAGCCCGCAACCCATCTCGAGTTGGGATTGTCATACGTGAGGCCGATGGTATAAGTGCGATTGATCAGATCCTGAATGGTTTCTTGTCCGGCATGCGATTGGTTGTTGATGCGGCCGCGCCAGAAGCCATTCAGATTCCAGTACGTGCCGTTGATGCGGGTAATGTCTGTGCGAATCATCATGCCCGCGTTCGAACTCAGGCCGCTCCCGGCGTCGTGAGTGGATACTCCCGAGTAATCGAAACCGATACGCCCGCGCGCCCGGTTGATTTCGGGAAGAGGCGGCCGCGGAACTACCACGCGCGCTTCGTCGTCAAGTGTATCCCCCTCGCTGAAGGCGATCACGACCGGGTATTTTCTGGTCGAACTCAGCGAGCGCTGCGCGATGAGCGATTGAGTATCTTCAGAAGACAAGTAAGCCCAGTCTCCGACCTGTACCGGCCGAGTAGAGTTATGAATCTCACCCACCGCGGATGACAGCGCAGCCGAAGCGACTTCCAGTTCGGCCACAGGCTGCGCTTCCACGCTGGCTTTCGCAGTGGCCTTTTCCGAAGGGTCGATGGCTTTCACCTCGAGCTTCATGCCCTCGGTCAGGCCGTCGTTGCGGCCTCCCTCGAGGTAAGCCACTCCCTGGGCAACATACTTTATGCGGAACGAAACGCGGAGATCCGGGTTGGCTTGGGAGAACGTTGCGTTCGGATCGTTAGCGCTCTGGGCCTCTTCCTGGGGCACCGTTGCGTCCGCCTGCTGTGTTGGTGCCGGAGTGGAGTTGCCTGCCCCTATCGCTGTGGCTGTTGAGGTTTGGGCGCCTTGGTTCTGCGCCACCGGTTGTGTCGTCGGAGCAGGCAAGGGTGGGAGCGAAGGTGGTGGACTCGGAACGCCAGCCTGGGGTTCGGAGCTTGCTGCCTGTGGAATCTGGTCCCGACGATGGATGCGAGAGATCAACGGCACGGACGCGGCGCCGGCCGGGCCCCGTCGTTTCTTAGTGTCTGTGGCTGCCTTTTCCGGAAGGGGCAGCAGTGTCAGGAGAACCTTGTTGCCGTCCGTCGTGACGCTGTAGGGTCGGGCAGCACTCAGCTCAACCGCCACTCGCGTGACGGGATTATGAGGATTGTTGTCGACGATCGAATGAATCGTGCTCACACCATCATGATTGATGGTGACCGGCATGCCCCAGTCCCCCGGCACGATTCCCGGCAACTCTACGAAGATCCGGTCAGGATTCGTTGCAACTGAAACCTGCGGCGTTCCGGCCGGAGCGGTCAGAGTAATTTCCACGCGGGTGTTGCTGCCATCTGGGGCGACGGAAATATTCAGAATTTTTGCGGAATCAGGCGCGCCCTGCGCCCAGGATGCGGAGGACAACACCAATAGGATTCCGAAATTACGAAAAAGCCTCACGCCCTACTCCATTCCCTGAGAGATTAAGCTGAACATCGCCGGCGTGACTATCCGCCGTTGCCGTTTCGATGGCACTGGTAGCAATTCACGCTGTTGTACACGTATCCGTTGACGTGGCGATGATTCCCATCCGTGTTCGACTTCGTGTGGCAGTTCGTGCATTGGAAGATACTGTAATTAGCCGAATTCGTGTGGCAGGTGGCGCAGACTCCGTTCGCGTTGCCGTGATTCATGGGGAACCAAGTGTGATTGAAAGTGGCTCCCAGCCAACTGGAAGTCGTGTGGCAAGTGGCGCAGCTTGTTGGGAATCCTGCCGACACGTGATTCGGACTATTCGTAGCCTGGTACTCCGCCCTGTGACAGCTGAAACAGTCGGTCGGGACTGTGGTGTAGTTGTTGTTCACGTGACAGCTTGCACATGCCACGGACGTGTGCTTGCCCGTTAACGGAAAACTGGTGTTGTTGTGGTTAAAGGTCGCAGGGCTCCAGGCCGCCGTACTGTGGCACACGTCGCACTGCTGCGGGAACCCGGACGTCGTGTGGTTTGGGTTGTTCGTGTTCTGAAAATCCTTCAGATGGCAGCTGACGCAGGTCGTGTTTGTAATGTTGTAGTTCGCATTGGCGTGACATTGGCTGCACTGCAATCCGGAGTGAGCGCCCGTCAATGGCCATCCGGTCGACGCGTGATTGAAAGATGTCGCATTCCAGTTCGAGGTCGTATGGCAGATCTCGCACTGCTGCGGGAAGCCGGCCGTCGTGTGGTTCGGGTTGTTCGTGTTCTGAAAATCCTTCAAATGGCAGCTGACGCAAGTCGTGCTGCTCAGGTTGTAATTTCCGTTCGTGTGGCACTGCGCACACGTCACGCCGACATGCGCTCCAGTGAGCGGGAAACCAGTCTTGGAGTGATCGAAAGTTGCAGGCTGCCACGCTGATGTCGAATGGCAGACTTCGCACTGCTGTGGAATTCCGGCGGTAGCGTGATTCGGATTCGTCGTACCCTGAAAGTCCTTCAGGTGGCAGGAAACGCAAGTCGTGGTCGTCAGATTGTAGTTACCGTTGGTGTGGCACTGGGCGCACGCCACTTGTGCGTGGGCACCCGTCAACGGAAATGCCGTCTTCGAATGATCGAAGGTGGCGGGTTGCCAGGCCGACGTCGTGTGACAGATCTCGCATTGCTGCGGTATCCCGGTCGCCATGTGATTGGGATTCGTCGTCCCTTGGAAATCCTTGAGGTGGCACGAAACACATGCGGTCGTCGTGATGTTGAAATTACCATTGGTATGGCATTGATCGCACTGGAGCTTCGCGTGTCCGCCGGTCAGCGGGAAGCCTACCGAATCGTGATTGAAGCTGGCAGGCTGCCAGGCCGAGGTCGAATGACAATTCTGGCAAGTCTGGGGAAGCCCCAGCGACACGTGATTCGGGTTGCTGGCTTTTTGAAAATCCGGCAAGTGGCAGCCGACGCAAGTGGCGGGAGTTCCCGTGTATTTGCCGCCCGCGTGACAAGCCACGCAATCCAGGGATGCGTGCATTCCGGTGAGCGCGAATCCCGTGAACCTCGCATGATCAAACCGCACGCTCTGCCAGTTGTTGATCGTATGGCAATCCTCGCACTGCGTCGAGAATCCGGCGGCAACGTGGTTGGGAGAAGTGGTCTGCTGGAACGTCTTTTGATGACAGGAGTAGCACTGAATCGAGAGTCCCTGAAACTGTCCTACTGCTGCGCTCTTATGACAGTCCGCGCAATCCAGACCCGCATGACCGGCCACCAGTGGGAAGCGGTTGTCATGCTCCCTTGTGAGTTGGTTGATGATGCTCCAGCCTTTTACGCTATGACACTGTTCACAGTTCCCGCCCATCTGCCGGCGATGAATGTCGGCATGACAATCGGAGCAGTTAGTTCCCACGTTCGTGAACACCGGCTTGGCGTGACACTGGGTACAGGAAACTCCTTGATGCTGGCCGCGTAGCGGATATTTTGTTGAGTTGTGATCGAACTCGGGAACTGCTCGAATGGGTTTCCAGCCCACGGAGGTGTGGCAGTTCTGGCAAGGAATGCTCAGGCTCCCGTGCGGGCTTCGAGAGACAGTCCCGCCTGACTGACCGTTTGCACGGGACACACAGGCGCCGGCGGCCAGCCATATGCAGGCCGCGATCAGGCATACTTTCGCAAGTGAAACCCTGGGGGCCAAGTTCCCTGCGCACCTCGTCTCAAATAGAGAAGCACTTGGGATACCAACAGCCGTGCCCGTTTCGTCTTTGTTTATATGGGGGAAACTACCCTTGCCGCCGAAATTCTGCTGGGAGACTGTGTCGCTCTGACCCAAATCGGGCGCGCCAGAGCCACATCATTGTAGATCGCAACAATTCAGACAGCTTTGCGACGACACGAAAAGAAATCTTGCAGCTGCAAGACTCTTCTACTCAGGATCGTGCTCGTGATCGGGGCTATCGGGGGGCGGTGTAGTGTGACTCCCGCTTGGCCGCGACCGGTCCCGTTCCTCATCCCCGTGCCCACCCGGAGGCCCCGCTGGGTTCCAACGATCTTCATTTTCTCGGTTCTCAAGCCCATGCGGCGGTTCAGGGGAGTGGTTGTGTTCAACTCCAGTCGAGAAGCCTGGCCGCACCATCACCGGGGCACCGTGAAAGAATCCTGCGACTTCAACCAACCCTTCGAACACCTCGACCTGCGTCCGCTCTTTCTTGTCAACTTCCACGGCGAAGCGCGTCCCGCGGACGGTGATCACCGCCGTAGGCGTTCCCATGCGGAAGGACGGAGAGTTGCCAAACCGCTTCTGCACTCTCGCGTTTATCTTTCCAAGCAACAGTTCGAGCCAGTACCCCTTGTCCTGGTTGGGAGCTTTCAAGACCACGTGGCTGTTGGATTTCACCAGCACTTGCGATCCGTCTTCAAGATTCAGGAGGACGCTGCCCTTAGCCGTGTCGATCTTGCTTTCCGCAGCCAGCGCCGCCCCGCGCTGAGCGGTCACCGAGTCTCCTTGCGGAGAATGGATCTGTACCTCGCCCTTTAAATCTGCAATGGTGGCGGAACCCACCGGAAGCGTCGTCGGCGCGGGGGTTTGGCCGTTCGCGCCGGCGAGTACGAGGATCGTTAACAATCCCGCGCATAGATGCCGTGTCGCGATCATTGGGTCTCCTTTGCCGCCATCGCCGGCTCCATGCCTGCGGGCAGACGAATCTCAAAGAGGGTGCCGGACTCCTGACTCTCGGCCCGTACCGAACCGCCGTGCTTTTCCGCGATCCGTTTTACGAAGGCCAATCCAAGACCCCACCCGGTCTTGCTCTTCTCTGCGTTGGATGCACGAAAGTACGGGTCGAATAGGCGCGATATTTCTTCGGGATCGACCGGTTTCCCGATATTATGCACGCTGATAATAACTTGTTCGTTATCTCGAAAACAACGAACCCGGATATCGCCCCCCGGCTGGCCGTACTTTATCGCATTGCTGACCAAATTCAATACGGCACCACTGATCAAGGCATTGTCGCCGGTTACGGAAGCCGCCTCGCCAGGTTCGAGTACAAGACGCATGGCGGCAGCGCTGGCCAGCGGCTGCAGGATGTCGAACACTTGGCGCACGATATCGGACAGGTCCACCCGGGAAAGCGAGACTGCCTTTGCGCCCGCATCCAGGCGAAGCACGTCAAGATAGCTGCTGATTAGAGCCAGCAAACGCTTCGATTCCCGAAAAATCGTCTCCGGCGCCGCGGCGCAAACCGGCGAATCAGGATAGCTCATCATGAGTTCCGCAAATCCCTGGATCGACGCCAAAGGGGTCCGCAACTCATGCGTAATAAACCCCAGGGACTCGGCGCGCGCGCGGTCGCGCTCGACCCTGGTCCGCAAGTTCGTGAGCGTGACGATCGTCCCGCCTCGGGGGGACAGGTTGGTCGAAGGCAGCGGCGCCATGCGGACAGAATAGAGTTCCTGATCCAGGCTTACTTCCACTTCAGTGTTGGAAGGGTTTGGACCTGTGCTCCCATCGCCATTCGAAATCCACCGAGAGCGAGTTTCATCGAGCGTCAGAGATGACTTTGAATGCAAGCCGTAGGCCTCGGCAAAAGCCCGGTTCTTGAGGAGCAATTTTCCTTGCTCGTCGAAGATGGCAACCAGGTCCTGCGTCGACTCGAGCAAAGCATTGTGCAACTCGTAGAGCGCTCCCAGTTCTGTCTGTAGCTGTTCCAGCAAGTTCAGGCGCCACGAAAGATCTTCTCGCTCTCGTGTTCCACTCTCCTTGCCACGCAGGGCCAGCCACGATTTCAACCCGAGTAGTTGCTGGGTGACGCTACGCTCGACCAGTACGAAGTCGGCCGTGTACACCAGGAGAGGCGCCAATATGACAGACAGCATCATCGAGCCCACAGGCAATATTCGGGATCCAAGGACAAAAGCCAGGAAACCGGTTGCGTAGACCGCAGTCGCCATCACCGCGAACACACCCACCGCCGCGATCCCTCTCCAACTGCGAAAGACCGCGACCGCCAGCACACAGGTGGTCAGAAGGAGCACGGCCTCCAGCCAGGCAGGCAACCGATGCAGGGTGCGTCCGGACAGGATGCCATCCAGAATCTGCGCATGAACCTCGACGCCTGGCGTCGGGAACTCCGGGTGCAGTGGCGTGCTCAGACGGTCGCCAATCTCGGTTGTTCCGAATCCAACCAGCACTGGTTTGCCGCGCACCGAAGCCGGATCAAGTCCTTCTAAAACCAGGCGTGCCGAAATGGTGGAGAACGCGCCCCGCTGGAAAGGAATAGCGACCAATATTGGTTTCGCTGTGATGACTGACGCTTCATTTCCCGCCTGTAAGCCATACGCTGAGAGGAAGGTCGAGGTTGCCTTCCCATCCATGCGCCGCGCGACTTCCACGGCAAACGCCCAGCGCGAGCCATCGAGCGTCAACTCCCTCACCGGATAGCGACGGCACACGCTGTCGGCATCAAGCGGTGCCTGCGCATGACCAACTGCTCCCGCCGCCTGCGCGAATTGTGGAAGGGGCTCCATCCACTGTGGGCCTTCTGTGTAAGATGCGATCTTGTCGACGATGACCGCGCGAGACGATTGCAGGGCTTCTTGCAGAGCCTTGTCCGCAGCTGGCGATTGCGGCTCCGACAACAGGATGTCGAGCCCGACGACCCCCGCCCCGTCCTTCACCAAGTTATCTGTCAGACGAGCCAACAGAGTTCGCGACCATGGCCAGCGGCCGTAACGCTGCAAGCTCTCGTCATCGATCTCAACTACCACCACTTTCGGCTGCCCTTGAGCGGAAGGCGCCAATCGGAAGAACGTGTCGGCGATCCGCATTTGCCAGTCACGAAGCAGGGGAATCGTGGAAAGCAAGATGACCAGGACAAGAAGCAGAGCTACGAGGCCGCCTGCCTGGGCCCATGCCCATCGGCCTGGACGGACGGTTTTCATTTATCCCCTGCCGCTTGCAGATCGATTCCCAGGCGCAGCGCTTTGCGATAGAGGGTTTTTCGTTCAATGCCCAGGCGGCGCGCAGCCTCTGACCGGTTCCCGCCGGTCTGCTTCAATATCTGCAGAATATGTTGCCGCTCCAGTTCCATCAGACGGTCAGGAGCCGCCGGCGTGGCCGCCGCGTGGTCCTCGCCCTCGGGAATCCTCTGTGTCTCCGCTTCAACGTCAGCCAACGTGATCTCGCCGGTCGGTGCGAAGATCGCCAGCCGGTTCACGCTGTTTTCCAACTCGCGCACGTTGCCCGGCCAACGCATCTGCTGCAGCAGGCGTACGGCTGCCGGATCGATGGTGACGCTCAACCCGTTCTTCTCGTTGAAGCGGCGCAGAAAATGCCGAACCAGCAGCGGGATGTCGTCTCTCCGCTCTTCGAGCGAGGGGAGATCAATCCGGACGACCGCAAGCCGGTAATAGAGGTCCTCACGAAACTGGCTTTGCTTGAGCTGTTGGGCCATATCACGGTTGGACGCCGCGAGAATTCTGACATCGATCGGTGTGTACCTGTTCGAACCCACCCGCCGCACCTGCTGTTCCTGAATCACGCGCAGCAGCTTCACCTGAAACGAGAGCGTGGTCTCGGTGATTTCATCAAGGAAGAGCGTTCCGCCATCGCTCGCCTCCACCAGTCCCCGGTGCGCGTTGGCGGCTCCCGTGAACGCTCCTTTTTCGTGGCCAAATAACTCGCTCTCCAGGAGAGTCTCAGTGAACGAGCCGCAGTTCACCGGTGTGAATGGGAGATCTCTTCGTTTGGAATGGCCGTGAATCGCGCGTGCAACCAGTTCTTTTCCAGTGCCGCTTGCTCCAGTAATCAGGACGCTTACATTGCTGGCCGCCACCCGCCCGATGGCCTTATATACATCGAGCATCTTTGGGCTGCGACCTATGATTGCCGAATCCTGCGGATCATCCGCCTCCGGAAGAGATACCTCTCTCCTCTGCCCGCGAAATCCGTCGGCCCGGGTTGCAATTGCGCGAATCTGATCGACCGTGAGCGGTTTGCTGACGTAGTCGATCGCGCCTTCCGAAAGGGCCCTGGCGGCCGTCTCCACACTGACGTTCGCGGTCATGATGACCGGGTATATGCAAGGCTGCTGGGCTTTCAAGCGCTGCAGCAGGTCAATACCGTTCTCGTTGCCCAGATAGACATCCACCATGGCCAGATCGGTCGGATTGCTGGCGAGAAATTGTTCGCCTTCTTCCGCACGCAGGAACGTGTGGCACACATGCCCCTCGGCTTGAAATACGGTGCGGAGGAAAGTGCAGGTGTTTACTTCATCGTCAATAACGACCACCCGAAGCGGTTCCATAGCGCGGCCCAGATACTAGCTTACTGCAACCCTCTCGGAACAGAGCAATTCCGCTGCCACGCGCGGGAGAGAGGCAAGGGTTGCCGAGCGGAGGGCCGACTGAAATCGATAAAACCAAGGCGATTGCGAACGGCCGGCTTGAGGAGGGCTGGGGGGAGGAGGGAGCCCATCCAAAACCCTGGGCTCCCGACTAAGACAGAATTAAAGGCAGCCGTGGTCGGCGGCGCTTCTAGTATCCGCTGCCCGACGGCTTGGCCGGAACAGGCGGCTTGCTCCCCGATTTCTTCGACAGCTCCGTTTCCGGACCGCGTCGGCGCGTCTGAAGGGTTCGCAGGTAGTGAACCAGATCCCATGCGTCGTTGGGCTGGATCACGTCCGCGAAGGACGGCATCGGAGTTCCGTCTACGCCCGTCATGAAAATGCGATACAGATCTACGTTCGTGGAGCCACACTTGAAGCGCGAATCGTTGGTGGCGTCGGCGAAGTTGTAGGGCCGAATCGGCTGATCCTTGGAGTCGGTCAGGGTTGGAGCGGAGGGCCCGTCGCCTCGCCCTTGCTGGCCGTGACACTTCCAGCATTCCATCTTCTGGAACAGCTCTCCGCCGTGCGCGATGCTCTGCTCGGTGAGTGCGGGCTCGGACGGCACTTTGATCGGATCGCCCGCTTTTTCGCTCTGCCAGCGCGGCGAGAAGGTTTTGATGTACGCCACCAGGTCGATGCGGAATTGAGGAGGCAATGCATCCCAGTGGGGCATGTTGGAATTCGTGAAGCCCCGAGAAATGGAGTTATAGAGATCTTCGTCAGTTGGCAGAGTGCCGGTCGGCGTGGAACGGCACTTAAACGTTGCGCCGACAAAGTCTCTGGGTTTTGGATCAATCCATGGTGCATTGTCGCCGTTGCCGTCGCCATGTGGTCCGTGGCAGCCGAGGCAATAACGGCGGTAGAGCTTCTTGCCTGCTGGTGCATGCCCGGTAAGGTTGCCCACGTGCGCCTCTTGGGCCCACGAAGGCACTGCCACCGCAATTGCCAGAAGAAGGCTACCCAGGTACCGCTTCGAGACCATGCTCATAGAAGTTTCACCGTTTCAGTATCGAATCCGCAGACTCTAACTTGCTCCTGCCCACTTCCCTAGTAATCGAAATCAAAACCGATCATCAGGCTGCGGTTGATAAGGTCCGTGCCCGACGGCGCCTGATTACCCATCTTGGCTTGCGAGTATTCATTGTGAAACGCAAGTCCGGCTCGACTCAACATGATCGGATACCAGCGGTAACCGATGGTGAACGAGTCCACGTTACCAAGATTCGGCGTTGCCGCTAAGTCAGCATTCGCCTGCCGAGACATGTGCACTAGTTCGTATCGACCCGTCAAAATGAACTGCGGGTTTACGGTGTAGTGTGCTTCTAGAAAACCGCCATTCCAAGTAGGTCCTGCGGCACCTGGTGGCAAAGCACCGGGATCATTGGCCGCAACCCCGTTCCCTAAGTAAACGTTGTCCTGGCCATGGAGGTAGAAAGTTTCGACATCCAGGTCCTTGATGAACCACCAGCCATACGCGCCGATGCGCGAGAAGCTGCGGTTCCCCTGCCCCTTGACGGGAGTTCCGTCGCTCGTGAGGAAGTAGGTCGGCGACTGCCCGAAGTAACCCAGCGCGCCGATCCGCTGCACTCCGAGCCCCTTTACGGCGAAGCCCTGATTGACGTTTACCATCACATCGTAAGTGCGCGCGGTGTTTGGGGCGGTGCCACCGGCGGTGGTCAGACCGGGGTTGCCATCCACGCTGCTCAACATCGCGATCGAGTACCGCGTGTAGCTGTTCTTGTTGTGACCTGCGAGTTCTATGCCGAGTTGGTTGTCGCCGATACCGCCGAAGCCGTTGATACCAGGGGGTGATGGCGGCAGAAAATGGTAGTTGTACCAAGCGCCGCCGACTCCTGACAGCGTCAGAAAACGTTTTTCGGAAAGCAGGTTGTCGAGTTCGAACTTGCCAACCTTGACGTTGAGCCAGGGCGAGTTCAGTAGGTTGTCGAAGCGCACCCAAGCTGATTCGAAGTGAAACGTGTCACCTTCTCCCATGGAAGGCAGCACCTGAAACGAGATGTTCTTTGACAAAGTGCCGGCTGTCCAGATGTCTAGACCCGACAAGTCAAAACCGTGAGTCGTCACGCTTTGCTCGGTTCCGGTCTGGTCGATCAGAACTTTATTTTGATTTTCCAGGTGCCACTGCGGTGTGACTCTGAAGGTAATCGGGAAATAGGCATTGTTCTGATAGATAGGAGAGTCTTTGTCGTTGCCGAGCTGATAGCCGTTATCTTTGAACTGAATTCCGAAATTGTTCAGTACGGGCCAGCCAATGTGGCACGCCGAGCACGGCAGTCCGTACTTTCGAGCAAAAGCCGGGATGGCGTATCCCGGCTGGCTAGTAACACTGACAAAGGATGCTAGAAACAGGGTGAGTATCAAGAAAGATTTCGAAAAGTGGCCGATCGTCTTGCACTGGATCCCGGGACGAAGTTGCATGCCAATTCCTCCCTGCAATTATGAACACACAAGAAGCTGCGGCATCAGTAACCTTCTTGATGCCGCATGGTAGTACCTAGTGCGCTTTGAAAGTGAATTCCAGAGCCTTGGTTTCGCCCGCCGTTACCGTGATCTTTTGTGTCATCGTTCCGAGCTTCTCGTGCCAGGCCTCCACCGTGTACTCCCCGGGCGGAAGGTTGGGCAGCTGGAAACTTCCGTCTTTGCCCGTCACCGCGAAATAAGGGTGCTTGAATACGGCGACATAGCTTTTCATCCAGGGATGCACATTGCATTTCACCGGTATCGCGATTTCCTCGCGCGGAAAACTCTCTTCCATGGTGGTCCCAGCCGGCTCCGCCTTGTTCCACTCGCGGTTGTTCGCGGGCAGAGGATGAATATTGTGCGTGGTGTTGTCGCTGTTCACCATCTTCAGTTTCTGGTTCGCGCGCAGCGCCACCACATGGGGGGCGTATTCGCAGCCCTTCTGTTCAAACGTCACCGCCTCCGCAGGAACATCGAAGGTGCGGCCGGCGAGGCCATCGGAGATGAACACGATGACGTTGCCCAGAGTATTGTCGCCGCCAGTTACAAACTCCTGGCTCATGGCAGGTCCCGGATGCAGTTTGGCGCAGCTCGGATCAGCATTCATACTGAGCTTCGCAGGCTGTGGAGCTTGGCCTGTGAATTTCACCTTGCCGACCACAGATGCGCCTGAACCGGCAGGCGCAGGATTCGCGGCACCCGACGCCCCGCTTGCGGCAAAGACGCCGACGCTGCACGCCACAATGATCCCCAGACTTGTGATTAAGCTGAACTTATTATGTGTCTTCATGAGAGTAAACTCCTCCACCGGCGTGGACCTGTTCGTATCCACGCCCTGTACGTGTGGCAGCCCTTACAGCCGCCGATTTATGAGAACCCGGGGCGATCTCGACGATCGCTCTTACTTCTCGATCACTCTTGCTTCTGGCTGAATCGTACGGAGCTCCGCGCTTTCCTGCGGCAAGTAGTAGCCTTCCTGGTAGCCGTTGGAATACGCATCGCGATAACCGGCACCGCTTTCGATGCGCCGGTAGTTGTCCGTCCTGTTCAGCTGAAAAGGTTGTGACGCGCGACGATGACGAGCCCCATCCGCTACGCCGTCGCGATAGCCAGCGACTTCTGCGGCAGAAGGTTCTGCCTTACCCGACTTCGCTTCCGTGAGAGCTTTGAAGCTCTCCTCGTAGCCTGCAATAAAGGAGGCGCGGTCCTGATCCGTGCTCCAACGCCCGCTGGAAACGTGGGCCTTGCGCCCCCGGTCCACGTCCATCTTCGCCTGATAGGCCCCATCCCGGTAGGCTGCGTCGGCCTGTTTCACCACCAGGGCAACACGCACTCCCCGACTCGAGACCACTACCAGCCCTAGCCCTACACACAGCACCGCTATTACCACGAACGCTGATTGTTTCTTCATTTACGGTCTCCTCTTTCGGGAGCACTCCTTCAACAGAGTCCGCTCACGAGGGGAACACTAGGTCCCCGAGCCCAAATACCCTGCGCACGTCCCACGGGCAAACCGTTTGACGATCCGCGATACGGCACGCCGATCTAAAGGCGTACCTCTCCCTGATCGCAAACAGCGATCTTTGCCCGTCACCCACTTCAGGGGGATTAGCCCGACGCCAGATCTCATGGATCGAGATCACACGTCCAGCAATATCAGCGAGCGTTGATTTTCCCTTTGCAGTGGCGGCCAGCTCGATGCAGCGCGTCCGCCGAACCTATCAGGAGCACTAATTCCAGGGGCCTGGTCTTGATTTGTGCTACTCACGGAACTGGGGGTTTCCGTTTAGGGTCTGTCTACTCAGGGTCTTTTTCAAGAACTACCAAGTTCGTTGGTCGGGGGAGATTCCTGACGGAGCTAACAATAGCCTACTCTCCCCGGATTTTGCCCATCAAAACGGTGGAGATGCTGTAAAACTTTTCTTTACAATTGATTCTTGCTGTCCCGTCAGAACCCGCTTCCAGCGGCTTGTTTCGCCCTCCTTGATATGACACGAGAGTACGCCGCAGGTTCTTTGGGGTTGTCACCCACCCGTCAATTCTTTGTAACGCATGTGTGAATTGTTCTTCAGGCTTCGCCCGATCGCCATCGGCGAGTCGTCGGCTTTTCGAGCACATTTTGCATGTCGGGAGTGCAAGCCTTTGCATTCCCCTGGGGACGTGCTGGACCCCGCAAGGCATCCCACACTGATGTGATTTTTGGATACTGCTTTCCACTTCTTGAGAGCGCAAAGTATTCCTAAGGGCGGCTCCCTCTGCGACATGGCAGGTAAACAAGAGATGCCACAAGAACGAAGTCGTGTTGGTGGCTGCTCCCCAATCTTTCACAGCATATCGTTATCACGCCGATGCGAGCTGCGAACATTGCGACGGTGCCTGGTCCGCCACGAGGATTGGTGTATCACTCGGAACCAGCGCGTCTACTACGCCTACGAAGTTGCCGTCCGACCATGCCAACTGGACTACGCGGATCCCCTTCATGTAAAAGTTTCGTCTGCTTGCAACGGCTTTTCGAAGCCAGGAATCTCAACCAACAGTTGCATCTGCGCGATAATTGCTGCATGCTGTCACGCAAAATTAATATTGTTAAGGATCTGCTTTCTGGCGATTTCGGCCTCCCCCCAAATGACCTGGCTTCGATCACATCGCCGGCTTCTGTTTTCAGCGCTTGTCTTGGCTACGTTCGCTTCGGTCCTCTCGAGTTTTGCCGCAACCTCCATCGAACCCTCCAATCTCGAGGCCGGGTATCGGCAGATGTACAACCTGGATTTTGAGACTGCTCACGAAACGTTCGTTGCGTGGGAAAAGGCCCATCCCGAAGACCCCCTCGGCCCGGTCTCGAACGCGGCAGCCTACCTGTTCGCGGAATTCGATCGCATGCACATCCTCGAGTCGGAACTTTTCATCGACGACAACCGGTTCGAGCACCGAAAGTCATACTCTCCGACCCGAAGGTCCGGGATGCTTTCAATGGCGAACTACAGCGCGCCGAACAATCCGCCAACCGCGTCCTGGAAAAAACGCCGGAGGATCACGCTGCCATCTTCGCGAAAGTGATGGTGGGGGGTTTGCGCGGAGACTACCTGGCGCTGGTCGAGAAGCGCAATATGGCGGCCTTGAGTACCATTAAGAGTTCCCGGGCCTTGGCGGAAAAATTATTGTCTCAGGATCCTTCTTATTACGACGCTTATCTTGCCATCGGAGTGGAAAACTATCTTTTGAGCGTCAACCCTGCGCCGGTACGTTGGTTCTTGCGCCTCACGGGCGCGCGTACGGATAAAGAAGAAGGACTCGCCAAGCTCCGACTCACCGCGCAGCATGGCCACTATCTGGCTCCCTATGCTCGCCTGTTATTGGCCGTTGCCGCGCTTCGCGACCACAACCCCGGCCGGGCCCGGTCGCTGCTCACCGGTCTGGCTGACGAGTTTCCCCGCAATCCGCTTTATCGGCGGGAACTCTCGCGCATCGAGCAGTAATCGTAATCGGCTCCTGCGAATCATCCCACGGCTGCGAATTCGTCCGCCGAGCGGGACCCTCTGTCCGAGGACATCCCGCACATCTTGAAAAGTAGATCGGAATTTGTGTTGGCCACTGCCAGCCGCACCCATCCATAGGACCCGCAACGGACGATCTGCACCTCATCGGCCCCCAGCCGAATGGCATAACTGCTCGTGACCTGGGCCATTTCCGTGGCACCTGAGGTCTTGTCGAACACCAGAACGCGGGGAGCCTTCGTGCGCGATTCGCTTTCGAGCCACCGATCCACCTCGCGATCAGTGACCAGGCAAGGCACAACCCGGCAATGGAGGATCCGCTCGATGGCAGCGAGCGAGGTATGTTCAATTCCTTCGCAAACCGCTAAATAAAGAAGGCGCGTAGAACGGACAAATCGTAACGGCGTTACGCGGAGCGAGCGCAGCAGAGTCCAGGGCAGCAACTCGACGCAAGCGAAATCAGGCGGGGTCTGCAGGGCCAGGACCGGACACGACCACTGCAGACTCAAAGCGTTCAGCAACTGGCGCTCTGTCACGAACCAGTTTCAACGCCCAACTGCCCAATTTTCCGCCGCCAGCATCGCGCTGCGTGATCAATACTGTCTGCAGTTGCTGCTCGTCGATGTATCCCCGGGAAAGCATCAGCAAGCCCAGGGGAACACGGTGTTGCGGAGCCGGTATGCGGATGGCACAAAGATGCTCAAGTCGAGCAAGAGCCGCCGCCTCCAGGCATCCCGCAGAGCACGCCCAGCGGCTGTCCAAGAGACTCATCGGTGCTCGACGCCAGATGCGTTCGCCCGCAGAACATCCCGGCCAGGAACAACGCGGCGGGAAGATCCGGCGGCGAATTCTTGCCGGCCAAGCGTCTTTCAAAATATGCGCCATCGAATGCCGTTCTCCTTCAGCGGGTCGGCCCCGACAAAACCTCACGTACTCGCAATCCATAGGCCACGTACACATCGACCAGGTTGGTGGCGCTGTCAAAAGACAAGTTCCACACATGTTCGATGATCATTGCCCGCGTCACCCGCCGTCCGGCGTTGCGCATCAGGTACTCGAGCAATGCCAACTCCTTGGACGTTAGTTCAATCATGCGGGTCCCGCGCGTCACTCGCCGCTCCACATGGTCCAGTTTGAGGTCCTCCACTACCAGCAGCGACTCCTACGGCAAGCGACTCCGTCGCAATAAAGCCCGGATCCGCGCGGAGAGTTCCGAGAACGAAAACGGTTTCACGACATAGTCGTCGGCGCCTGCATCGAGACACATCACCCGATCGTCGACCCGACCGCGCGCCGTCAGCACGACAATCGGCAGCTTGGGCTTTTCGGCGCGAACCCGTCGCAGTATGTTGACTCCGTCCAGCCGGGGAAGGTTCAGGTCAAGAACCAGCAGATCGTAGTCCAGTTCCGTCGCCAGGGCGCGGGCCCGCTCGCCGTCGCTCGAAACGTCCACGGCATAGTGTTCCGCCTCGAGCCCTTTCCTCACGAACCCGGCGAGCGCCGTATCATCCTCAGCGATCAGAATTCGCATCTTGCCTCGAGTTGCCACCGCGGTACTCGCCAAGTTTAAAAAATCAAGGGACTTGTTGAATGTGACCGGGACACGAAAGTCTTGTGACCAATGAACATCTCTTCATTCAGCCTGAACCCCGAAGATCATTCACGCTCCGGCTTCCCGCATTGATAATTGATAGACAGCTTCGTCCAT
>Ga0210406_10001638_pt1 | contig 26881 bp, 20 predicted proteins | sample IncBWC30MmetaG_FD_155454 | JGI IMG/M metagenome (GOLD analysis project Ga0210406, IMG submission 155454) | Forest soil microbial communities from Barre Woods Harvard Forest LTER site, Petersham, Massachusetts, United States - Inc-BW-C-30-M | ecosystem: Environmental > Terrestrial > Soil >... | reverse complement strand
ACCCTCACTGCCGCCTGCCACGTCACCTATGGCCAACCAGCAAATATCGGCACCGGCGCGGCGGTGGGCTTCGCTGACGGATTCCCGATCATTACGTCTCCCCCTCCCCCGTCGGGCTTCTTCGGGAACTATGTGAATGAAAACAGAAACCTTGACCAAGGTATGATGCAGCAGTTCAATGTCAACATTGAACGCCAGCTCCCCGGCCAGATTGTCCTGACCGTCGGCTACGCGGGATCCCGCGCCGCGCATATTTTGAACTTTGGCAACAACATCAACATTGGAAGCCCCACTGCCTGCGCTGGCGGTGCTCACGCTACTCCCGGTTACACCCTGGGCTGCGGACCCGGCGGGGCAGCCTTCGGCCCGCCATTTCTCGCTTCGACGTTTAATAACACCATCTTTAACATCAACGACTTCGGTCGTGCCCATTACAATTCGCTCCAGATAAAGGCCGAGACAAAGAGTCCGAAATACGGCCTTTACGCCCTGATCAGCTACACCTATTCTCGCGCCTATGACACCGGTTTCAGCGACGGCTTGGGCAGCAGCATCGGTCAGGACTACTTCCCCCTGCCCGGCTGGGGGAAGCTCGACTGGGGCCTGTCTCAGATCAATCTGAACAACAGTTTCAGCGCCAGTGCCATCTACGACCTTCCCTTTGGCCGCGGCAAGAAGTTTGGCAGCAACTGGACCAATCCCGTCAACACGTTGCTTGGGGGCTGGCAATTGACGGTGATCGAAAAGATCACCTCTGGTTTCCCCATCTTCCTTGTTGATACCAGCAACCCCGCTGGCGTGAATTTCTTCACAAACTTCGTTGCCCAGACACGCCCGAATCAGATTAGCGACCCCTTCAAAGCCGGCATCGTGGCTGCCAATCCCAATCCTCAGTGCCAGGTCCTGGTATCTAACGGTGGGCTGGCGCCGGATAGGCTGAGTTCCTCGGGGATTTATTTCAATCCCTGTGCCTTTGCCTCCGCGCCTCCGGGACAGTTGGGCACCGTCAGCCGCGCTCCGCTTTCCGGTCCGGACTTCGTGAACACCGACTTCTCCGTGATCAAACGCTTCGCGCTTCCACGGGAAAATATGGGCCTCGATTTCCGCGCGGAAATCTTCAACCTGTTCAACCATGCGCAGTTTGGCTTGCCCGGCTTCGGTGTGTCCGACGTGAACTCACCGTCGTCGTTCGGCAGAATCAACTTCACCGTCAACAACCCGCGTCTCGTCCAGTTCGGCCTGAAGCTCAACTTCTAGGGAGCAGCTTGAAAACCAATTCCCTGTTCTTTTCTTCCCGACCCACGGCGAAAGCGGTGGGTCGTTTCCTTTTCGGCGCGGCGCTTCTCACTTTTCTCTTCATCGTCTTCCCGGCCTCCGCGCAAACCCGCCGCAAAATCATCATCAACCAGGACTGCTCCGGCCCCGGCGGTAGCAACATGCAGACGCTCGCTACCCTCATCCAGTCCCCTCAGGTCGACGTCCTCGGCGTCACCATCGTCACCGGCAACCAGTGGCGCGACGAAGAAGTCGTCCACGCCCTGCGCCTGCTCGAAGTCATGGGCCGCACCGACATACCCGTCGTTCCCGGCGCTGTCTTCCCTCTAGTCCGCACCCGCGAAGAAGCGCAACTCTGGCAGGAGCGCTACGGCAAAGTCGGCTACGCGGGCGCGTGGGACAGCCGCTGGTATCACGATCCCTTCGTCGTCCCGCCGCCCAAAGAAGGCCAGCCCACCACCAAACCTTCCTCCGAGGACGCCGCGCATTTCCTGATTCGCATGGTGCACAAATATCCGCACGAGGTCACCATCTATGAAGGCGGCCCGATGACCAACCTCGCTCTCGCCCTGCGCATCGATCCGCGATTCGCCGAGCTCGCGCAGGAACTGGTCTTCATGGGCGGCAGCCTGAATCCCGCCACCGACAATCCCGAATTCGTCAACACTCCGCGCCACGAATTTAATTTCTGGATGGATCCCGAAGCCGCCGACGCGGTTCTCCACGGCAACTGGAAAAAAATCACCTGCACGCCCGTGGACATTTCCATCAAAACGCGCCTGACCCAGGCCATGGTGGATGAAATCGCGAAGGCCGGCACTCCCCTGGCCCGCTACGTCGCGCAATATTACATGCACGGCCCCGGTGCCGACTTCATGTGGGACGAACTTGCTGCTGCCGCCTGGATCGATCCCGCCATCATCACCAAGCGCGACGTCCGCTACATGGCCGTGGACACTGACCACAGCGCCTCGTACGGCAATACTCTCACCTGGCTCGAAGGCGACAAGCCCAAACGCCAGCTCCAACGCGTCGAAATCCTGGTCGACCTCGACTCCGAAAAGTTTTATAAAATGTTCATCGACCTCATGCGCGCACCGACCCCGCCGCCAACCCCACACTAAAAGCACGCGTAGCGGCCCCGACCCGGTCGGAGCGCCGCCATCCCACTTTGTAGGGGCGGAGCTTGCTCCACCCTCTTCTCTTCCTTTGCGCCCTTTGCATCCTCGGCGAACTCTGCGCTACTCTTACTTTTTCTTTTCTCCGCCTCGTCTAAGGCTTCCCGGTAACCACAAACTGCCCCAACTCCCGCCGTTCCTTCTCCAATTTCTCTTTCTTCTTCGTCGAAACTTCCTCATAAAGCTCCGACTCCCTCCGCCCCTTTTCCGTCTCCCCCATCCGCCGGTAAACCTGCGCCAGCCGAAGATGCGCCTCATCGGGCAGCGGTATGTTTTCCGCCGCCTTTTGCAGCGACTCCACCGCCTTTGCCAATTCCCCCTTCTCCCCATACAAAATTCCCAATTTCAAATACGCATCCCCCATCTGCGGATCAATCGCAATCGCCTTTTCCAATTGCGCCTCACGCGCCCCAAAATCCCGCTCGCCTCGTCTCTGCTTCTCCAGCGCCACCGCATAGTAGTAATGCGCCCGCGCATTCACAGGCTGCAATACAACAAATCTCCGGAACGCCTCCACCCATTCCTGAGGCTCGCTCTTCGCAACCTCCTGCACTTTCCCCAAAAACAAATAAGGCCGTGGATCCGAAGGCTCCAGCTCAACCGCCTCCAGCAGCCACCGCGCGGCCTGCTCATTCAAATCCTGCGCGTAAGCCGCAGAGCCTAATCCCACCAGTATGCGAACCGATTTCGGATACAGCCGATGCCCCTTGCTAAACACTTCCGAAGCCGGCGTATCCGCGTGGTGCAGCAAAAGCTCGGCGCCCCACGCAAACAGATTCTCCTCGCTCGGCTCCATCTCCGCCGCGCGCTGGTATTCCCGGACCGCATCAAGCGGCTGCCCCTCGCTTTCTCGCACCTCCGCCAGCAGGCCGTGCAGTTCCGCGCGCTCTTTCCGCGCAAGCAAGGTCTGAACCGCCTGATCCGCCCGCCTAGCATCTCCGCTTTTCTGGTAAGCCACGGCCAACGAGTAGCCCGCGTCGTAATCCACTGGCTTCAACTGCACAGCCCGCTCGAGGTAACTGAGTGCCTCTTTCGCTCGGCCCGCCTGCAGCAATTCCCTTCCCACTTTGAGGTTCTGCGCGAAATCGCTCGCCGCAACCTTCGGCAATTCTCCGGCAAATTTCTTTGCCGCCGCAGAATCTTTCCGGCCGGGTGCGCTCACTGCAAGCGACGCCGTCTCTCGTGCCAGCGCTTCCTTGGTCGGCAGCGTCACATTCGAACCGTGCCCGCCCACATTGCTCGGATCCCTCACCCCCGCAACAGTGAATTGCGGCTCGTCCGAATATTCCATCGCCTGCGCCGCGGCTTTCTTGGAGGCGTCATCCTTTTCCTCCTCCAATTCCAAATTCAACGATCTTGTTTCTCCCTGGCCGGTCGCAAACGGCCCTTCCGTCCGATCCGCATATCCCGGCTTCCGCGCACGCAGAATGTATGTACTAGCGGCCACCCGGCCAAATCGAAAATGCCCCGCAGCATCCGTCTGCGTAGCCAGCGTTCTCCCCCCAACCTGATCGTCCAGCGACAACTTCACCTCCGCCAGCGGCCGCTTCCCCGCATCGCGCACCACTCCCTCCACCACGCCCCCACCCCTCTGCGCGTGTAGTAGTGGCATGCTCAGCATCCACGCACACAGAACGCCCATTGCCACTCGAAACGATTTGAGATGAAGTTTAGCCATGCCGAACCTGAAAAACCTGCCTGGAATTACGCGAAAACTTGGTCGTTTCCGCTTTCTCCCAACGCAATTCTATCCGCCCGTCAGAGACGCAGCAATCTACTGCCCCAACTCCTCTAATGCATTTCGCGCCTGCGCCTGCTCGGGATGCAACTTCAACAATTCCTCCAGCGTCGCCCGCGCTCTCGCTTTGTCCCCTTCGATCGCAAACACCCGAGCCAGGTTCAGATAAGCCTGCTCAAATCCCGGCGCCACACGAATCGACACCGCAAAACTCTTCTTCGCCTCTTCCGCCCGCCCGGTGCGCAAATAAAGGATCCCAAGATTATTCAGCGCCTCCGGGTACACCGGCCGCGCCGCCAGCGCCTTCTGCAGGTACTCATACGCGCGCCCGGTATCATTCGATTGTGCGTACACCATGCCCAGCCCGTAGTTCGCCTCCGCATCTTCAGGATTCAAAGCGAGGGCATGCTCCAAAGTTTTCCTCGCCGCGTCCCAGTCCTTCTTCTGCCTGTAAGCATTCCCAAGATTCTGCAACGCCACCGCGTGGTCCGGATTGATCTCCAACGCTTTCTGAAAAAATCCAATCGCCTCGTCCGTATTTCCTTCCCTCGCCGACAGTATTCCCAGGTTGTTCCAGGCGTTCGGCAACGTAGAGGGATAATCCGCAACTGACTTAACGGCGCGTTCGAAGCAATCCCGCGCCTCCTTGCGTTTCTGCTGCTCCAGATAAACGCTCCCAAGCCCATAGAGGGGTTCCGCGCCGCCAGGATCTTCCTTTTCCGCCAGCCGGAAAAACTCCTCCGCTTGCTCCAGATATCCGCGCTCATAAAATACCGCGCCAAACGACAAATAATTCCGCCCAACCTCGTAAGTCGTGCTTACTCCTGCGAAAGGCAGTCCTCGCGCCATTCGTTCCGCCGCCGTCTTCGGAATTTGCCGAAAATCCGCTTCCACGTGATCCAGTCTCAGTGTGCCCTGATATATCTTCGCAATGTTCCCCTGCGCATCAATCAGAAAAGACGTCGGCAGGCTCATGTCCCGGTGCCGGTCAAAAAGCCGCCCGTACAGCAAGTTGTAAACGGCCACCAGTTCCGGTGGCGCATTCACAACCGGAAATGTCCACCCGCCCGCCACCTTCGTTCCCGCGACATTCACCACAATCAACTGCAGCCCTTCTCCCAACCACTTGTGATTGGCTTTTTGAAAACTCGCGAGTTCTATCTCCCAATCGGCCAATTCCGTCGATCCGAAATGCAGCAGCACCGGTTTTCCCCGCCGCGCGGAAAGCATTTCCTCACTTCGACTCGCTCCGGTGATGCGAAAATCAGGCGCAGCCACCGGCACAAGGAGCCACGTCTCCACCTGCGTGGGCAGTTGCTCTGCGCGGCCAGTTGAACTCGCCGTATTGGCCTCACCGCGTTTCGCGCGTGAAGCAAACGGCTCCTTTCTCACAGCCGGCAATCCTTCTTCAATCCAGATCCGGTGATTGGCCGGCAACTCTTCAAATCTTTGCTCCAACCCGCTAGGCCAGCGAATCGTCGCCCTAATCGCGCCTTTCGACTCCCCCAGCCCGAAAAACAGTTCCTTACTGTGTTGCGCCAGAAATCCGGACCCCGCCTGCACAAATTTCGCCTGCCGCCCAACGTTTGTTTCGATCGTCACCGCGGCCCCGATCGCATCGCGGTTGCTCTTCTTCCCTTGCAAACGAAATGCAATCGCCGGCGCCAGTTGCGGCATCATATTTTTCAGATACCGCAATTGCGGTCCGCTGCGATTCTTCAGCACCACTTCCACAAGGCCGTCGCGATCGAAATCCGCCAACGCAAACGTCCGGCTATCTTCCAGAAAATCCATTCCAGCGATTCCCGACACATCCGAAAACGTCCCGTCACCGTTATTCAGGTAAAGCACATTGCGCTCATACCCGCTCCACGTCGCATCTGTGCGGACCAGCTCGTTCACCGCGTTCCATCCCTGCTCGTACGCGCCGCTGGGCTTCGAACTCTCCGGGGAATTCGCCACCACCTGCCGCCAGAAAAAACTGTTCAGGTCCGCGCGTTGCGGCCCCGTAATCATTCCATTCGCGATATACAAATCCGGCAGCCCATCGTGATTGAAATCCCAAGCGTCGCTCGACCACGCCCACCGCCCCATCAGCGTTCCGGAACGCTGCCCCGCATCCTCGAATTTCCCACCGGCACCATTCCTGTACAGGCAATTCCCCATCGCGTGCCGCCGGTACATCGCCCGCACTTCATCACTCGCATTCTTCTGAAACTCTTCCAGTATCGAAACGCGCAGCCCCGCCGCCGTCCACATATCGGCCACATACAAATCTTGCCGGCCATCCCCATCGAAATCGAGCCAGCTCACACTCATCCCGGCGCCGACATCCTCGACGCCCGCCTCTTCCGCCACGTCCGTGAACGTCCCGTTGCCGTTGTTCCGGTACAGATTCTTCCTTCCGAAATCATTCACCACATACAAATCCGGCCAGCCGTTCCCGTCAAAATCCGCCCACCCGCAGCAGAAACTGAAACGCGTGTTGTTCTTGCTGAGCCCGGTCTCCCGAGTAACGTCGCCGAAGCTGCCGTCACGCCGGTTCCGCATCATGAAATTCGGCGGCCCGTTTTCCGCCGCGTAATACGGCATCGGATACCGGTATTGATCCGTTCCCTGGTAGTAGGTGTATAGGCAAAAATAAATATCCAGCCAGCCGTCGCGGTCGTAATCCGCAATCGCCGCTCCCGTGAACGTCCCTTGCGGCGGACTAGCGAAATGAAACGCATCCGGCCGCGGCCTGAATTTTCCGCCTCCCAAATTCAGAAACAGGAGTGGCCCGGTCGCTCGGACGACAATCAGGTCCTGCCTTCCATCGTTATCAATGTCGGCAAAGAGCGCGCACGCCGTGTTATCGAGGATTCCCACTCCCGACGCTTCCGTCATATCCTCAAACGTCCCGTCTCCTCGATTCCGGTAAAGCCGGTTCGGTAGCCCCGCTGGCTGGCAGATATACAAGTCGTCGAATCCGTCGCCATCAAAATCTCCCACCGCCACTCCGTTGTGCCCGTAAATATCAATTCCGCTCGCGCCATCCATCACTGTGCGCCAGGTATCGACGCCGGGCACAAACTGCGCGCCGTACGAAGCGCACGCTGCAAACACGCGCCCCGCAATATCCTCAAATACGGGGGCCAGCGACCGGCAGCGCGCCTCCTCCACGTTGCGCCATTTTCGCAGCCGTATCTCCGTACCCGGCCCAATCTCCCAATCCAGCTCCAGGTTTCCGATCCGCTGCTCGCGATGAAATCCAGTCCCTTCACCGACGAATTCGTAACGCACGCGCGTGTGCACTCCAACACTCTTATCCGAAGGCATGGGTAGTCCCGTGTCGGCGTGGATTCCCGTAATTTGAAATTCCACCGTCAGCAGCTTTGAAAAATCGCGAACCGCCGATCGCCATTCCGCCACAAACGCCTCACGCCCAATCAGTGGCGCCTCGGAAAATTTCGCCTCCCACACTTGAAAAATTCCGTCATCCTTCCGCCGCACCTTCAAACCCGCCGTGGGAGAAGTCGCCAAAAAGTCACCGAACATCACGCGTTCCAGCACCTCCATCCTTTGTGGTGAAGCATGCAATTCAGCACTCCACGCATGCAAAACTTTCGCGATCTGATCCTGGTAAATTTCCGTGGGAAAAGTGTCGAACTCCGCCTGCACCTTTTTCAGCAGAGCCTCAATCGCGCGGGGGGTCTTATAAACAGGATGAACGTGGAATTCCGGCTGCGAGGGTGAACCTTGCGGGAAAAGTGCGGAGCCGGATGACGACCATCCCAGTCCTGACGGAAGAAACGCCAGCGCCGCACCTTGGCTATACTGCAGGAATTCGCGCCGGCTTAGTCCGGCAAAACGCCGCTTCTTCCCCGGCCAGCTCAGAAAAATTCCTCCAGTTTTGCGGCGTGAAGCCCGAATCTAGCATCGGGCCACCCATCGGTCAAGCTTACCCACCCGGCTACACCACGGCCCGCCAGCGAAACGCCAAATCGCGAGCGCATTCCACCAGAAATCCACTACCAATTAGCTTTATCGTTGAAATTTTGGCTGGGAGACCTGGACTCGAACCAGGATAGCCAGATCCAGAGTCTGGAGTCCTACCAATTGGACGATCTCCCAGCCGAGGGAGAAAATTGCTCGCAGCGCCGCAAGGCAAGCCTTCGCACCACCACTGCAACCTTTCTAGGGTAAAACGTCCTTCCACTCTCCGTCAACTCGCTCCTTGCACCCGCGTCCCAGCAACATCGCCTCTTTCGATAGAATTAGTTGCGGGACGTCACCCGCCCGTGATACTTTGCCATTTCATCTCGCATCAAAACGGCCACGTCAAGCATCAAAACGCAGACACGCAGCCTCGTCTTGGCGGGATGAACCGCATCAATTGGCAGTTTCGTTGTTTGCGCGGGCAATCGGGTTATAAGCGGAACACCTGCGAACCAGGCCAATCACTTCATTCCATTCCACGGCGAACATCCTGGGGGAAATTATGATACTAAAAAACGCGCCTCGCATTCCACTTTTCTCTAGCCGCGCCCTGGCCTTGTGGCTCGTTGCCCTGGCCATCCCGGCGGTCGCCCCCGCGCAGCAACCCTCCGGCGCGGGCACTCCCAATGCGCCCGCCACGAAACCCGATTCTCCCCAGCCGAAGCAGGACGCTTCTGTCAAGCCCGGCGGAGGAACCAACCGCTTCATCGGCTACGTCACCAGCCGCTCTATCGTATTCCCTGATATCGCCACCAGCTCTGAGCCTCTCTCTCCAGGTGGAAAATTCAAAATCTTCGTCAACCAGGCCATCTCTCCCGCTTACGTCCTCGGCTCTGGTGTCAGCGCCGCGGTGAATCAGGCGAACAACTCTCCCGGCTCAACCGGTCAGGGCTGGGATGCCTATGGCACGCGCGTCGGTTTCTCCATGGGTCGGGCCTCCTCGACTTCATTCTTTGGGACTTTTGTCTTTGCCTCGATCCTCCGCCAGGATCCCCGCTTCTTCCCCGAAAGTCATCCCAGCTTCGTCCGCGCCATCAAGTATTCCGCGATACGCATTGTTGTCACTCGCAACGACAAGGGCAACGACGTGTTCAACTCTTCTGGCTTATTGGGGCCGTTGGCCGCCGAGGCGCTCTCAAACACGTATCTTCCCCGCTCCGAGCAAACTGGAGCCAGAACCATGGAGCGCTACGGCAGCGATCTCGCTTGGCGTTTCGCGGCAAACGTATTCAAGGAATACTGGCCAACCATCTTTCGCGATATGCATTTGCAGAGGGTCATGCCGAACCCCGGCAACAACCCACAACGCTGACACATGGCACAGCCCCTCCTGGCTGTGAACTTGCGTTCCTCAGCGTCCGGCGTTTACCCCGACCCGGTCGGGCGTGCGTCCTCTGTGAACTCTGCGCTAAGTCTTTTTCTTTCTCGCCCCGCTGGCTCTAATCTTTTTCCAGTTCCTTGCGAGCCGCCTTGAGCGATGCCATTTTTTCTTCACTCATTTTCGGATATTCCAGATTCATTTCCGATAGCGCGTCCACAACCGTTGCCACCACCAGCAGACGGCTGAACCACTTGTTGTCTGCCGGCACCATCACCCATGGCGCATGCTGCGTAGCCGTGTTGCGAATCATTTTCTCGTACGCCGCCTGGTAATCGTCCCAGCATTTCCGCTCTTGTACGTCCGCCGCCGAAAATTTCCAGTTTTTCTTCGGGTTGTCCAGCCGCTCCAGGAACCGCTGCTTCTGTTCCTTCTTGGAAACATTTAGAAAAAACTTGCGGATCGCAATCCCGTTTCGCGTCAGGTATCTCTCAAACGCGTTGATATCTTCATACCGGTTTTTCCAGAAATGTTCCCCGCGTAGATCCTTCGGAATCTTCTGCTTTTCCAGCAACTCCGGATGCACGCGTACCACCAGCACCTCTTCATAATAAGACCGGTTGAATATTCCTATCTTGCCCCGCGCCGGCAGGCAGCGGTTCGTCCGCCACAGAAAATCGTGCGCCATCTCCTCGGTCGATGGTTCCTTGAAGGAAAAGACATCCACTCCCTGCGGATTCACCCCGGACATCACATGCTTGATCGTGCTGTCCTTTCCCGCAGCATCCATGGCCTGAAAAATCAGCAGCAGCCCCCAATTGCTTTGCGCATATAACTTGTCTTGCATCTCGTTCAGCAGCACGACTCCATCGTCCAGCATTCTCTTGGCTTCGGGCTTATCCCCCGATTTTAAGTGATGCGTGTCACCCGGGTCGTGATCCTTCAGTCGAAAGCTCTCTCCTGACTTCACCACGTACGGCTTGATGAACTTGTGAACGCGCTTTGCCCTCATCTTTTCCATCGCCGTCCCTCGCAATCACCCTCGCTTCTTCACTGCGCTCTCAGCGCGGTTCCTCGGCGAACTCTGGGTCAAATCTTTTTCTTTCTTGCTCCCCCGTGTTTCTAAGCTCAACGCTGCCCAATTTTCAATTCTTCGCTGACACGACTTCCCTCATCTTCCCGCCATCAATCGCATACTCTACCCCGCCCCACTTCACCCGGTTAGACGTGAATCCCGCCAGCCAAACCACAAAGTGAATCGCATCCCTCACCGGCACCAGCCACAACTTACGTCGCAACCCCTCGTCCTCGACTCCCCAAACGCCCACCACCCACGCCATCAGCAACCGCATCACTAAATACGCGCCAAGATACGCGACGCCCACCAAAGCCGATGGCGCCACCACCGCCGCCAAGACGCTCCATGGCAATCCATGCGTAATCACCAACCCGAAAAACGACGCCGGCCGCACCAGCCGCACCGTCCTCGCCCACCGCACCTGATGCTCCCAGAAACTCCTCAGCGTCGGCGCCGGGTACATCGTCCAAACGGCTTCCTGCGACAACAGCACCTTGCCCCCGGCCCTGTGCACGCGGTTTCCAATCTCGTAATCGTCGGCCAGCAAATCCGCTAGGGCCTCGTATCCGCCAATTTTTGCAAGCCACGTTTTCGTCGTCGCCACGGAAGCGCCAAGCGCAAACGTCACGCGGCCCGGCAAGTTCGCCACCAGCGCCCCTGCAAAAAAATCGCTAGCCGCCCCCACCGCCTCCACTTCCGCCCAGAAATTCCTCTCCGCAACCCCGCGGTAAAAACAACTCACCACACCCACCCTGGGATCTGTGAACTCCCCAACCACATTTCTCAAGTAGTCCGGTGACACCCGCACGTCGCCGTCGCTCTGCACAATAATTTCGTGCTTCGCTTCCCGCGCCAGCAGAACAAGGTTGTTCACTTTTTGGTTGGAGCCCATCTTCGGGGCGTTCGACAGGATGCGAATAGAGCGCTGGGGAAAATCCCGGATCGCCTGCCGAAGCAGCGGCACGGCCGGATCGTCCATGTCATTCACGCAGAACAAAATCTCATATTCCGGGTAGTTCTGTACGCAAAAACTCTCAAAATTAACCCGGGAAGCAAAATCCACGCCATGAACCGGCTTCAGCAAACTCACAGGCGGAGCGAACTCCGGCAATCGCCGCGCACGCTCCCTGCGGAAAAACCGCACCGCCGCAAAAATCGCAACCACATAATAAGCAAGCGGCGCAGCCGCTAGCATCAGCAAGCCAGCACGCCATATGGAAAGATGGCTCATGATTCGAAATTTGGCGTGCCGGCCTTGCGGCGGCTCATGCGCGATCTAGGAAGGATTGCCGGCATCTTTTCGCAAAACCATCCGTTCGCCCTGCAACTCAAACCGGCTGCTGCGCCACGCAATCTTCGTCCCGCCGAAACTCATGCACCACACAATAAATCCCAGCAAATCCCGTGTGGGATAAAGCCAGATCTTTCGCAGCAGCGGCCGGTCGCGCAGCGCCACCCAGCCCACCGCAAACGCCTCTATCCATCGGTTCACCAACGCCCACGCCAGCAACCCCGCTCCCCAAGCCCAATGCCCCAATAATCCCGCGGCCAGCAATCCCAGAATCCCGAACGGCATCGCAAAGATCAGTCCCATGCCCAGATACCCCTTCGGCCGGCAATATCTTTCGGTAACTCTCCAGCGCAACTGGTTCTGCAGCATTTTCCGGAACGTGCTCTGGTTCACGATGTGATCGATCACGTGGCTCGAAAGCACCACCTGGTATCCCGCCTGGTAAATCAGGTTCCCCAGGATGAAATCGTTCGCCGAATAATCGTAAAACTTCTCGTATCCGCCGATCTTCTCCAGCGCTTCCTTGCGCACGGCGATGGTGGGTCCCAGGCCAAACTTCATTCCCTCCAGCAGATTCGCCACCAGTGCGCCCGCCGGTTCTTCCACAGACATAAGCATCGCCGTCTGATTCGACCAGAAATCCCCCACGTTTTTCCCGCGATAGAGGCACGTCGTCATCGCAATACCCGGCTTCAGCAGCGGCGTCACCACTTCCCGCAGATAATTCGGCGCCACTTCCACGTCGCTGTCCGACGCCACAATCACGCCGTACTTCGCCTCTTTCGACAGACAATGCAGCGAATACGTCTGCGGATTCGGCCACGGTGGCAAGCCATGCACGACGATCCGGTTAGCCACCTGCGGATAACGCGCGCTCACCTCCCGCACAACCTCCAGCGCCGCATCGTCTTCCGAGTCCGCCCCAAACAAAATCTCAAACTGCGGATAGTCCTGCCGAAAAAAACTTTCAATATTCTCTCGAAGCTGCGGCTCCAGCCCGTGCACCGGTTTAATCATGGAGACTGCGGGCAAACTCGCATCCGTCACCGGGGGATGCAGCAATTTCCGCGAATTCGAGCGAAACTTCGCCACTGCCGCCAACACTAGGCCCAAATACACAGTGGAACTCAGCGTCCCGATTAACGCCACCGCCAACAAAATGTATCCAACAATTAGCAGATTCGCGCTCCTGTGTAGCGGCCGCCTTCCGAAGCGGGCGCCTTTGTGGCACAGCCATTCTTGGCTCTGCTCTTAGATTTCTGCTGTTCCCTTCGCGCTACGCCTTCACGCTCGCATAAAGCAATTCCGCATCCCGTATCAACGCATTCATCGACTCCCGCAGTGCCTCGCGCGAATTCCTCTTGTTCTTCCAACCCAACCCGCGTATCCGGTCCGTATTCAGTCGAATCACGGCCACGTCGCCCTTCCACCCACGCTCCCCGCCCGCAAACTCAAATTTCACCTTACTTCGATCGAGCCCAACGCACTCCACCGCCAACTCCGCAATCTCTTTCACCGTAATGTAATCGCCGGTCGCCACGTTATACGCCTGAAACTTTTGCGGCGTCTTCACATGCGCCGTCAACACCGCCGCGATCACGTCCTCCACGTAAATGTAGGATTTGCTCTGCCCGCCATCTCCCAGAATCTTCAATCGCTCCGGCTCTTTCCTCAGCGAGCGCACGAAATCAAAACCTACCCCATGCGTCTGCCGGGGCCCCACCACATTTCCAAACCGGAAAACGCAAGCCGTCATATCAAACATGTGACAATACGAACTGATCAGCACCTCACCCGCCAATTTGCTCGCGCCATACGTCGAAATCGGCACCAGCGGGCCGTAATCCTCACCCGCTTCCACCATTCCCAAATCGCCGTAAACCCCGCTGCCCGACGCATATAAAATCCGCTTCGCCGAAGTCAGGCGCATCGCTTCCAGCACCCGCTCCGTCAAATACGTCCCTTCGCGAAAATCAATGTCCGGCTCCGTCGCCGCCCGCGCGATATCCGGATTCGACGCCAGGTGAATCACCACCTCGCTCCCATTCATCGCCCGCTTCAGCGTCTCGAAATCCTTCACATCGCCCTTTACAAATTTGAAGTTCGGATTGCCCAAATGTTTCGCAAAATGCCATTCGCGTCCCGATGTCAGGTTGTCGTAAATCGTTACCGACTCCACCCCATCCTTTGCCAGCAGCAAATCGGTAAAATGCGACCCGATGAATCCCGCCCCGCCCACGATGAAAAACCGCCCCATACTCATATTCTTCTCCGTGTCCTCTGTGCTCCCACCTCTGGGTCCTCTGTGTTAAAATCCGGCTCTTATTCCGCGCATTTTGGCGATCGCTGCCTGCATAAAATCATCAGCCAAGCGTGCTTTCAAGCCTGTCTTTCGCAACGAAGATTCGATTCACGCTGGATATAAATTAATGATAGTCGAACCCCTCCCCACCGTCGACCTCAAAACCCTCCGAATTTCTCCCGGTCATGCTCTAATAGAGAAATAATTCCTGGAGCCTACTGAATGTCTGCTGTCCCAATTTCGCCGCACTCTACCCGCGTTCTCATCACCGGCGGCAGCCGCGGCATCGGTTTCGAAGTCGCCCGGGATCTCGCCGCTTCCGGCCACCGTCTCTGGCTGGCGGCAACCACCGAAAAAGTCCATGAAGCCGCCGCTCAACTCGGCCCCGAGCATCGCGCCTCCCGTGTGGATATCGCCGACCCATACTCCGTCGCGTCTCTCTTCAACGAAATCCGCCGCGAATGGCAAGGCCTCGACGCCGTCATCCACTCCGCCGCCGAACTCGGCCAAGCCGGCAATTTCTGGCAACTCGACGCCGACAAATTCGCTCACACTCTCGGCGTCAATTCCGCCGGGGCCTTTTTCATCGCAAAAGCCTTCGTTCAAAGCTGGCTCGACACCGCCCCAAAAAATCCGCCCCGCCGCGGCAAAATCGTCTTCTTCGCCGGCGGCGGCGCCGGCTACGGCTATCCGCAATTTCTTCCCTACGGCACTTCCAAAGCCGCCGCTGTCCGCATGTGTGAAACCATGTCCATGGAACTCGACGCAGTCCAGATTCCCATCGACATCAACATCATCGCCCCCGGCGCCAACGACACCTCTATGCTCGCCGCGGTTCGTGCCGCCGGCGGAGAGGTCCGCACCGTCGTCCCTTTCTCCAAGCCCATCGCTCTCTGCCGCTGGCTCCTCTCCTCCAGCTCCGACGGCATCTCCGGCCGCTTTCTCCACGTCAACGATCCCTATCCAGCGCTTTCGCCAAGCTCTCTCCGCACGGAAGCTCTCAAACTGAGGCGCATCGACCTATGAAACTTCTCGTCGTCGGCTCCGGGCTGATTGGCGCGCAGCGCATTCAAGCCCTGACCAAACTCCCGGCCGTTTCCGAAATTGTGGTCTTCGATCCCAAAGTCCCCGAAGGGACAAAACTCTCCACAAAAGCCATAGCCGCAAGCGAAAGCGTCGCCTTCGCAAACAAATACACCGCCGCTGTCGTCGCCACTCCGCACGACACTGCCGTCGAACTCCTCCCAAAAATCTTTCCGCTCGCTTCGTCCGTTCTAGTCGAAAAGCCACTCGGCCGCACCAGCGCCGAGACGGAAAATCTCATAGCGGCGGCAAAAAAGTCCAACAGCCGCATTTTCGTCGGCCTCAACTATCGCTTCCTCAAGAATGTCCAGCACCTCCAAAAGCTTCTCTCTTCCGGCGAATACGGCCGGGTTCTCGGCGTGGACGCTGTCCTCTCTCACGGCGCGCAACCCGGCTACGAAAAAAGCTGGAAGACAGACCCGATCCGCTGCGGCGGTGGTGTCTGCATCGATCCCGGTATACACCTTTTCGATCTTCTCCAATGGTTTTTCGGCCCCGCTGAACTAGCCGCAGGCCATCTGAGCCGCCAGTTTTGGCCGATTCAGGTCGAAGATCACGCCAGCCTCGTTCTCACTCTCCCTGGCGGGGCGCCTGCCAATATCTATCTTTCGCTCTCCAGTTGGCAATCCCGCATGGAAATCACCGTCGAAACCGAAAAAGCGCAGTTCCTCCTCCGCGGCCGCGGCAAATTCTATGGCCCGCAGCGCCTGACCATCGTCACCAAATGGCCCTGGCTGCAGCCCGATCAGCCCCGCGAAACTCAATTTGACTATGGAATGGAAGATGTCTCCGTGCAGCAGGAGACCGAGGAATTTATCACTGCCTGCACCAACCCAAATGCCAATCAAACAATTGCCACCGCCGCCGACGCCCTGCAATCCATGCGCATCGTCGACGCCTGTTACACCAAACTACCTAAGACTTACTAGACTTCGCCCCACGCGCGGCGGCCGCCACATCCAGCGAATACCCTGCCTTCGCCGCATCGGTATGAAACATTTGCACTGTATCCAGCGAATAATCACCCAGATCTTTCCCCACCAGTTTCAGCTTCGCCAGAATATCGTTCGTCACCGTGATAATGTGGCACCCGATCTCGTCCGCCTGAAAAATATTCAGCAACTCTCGCGGGCTTGCCCAGATCAGTTCCGTCTTCGGATTCCCGCGCAAAATATCCAGTGCCTCGCGCATCATCGGCAACGGATCCCGTCCTGTGTCCGCCACGCGCCCCGCAAACACCGACACGTTCGACGGCGCCCCGCCCTGCAACGCATTCCCAACCTCGCGGACCTGCTCCAGCGTCATCATCGCCGTCACATTCACCTGAATGCCTTCGTGGCTCAGCCGCCGGATCAGCCCGTACATCGGCTCGCGCTTCGTGTTCGTCACCGGAATCTTCACGTACACATTCTTCGCCCAGCTCGCGATGTGCTTGGCCTGCGCCTCCATCGTCTCTTCGTCGTCCGCGAACACCTCAAACGACACCGGCTGCGTCTTGATGTGCTTCAGCACCTCCGCCGCAAATTCCGCGTAATCCGGCACGCCCGCCTTGCGCATCAGCGTAGGATTCGTCGTAAATCCCTTGATGTACGGCAGCCGGCTCAACTCCAGAATCCCAGCCAGGTCCGCCCCATCGCCAAAAATCTTCACCTTCAATTCAGAAACCGCCTTCATCGCATCACTCCCTTTCGGCACGCCTGCAAAATCCAGTCCGCCGCCTCTTTCAACGAGTGTACCCGCGCATCCGCCGGCCGCGCGGGCTGCTGCTCTTCATACCCGCCATCAATAAAGACCGTGCGGCACCCCGCGTTTTGCCCCGCCTCAACATCCCGCCAGCGATCACCAACCATGAAGCTTTCCGCCAGATCCACGTTGTGCTTTCGTGCAGCTTCCAGAATCATCCCCGGCTTCGGCTTCCGGCAATCGCAATGATCCTTGTCCTGGTGATAGCAGACAAAAACATCATCCACCGGCAACTCCGACGCCAGCTTCCGGTTAATCTCTTCCACCGCGGCCTGCGTCGTGATCCCCTTCGCCACATCCGGCTGGTTCGTCACCACCAACAACAGAAATCCCTCCGCTTTCAATTCCCGCAGAGCTGCCACCGCATCAGTGGCCAGCACCAGTTCCGCTGCGTCCGCCGGCGGATACGGTTTTCCATTCCTCACCACCGCCTGGTTCAGCACGCCATCGCGGTCCAGAAATACAGCCTTGTTCTTCACCGCGTCCCCGCCGTGGACTCCCACTTCGTCTGCTCCACCTTCACCGCCGGGTGCGAAACAAGCAAGTGCCACACCACCGCCTGAAATGCCTCCGAGTGCGGTGTCACATGCACCGGATTCACCACCGGAATCAAGACGCACACGTCGGCCACCTTCGCCGTGTACCCGCCGTCCCTTCCCACCACGCCGATAATTTTCGCACCCACCGCTTTCGCCAGCTTCAGAGCCGCCACCAGGTTCGGGCTCACGTTCCGCTCCACGTCTCCGCCGCCCACCGAAAAAACCAGCACTGCGTCGCGCGACTGCAATTTGCTCGTCTTCAGCCAGCCTTCAAAAACCGTGGCCCATCCTTCGTCATTCGTCCGCGCGGTAAGTTCCGACACATTATCCGTTGGCGCGTACGCTTCAATCCCGGCAATCTTCCGGAAATCATTCACTGCGTGCGAAGCGTTCGCCGCGCTTCCGCCCACTCCCAAAATAAACAGCCTGCCGCCCGTCGAGCGCAATTCGCCGATCATCTTCGCGGCTTTTTCCAGGCTTGCCCGATCCAGCTGGGCCGCAATCTGCGCCGCCTCCTCCAAAAACTTTCCCGCAAACGACTGTCCCGCGCTCATGCCTTCCCCACTCCCTGCGATGCAATGAACCGCGCCGTCTCTTCCAGTCCCGCGGGCGATCCAATCTCATAAAATCTCTGCTTCATTTCCACGCCCGCAAGCTCCCTATCCGCCAGAATTTCTCCGTACAACTCCGCCAGGTCAAACGCCTTGTCCGCCGGCACCCTCTCAAATGCTTTCGCCGTGAATCCTCCCAGCCCATAGTCGATAAACTTCATCCGTGGCGTCCGCTCCTTCTTGTTGTACGCCAGTATGACGCCATCCTCAAACTCCACGTTGCTCGTATCCCACTGCCCCTCGTTGCGAAACACCGTCATCAGCGCCTGTTTTCCAGACGCCTCAAATTCCCGCGCCACATCCGCGTAATCGCACAGCAGATACGAATCGCCATACAACGTCAAAAACGCCTTCCCGAGCGCCGGCAGAGCCCGCTTCAACGCACCCGCCGTCCCCAACAGCGCCGGCCCATCAAACGAATAGTGCACATCCAATCCAAACGAGTGCCCATTCTTCACCACCTCACGAACCATCTCGCCCAGAAACCCCACGCACAAAACCACCTGCGAAACACCATTCGCCTTCAGCAGCCGCAATTGGTGAGCGATGAACGGCTCACCATTCACCTCCAGCAGTGACTTCGGTATCTTCTCCGTCGCCGGCCTCAGCCGCGTCGCCAATCCCCCCGCAAGTATCGCCAGTGGTAGCACTTCTTCTTCTCTTCCTCTGCGGACTCAGCGTCTCTGCGTCCTCTGCGTTAATTCTTTCTTTTACGAATGCGCCACAATCGTCGTCCCGCCAAAATCAAACTGCAGCCGCACTTCCCGCAATCCCGCCCCCCGCATCGCTTCCCGCACCCGTGTCTTCTGCTCCGTATAAAGCAGCAAAAATCCCCCTCCGCCCGCGCCCACAAGCTTTCCGCCCAGCGCCCCATTCTTCCGCGCCAGCTCATACAGCTCATCAATCGGCCCGTTGCTCATCCCCGGCGACCGTTTCTTCTTGTGCTCCCAGTGCACGGCCATCAACTCCGCGAACTTTCGCAAATCGCCCTTTACCAGCGCGTCGCGGCTCTCCACCCCAAGCTGCTTCGTGAAATGCAGATTCGCCAGCATTTCCGCGGCGTTATCTTTGCTCTTCGTATCCTGATCCCTCAAAATCTCCGAAGCCGACCGCGCCGTCCCCGTAAAAAACAGCAACAAATTATCTTCCAGGTTCGCCAGTGCTTCCGACGGCAAAGTTAGCGGCTCCACCTTCACATTGCCACTCGGCTGAAACTCAAAACTAGTAATCCCTCCAAACGCCGCAATATATTGATCCTGCTTCCCCACAGGCTCCTTCAAAATATCAATTTCAATCCGGCAAGCCTGCTCCGCAAGCTCCTGCGGCGACACAAACCGCCTCTTCAAGGTATGCAGCGCGCTCAAGAGCGCCGTCGTAAAACTTCCCGACGAGCCCAGGCCCGTCCCCGCCGGAATATCCGACAGGCTAACAATCTCCAGGTACGGCCCGGTCACACCGGTCAACTTCATTGCCTCGCGGATAATCGGGTGATGGATTTCCTCCACCCGCTCGATGTCTTCCATTTTCGAATACTTCAGGTGAATCCGCGGCCAGAAACCATCGCTGATCGTGATGTACACGTATCGCGTAATCGCCGCCGACACCACAAATCCCGTATGTTTCGTGTAATACGACGGCAAATCCGTGCCGCCTCCGCCCAGCGAAATCCGCATCGGGCTACGCACAATAATCACGTTCAGGCTCCCTTGTCCCTCTTCATTCGATCATCCGACTGCTTTACTCCGGATTGCCGCGCGCCAAGCCACTGCGGATGCCTCAATTTGCCCGGCATCCCGCTGCCCTGCCGTCCCCGCTAAGCGAATTTCTAAAATCTACAATATCACGCGCTCTCACCCTCTTGCAGGAATTCCCCGCAGTGCGTCTTTTCAGCTAGTGGATCAATTTTCAGTAATACATTTATAGACTAAGGGGATGAGTAAGGAGTCTTGCTGCATACATGCCCACTGGCATCAAATCTGACAACGTAATATTCGGGGGTATACGGAGCAAACGTCGCGGCGTACAAGTGTTCGCTGACGCAACCCTCCATCTCAGATTTTGGAAGCGGCCCAAAAAACTCTCCACACCTAAGAACCTTTTCCGGCTTACCCCTCAATCGAACTACATCTTCTTTCGTGGTACCAACCGAAATTTTATCGAACCCCTTCGTAAGACTGCTATCCCGCCAGTACGCCCAGCCTAAGAATAAGACTGGTGCCAATACAACAATCAGGATGAGCAAGGGGAGGGGCCGGAGCCTGTCGTCTGACGAAGTTCGCATGCTTTAATGCTGGCCTAGAAAAGGAGAGTTGTCTACGGGACTCACAAATTTACCTGTTGAACTGAAAGGCGCCGGGTGATCGGAAACCGACCCACTGCGCGTTTTCCGCACATGCTAAAATTGAAGTTTGTTCTCGCGGCGCTCTCGAGCCCGTATACCTCACCCTGAGGATTTCATTCGGAATGTTTCGCTCTGTCGGACAACGCACCTGGCCCTCGCTTGTCATCCTCCTTCTTCTCTGGCTAGCCGTCTACGGTCCCGGCCTTTTCACCCCGCCTCTTCAAGACGACGTCGACGCCTCCCACGCTGATGTCGGCCGCGAAATTCTCGTCCGCCACGACTGGGTCACCCTCCACGAAAACAACATCCGCTACCTGGAAAAAGCCCCGCTCCCCTACTGGGGCACCGCCGTCGCGATCAAACTCTTCGGTGTCCATACCTGGAGCGCCCGCCTCTCCCTCCACCTCAGCGTCCTCGCCCTGGCCTTCTTCCTCTACTTTTTCGGGCGCCGCTTCCTCACCCCGCAATCTGGTTTCTGGGCCGCCGTCGTTTTTCTCGCCTCCTGCGGCGCATATCTCTTCACCCGCATCCTCATTCCCGACATCACCGTCGGCCTTTGGATCGGCATCGCTCTCTATCTCTTCCTCGACGGCTGGCAATCCGAAAAGCCCACGCTGCTTTCCTGCTGGGGCATCGCCGCGGTCATCGCGCTCAACATCCTCACCAAAGGACTCATCGGCGTCGTCTTTCCCTGCGCTATCATCTTCATTTTCCTGTTACTCGCGCGCGACCTCCGCCACCTACTAAAGATGCATCTCCTCTCCAGCACGATTGTTTTTCTCTTCGTCGCCGCACCCTGGCACATCCTCGCCGCCCTGCGCAATCCCCCTGCTGGCCAGGCCAAGGGCTTTCTCTGGTTTTACTTCGTCAACGAACAGTTCCTCCGCTACCTCGGCAAACGCTATCCCGTCGACTACGACACCGTTCCCATTCTTCTCTTCTACGGATTGATCTTCCTCTGGTTTCTGCCCTGGAGCTCTTTCCTCCCCCAGGCGCTAGACCAGGTTCCCCTTCGCTTACCGCGCATCTCGGGCGTCCGCCGTTCAATAGAAGCCGTCCTCCTGCTTCTATTCTGCTGGCCTGCTGTCGTTCTTCTTTTCTTCAGCTTCTCCACACGCCAGGAATACTATCTCGCTCCCGGCCTCCCCGGCCTTGCCCTTCTTCTCGGCCACTGGCTCGCGCGCGAGGCGGGAGCTCCCATCGGCTCACCCATCGCCCGAGCAGGCCGCCGCTCTGCCACTGTCCTTCTCGTCGTCGGACTCCTCATCGCTGCGATCACCGGCACTCTCGCGATCATCTCGCACACCCCGGCTCCAAATCTCGAACTCTTCGACCTGCTCAACAAAAATCCAAATCTCTACGCCCTCTCCCTCGGCCATATGCTCGATCTCTCGGGCGACGCCATGGGTTTCTTCCGCGGACCGCTCATCGGCACCGCGTTAGCCTTCTTCCTCGGCACTTTGCTCAACTGGTTTTTCCGCCGCCGCGGCAACACCCCCGCCGCCAATTGGGCGCTCGTCGCCATGATGATCGTCTTCATCGAGTGCGCCCACATCTCACTCGGTGTCTTCTATCCGATCCTCGGCTCCCAACAATTCGCCGTCGCTCTACAGCCGCGCCTTCAGCCCGGCGACAAAATCTTCATGGACGGCGAATACGCCAACGCCTCCTCCGTCCGTTTCTACACCGGCCAGCAAATCTACATCCTCAACGGCCGCGTCAATGGCCTCTGGTACGGCTCCCTTTTCCCCGACTCCCCGCCCATCTTCTTCGACGACGCCCAATTCGCCCAACTCTGGGCCGGCCCCACGCGTATCTACCTGATCACCCGCAACGAAAAGAAGCGCGACGCCCTTGCCCCCATCGCCCCCGTCTACCTCGTAACCAAATCCGCCGACCGCTACATCCTCTCCAACCGTCCATAGCTACCCCAAATACATCTTGGTATTTTCATTTTCAAGACTTTTGAAAGACTGGGGGAGGGGCAGCAACCAGACAATAACGCTTCAGACCCGGCCGGTAAGCAGAACCACCGTCACGCCGACGCACACCAAAACCACGCCCAGCCACCTCTTGAAGGACACATCCTCCTTCAACAGGTACTTCGCTCCAAACGTCCCCACAATGTAGTTGGAAGCCGACGCCGGAATCACCACGCTCACCGGGGCCCACGAAAACAATATCAGCAACGAATAAAACGACGCCGCCAACAGCGGCAACGCCACCCACAGCCAACTATTCCGCGCGGCCGCCCACACGAACCGCAGCAGCGCCATTGGCCGGAAACTCTGCGGCTCGCCAACCTGCTTAACGCCGTAGGACATCGCCAGCTCGCCGCCCGTGTTGCACAAAACAAAAAAGATCAGCATCAGGATCACCCGGGTCATGGCGCCACCGGCCCGACGTTATTCGTGGTGTTCGGCTTCGTCTGCCCCACCAGCAGCACGCCGACGCAAATCATCGCCACGCCGATCCATCGCTTCGGCGAAACCAGTTCGTGCAGCACCACAATCGCCAGCATCGTCTGCACCGCGTAGCCAAACGCGCCCGCGGGCATCACAAAGCTGTAATCCGCCCAGCTCACCGCCGTCATGTAGCAGAGTGTGAAACCAATCAGGAAGAGAATCCCGATCCATATGCTGCCGCTCTGAATCGTCGAAAGCAGCGCGTGCCGCAGGCCCGGAACGGAAATCTCCACGTTCCCGATCTGCTTCATCCCGCGCGCCAGCATCAGGTCGCCGGTGTTCGCGCACACCACCATCAGCAAAACCATTACCAGCGTCTTGAATCTCAGCCTATGCTCGTGACTCATTCTTAGGAGTTCGCCCTTCAGGTTGGTGCTTGAGACTTAGGTTGAGATCCTTCGCGCCCGCCTGAGGCGGGCGCTCAGGATGACAATTTTGGATTTTATTTGAATAATTGCGGAACCAAGCCTCTCCCAAAATAGGCCAGGCATAAAAACTGCACAATCCGCTAGAACACCTTAATCGTTGCCGCTGGCCGATGAGGTCCCGCCCACCGCAACCATCGTCTTCGGCGTGTCGCCACCCTGTTGCACCCACTTCAGGCGCTCGGCGCGCAGCCGCAGGAAGTCCGTGGCCTCGTGATACAACCGCTTGCGCTCGTGGCCGTCCCAGAGCGCTTCCTTCACGATCCGCCACACAACCTTGGGGCGGAAATAGTATTCGTCGTAGAAACGCGTCACGCCCGCCATCATGTCCGCCTTGGAGAGATGTGGGAATTCGATATGCGGCAACTGGTGGCCGCTCTGGTCGGCCAGTGCTTCCACGCGCAGGAAACCTTCCTTGGACATCTGATCGTGCAACTCGGTCCCCGGCATGGCATGCGCCAGCGAAACCTGGATCGTTTCGCAATCCAGTTCCTTCGCGAAATCGATGGTATTGTTGATGGTCTCTTTCGTCTCGCCCGGCAGGCCGATGATGAAGTCGCCGTGCACCTTGATGCCGACCTTCCGGCAGTTCTTCATGAACTCGCGCGCCATTTCGATCGTCGCGCCTTTCTTGATGTTCTTCAGGATCTGCGCGTCGCCGGACTCGAAGCCCACGATGAACAAGCGCGCCCCGCCATCCGCCATCGCCTTCAGCTCTTCATACTTACTGTGGCAACGCGCCGTGCAAGACCACTGGAACTTCAGCGGCTTGAACTTCTGGCTCAGCTCGATCACGCGGTCCTTGCGGATGTTGAATGTGTCATCGTCGAAGAAAATCTCTTTCATCTGCGGGAAGTAGCCAAGAGCGTTCTTCACTTCCTGCACCACGTTGTCAACCGAACGTGTGCGCCACGCATGACCCGAAAGCGTCTGCGGCCACATACAGAACGTGCAAAGCGCCGGGCAGCCGCGCGAGCTGTAGAACGACACGAACGGGTTCAGCAGGAACGGCACGTTGTAACGCTCAATCTCCAGATCCCGCTTGTAAACGTCCGTCGCGAACGGCAGCGCATCCAGCTCTTCCGTGTGCATTTGCGGACGCATAGCGTTGTGCACTACCTTGCCGTCTTTTTTGTAACTCGCGTTGAGGATTTGATCCACCGGTTTGCCGTGAGCGTATTCCGCCACTGCGTGGTCGAATTCGCCGCGCACGATGAAATCGATGTCCTCGCTGGCATTCAGCGTTTCGTCCGGCTTGATGTGCCCGTGCGGGCCGACGAACGCCACCTTCATGGACGGGTTCGCTTCCTTGATCTTGCGCAACAGCTTGATGTCGCTCGCGAAGCCCACCGTCGAGGTGAACAGCACCAGAAACTCGTAGTCCTTGCAGATCTGCACGGTCTGCTGCCAGTTAATTTTGTGGGGAGAGGCGTCCAGCAGGCGGCTGCCGGGAATCAGTCCCGCCGGGTACGACAGCCAAACGGGGTACCAGTAGGACTCAATCTCACGCGTCGCGGGCCACCGCGAGCTAGCTCCGCCGTCAAAGTTCTCAAAGCTCGGCGGGTTCAACAGCAATGTCTTCATTACATCCGGCATTCTTCACCCTCAGTTTTAGTCCAACTCGTTGTGCAAAAGATTCGCACTTTTGGCCAAACAGGTAGCACACGCTTGGTGACCCGTTCGGTACCCCAACCTGTGTAGATAATAGTTTACCCGACTTGGTTGCATCCCCGCACACGTTTCTGCCAATGGTGCGTAAGCCGCATCCAACAGCTAAACACAGCATTGAGTGGAGGTTGCAGCTCTTTGGAGTGCGGAGGCTCTGCCTCCGCTTTTGAGACTGTGGCCTCGAGGCCAAACAATCGATCTGCAGTGTAGGTTACGCCGTACAAGCGGGAGCTAGGCTCCCGCACTCCGAATGAGCCTCAGCGTCCAACACACTCCTCCGTCGCCTCGCTCAAAATCTCCCAAATCCTCCCCACCCACTCCCGGTGCTCCGGCTTCATCAAGACCGACCGCAAACAAGTCAGACTCGCTCGGTCCTTCTTCATCCCACCCAAATTCCCCTCAAAAAATTCGACCGGCAACTCGGCCACAGCAAGGTGCAAATTCCTCCGAGCCGCCGCCTCAAAAATTCTCCTCGACTGCTCCGACGCTTCGCTCACGCTCGCTGCCCGCGGCGCGAACACTACGATATCCAACTCAGGTGGAAACGCCGTCACAAACCGCGCGTCCTTCTCCAGCCGCTGGTGCATATCCACCGCTGCTTTCCGGCAATCCTCCAGCCCGCGCGCGAATTCCCCACCCTTGGCCAGCGGCAGCAATTTCTGCGTCGCCCACAGCGCCGCAGCCGCGGCTCCCGGCCGTGAACACTCCAAGCTGATCTCGCCCAAATGCAGTTCGTTCGAGCTGAAATATGTATATGGCGAATCGTGTTTGTACAGCCGCCCCACGCCCGGATCGCGAAATACCACGCAGCCGCATCCATACGGCTGCAAACCATGTTTGTGCGGATCGATCACAATCGAATCCACACGGCGCAATAAATTAAACCCGCGCCCCGCCTCCTCGCCAAGATTTCCGGCCAGGCCGAAATAGCCGCCATACGCCGCATCAGCATGCACGCGAAAACCGTACTTCTCTTTCAATTCTAGGATTCCCGCGAGCGGATCCACCGACCCCGTGGCCGTCGTTCCCATCGTCGCCACCACCGTGCCAACATCGCCGAGAGCGACAATTTCGCGCAATTTCGCAAGACCCATCCGCCCGCGCGCATCACAGGGCACTGCGGCAAACGGCAATTGCAAAACCCCGCTGATCCGCCCGTGCGTGTAGTGCGCCTGCTCGCTGGCAAGAATCTTTTTCCCCGGCGCCAGTTGCCCCGCAACCCACAGCGCTTCCAGATTGGCCATCGTCCCGCCGCCGCACAAATGGCCGAGATGATTGCGCCAACCGAACATTTCCGCAATCCCGGCAACCGCTTCCTTTTCCATCGCCGAGGTCGCGCGGCCGCCATCCAGCGCGTGATTGTTGGGATTGATCCATTGCGCCAGCGCATACGCCAGACGGGCCACCGGATGCGGCGGCTTCAACATCTGTCCGGCATACAGCGGATGAAAATAGGGATAGTTATCCTGCAGACGTTCCGCGGTGGCGGCCAGAGTTTCAGCAACGCGCTCCGCGCCGGGAACTCGCGCGTCGAACTCCGCCAGCGCGGCAAATCCCGCGTCCAGCTTCTCAAGCGATTCCACGAGAATTCTCAGGCTTGCTTTATCCAGCATTGATGGAAGTTCCGATTCCAGGAATGTGAGGAATTTATCATCAGGCTCGATCGCGCCTATTCCAGAACCTTGTCCAGTTGCCCAGCTGTCTTCAAGAGGTCCAGTTGCGCCTGCTGCCGCAGGAAATTTGCGTCAAGGTAGGACATCCATTTTTCGTTTTCATCCAGGCGGCCCTTTTCAACGTCGCGCAAATTCACTTTGCCCTCGCCGAACTGCGATTGCAGCACCGCCAGAT
>Ga0210406_10001637_pt1 | contig 26887 bp, 22 predicted proteins | sample IncBWC30MmetaG_FD_155454 | JGI IMG/M metagenome (GOLD analysis project Ga0210406, IMG submission 155454) | Forest soil microbial communities from Barre Woods Harvard Forest LTER site, Petersham, Massachusetts, United States - Inc-BW-C-30-M | ecosystem: Environmental > Terrestrial > Soil >... | reverse complement strand
GAAGGGCAGGCACACACTGGCCTTCGGCTTCTCGGACTTCTGGTCTTTCCTGGACGGCGGCCACTTCGCGAACACCACCCTTCCGTTCCAGACGGTCACCACCGCAGGCCCGAACCCGCAGCAGACGACACAAGGTACAGGCGATGGATTCGCTTCGTTCATGTTGGGAACTGGAGGAGGAAATGCTTTCACGGGCTTCAACCAATTCCCGGCCATGAGCAAGAAATTCCTCGGTTGGTATGTGCAGGACGGCTGGAGGATGACCCCGCGTCTTACCTTGAACTTGGGACTCCGCTACGAAATCCAGACCGCCCCAACGGAACGCGTGAACGCCCAGCAATATTTCGACCCCAATGCCGTGAATCCGATCAGTTCCTCGCTGGGTTTCAATGTTCCTGGAGAACTTGTTTTTAACTCCAGTGGAAACCGGGGTCTGTACAACACAAACTATAAGAATTTTGCCCCGCGCATCAGTGCTGCTTATCAACTCCGCGACAAAATCGTCCTGCGCGGCGGGTATGGTGTCTTTTATGTTCCTAGCTATTACAACCAGGGCCCCAATATCGGCTATTCCCAAGGCACACCCTGGGTCACAAGTCTCAACGGCGGGCTGAATCCCTCCTCGACGCTGAGCGGAAATACCTCTCTGAATCTCCCCGATGCATTTCCGAACGGCCCGATCCCAGTCACCGGCAACTCATTGGGGGGGCTCACCGATGTCGGCTTTGGACTCAATCCGGTGGTTTATAACGACCGCAAATCTTCCTACGTACAGCAATGGATGTTTGGGGTTCAATACAGTCTGACCAACAACGACCTTGTGGATGTCAGCTACGTTGGGAATCACGGGGTCCACGTTCTGGCTCAATACCTCGAGTGGAACGAGATTCCCGCCTCCGATCTATCTATGGGAAATCAGTTGAATACCTTGGTGAATAACCCGTTTTTTAACACCATCACCTCAAGCGGCTGCGGTCTGGACCAGAAAATGATCGTGCAGGCCCAGTTGCTGCGGCCTTTCCCCGAGTATTGCAGCGTCACGGAAGCGCCGCCCGCCGTTGCAGGATCCACCTACAACGCACTGCAGTTGACTTACACGCATCGTTGGCACTCCGGACTTCAGCTCACCGCCTCCTACACGTATTCCAAGTTCATGGATGATGCGCAGGGCGCTGCCGGCTGGGCATTCCCGGGCAGCGGCAGCAACGTGCGCAATTCGTATGACCTGTCGCGCGAGCGCTCCGTGGACGCCAGCGATCTGACCCATAGCGTGGTCGTCAACTACACCTACGAACTGCCGTTTGGCAAAAATAAGCTCTTCGGCAGCGACTGGAACAATCTGACGAATCAGGTCCTTGGCGGCTGGCAGTTGACAGGGATACTTTCCGCACACTCCGGGTTGCCCATCTCGATTACCCCCGCTTCCAACAACACCGTTGGCACGGCAAGTTACGGCTTCAACCAGCGCCCGAACGTGGTGCCGGGAGTGAGCCTCACACCTGCAAATCAGAACATCAATAATTGGATCAACGCTGCGGCATTCACTCAGCCCGCTCCCTTTACCTTCGGCGATGCTCCCAGATTTTTCTCCGATCTCCGGGCGCCGGACTTCTTCAACTGGGACATGGGTATCCAGAAGTACTGGATCTTGCGCGAGCAAATGCGCTTCCAGTTCCGCTTCGAAATGTTCAACGCGTTCAACCATCCGAACTTTTTCGTTCCGGACACCAACCTGGGCGACTTCAGCCCCAACCCCGCCCAGAACAGGTTCGGCGTGATCACCGGCGCCTATCCGGCGCGAAGCTTGCAATTCGCCGGGAAATTCTACTTCTAAGATTCGGCGCGAACGAACGATTGCCCTCCACCCCCTGGGAGAAGCACGGGTAAGACAGGCCGGGAGAAAGATTTGCGGTCGAGGAACTCCCGGCTTGTCCACCGATCCCAAACTTTCGTGAACCGGAGTCACCGGCCAGCGAACAAATGTTCCGAGTGAAGGAACCAGATGAGTTTGACGATCCTCCTCAGCAAAGAAGGGAACTGCCTTCCCCGCGTCTCTGTTGCGCGATGGAGTATTAGGAACGGCTTGAGCCTTCGCGGTATACCAGGACGGACGAATGAAGATTCCGAAATCGGCTAGAGGAATGTGGCAACGAACCGGGTTCGTTCTGGTTGCTCTAGGTTTTAGCTTTCAGGCAAATCCCGCGGGCGTTGCCTCAGGCCAGCAAAAGCCCCAGACCGGGCAGATTGCCGGTAAACCACAAGATCCAGATTCCAGCAAAGCACTTCCGAATGGGGTAGAACTCCGCCACTCCGGAATACTTCTTCAGGTTGTTGCCCTTCGCGACAATGTCCTGCGCGTTCGCCTCGCCGCGAAGGGTGAGTTGCCCGAAGATGCGTCTTGGGCGGTTCCGTCAGATATCCGCCAGCAGCATGTTGATGTCACTCCGGACGCGACCCCTGACACTGCCGGCTTTCGCACGAAGGCGCTTCGCGTCCGAATCGAGCGGGCCACGCTGCGCCTCTCCATAACCGATTTGCAAGGCAATGTGCTTCAGGAAGACGCGGACGGATGGCCCGTGGAATTTCACGCGGACTCTTTCCGTGTATTCAAGAAAATGCCGCCCGATGAGCATTATTTCGGCCTCGGGGACAAGGTTGGGCCTCTCGATCGCCGCGGACAGTCCTTTCGCCTCTGGAATACGGACGCATTTTGTTTTCAAGAATCGACCGACCCGATTTACAAGAGCATTCCTTTTTTCATGACCATGCGCGCCGGGAGGTCCATGGGCTTTCTGCTCGACAACACCTGGTCCTCCAATTTCGATTTCGGCAAGAGCGAGCGAACCGCCTATTCGTTTGGCGCGGAAGGCGGCCCCATCGACTATTACGTTTTCTTTGGACCCGATCCGAAGCAGGTCGTCGAAACCTACGCTTGGCTCACGGGTGTTCCGCCGCTTCCTCCGATTTGGTCGCTCGGCTTTCAGCAATCGCGTTTCAGCTACGAAACAGAAGCCCGCGTGCGCGAAGTCGCATCTCGCCTGCGGGCCGACAAGATTCCCTCCGACGTGCTGTATCTCGACATCGATTTCCAGAAAGAGCACCGCCCTTTCACTGTGGATACGGAACACTTCCCGCATTTTGAGCAGATGCTTTCCGACCTGAAGCGCGAGGATTTCCACGTTGTCGCGATCACCGACCTTCACATCGCGCGGCTGCCCGACGCTGGTTACGCGCCGTACGATTCAGGACTCGCCGCGGACAATTTCGTGAAAAATCCCGACGGCTCGGTGTATGTCGGCTCGGTTTGGCCGGGCCCTTCGGTTTTCCCGGAGTTCACGCAGAAGAAGACCCGGGACTGGTGGGGTTCGCTCTACAAACCGTTCTTGTCCGAAGGCCTTGCCGGTTTTTGGAATGACATGAATGAACCTAGTGTTTTTCTGACCGACAATCTCACGATGCCGGACAATGTCCAGCATCGCATCGAAGAACCTGGCTTTCGACCCCGGACTACAAACCACTTGGAAATTCACAACGTCTACGGAATGGAGAATTCCCGCGCCACGTACGAGGGACTGAGGAAGCTTGAGCCTGACATGCGCCCGTTCGTCCTAACCCGGGCCACGTATGCCGGCGGCCAGCGTTACGCGGCCACGTGGACCGGTGACAATACCGCTTCGTGGGATCACCTGCGATTAACTACACCGATGCTTTTGAATTTGGGCCTGAGTGGGTTTGGGATGAGCGGCGCGGACGTCGGCGGATTTATCGGAACGCCCGGTCCGGCCTTGCTTACGCGCTGGACGGAACTTGCCACGTTCCAGCCCATCGACCGGAATCACACCAACAAGGGCTCCGGCGATAAAGAAGTCTGGGTGCATGGCCCGGAGCAGGAAGCCATCCGTCGCCGCTACATCGAAGAGCGTTACCGGTTGATGCCGTATCTCTACACGCTGGTAGAAGAACTTTCGCGCACGGGATTGCCCGTCGTCCGGCCGCTGTTCCTTGAGTTCCCTCGCGCCACAAAGGATTTGCAGCCATTGGATCTCAAAGCAGGCAACGAATTTATGTTTGGTCCCGACCTGCTCGTTGCTCCGCCGCCGTTTCCGGAGCAACCGGAAGCGTATGCGCTCAAGCTTCCTCCTGGCGTGTGGTATGACTACTGGACGGGCGAAAAAGTTCAGCAAACGGTAACGCAGGACGGCTCAAACGCGGCCGAGCCGCGTATCCAGCCCAAGCTGGATGTTCTTCCCGTCTATGTCCGGGAAGGTTCGATCATTCCAGTACAGCCGCTCGTTCAAAGCACCGATGAGAAACCACAAGGCCCGCTGACGCTACGCGTGTACCCCGGGAATGATTGCCGCGGCTCCCTGTATCTTGACGACGGCCAAACCCTGGCCTATACACGGGGCGAATTCCTGCGCATTGAGTTCTCCTGCACCGTAACCCCCACAGGGGTTGAGCTGCAAGTTGGTGAGCGAAAAGGGAGCTATCTTCCATGGTGGAAAACCATTCATCTGGAAGTCTACGATTGGCAGAGCCCCGCGGCCCGCGTCACGCTAAAACAGAAGCCGGGGGCCTTGCCTGATTCTGTCGATCCGGCCCGGCATGTGCTCACATTGGAGTTGAACGACGATCCACAAGGCAGCAACCTCGAAATTCTCCGGGTCAACTGAGGGCGGTGTGGCGGCCGAATCGCTTGCGCACGGAATGGATTTCACGCAGTCTGACTCAGTGAACTTCAAAAAGAGATTCGAATTGCCTTCCGCACGTTTCACCAAAGCAGGCGTGCTTGCGCTGCTCTGTGCACTCGGCCTGATTGCGCAAACGCCGTCTCCTGGCGCCGCTCCACGCTTCGATGTGCGCATCCTCAAAGGCATTGATTTTGTCCTTCGCAACTCTCCGACCTCCAGAAAATACCTGATCGAAACCATGCCTGGTGGAGTCGCCCTGCTGGATTACAACAACGACGGCCTGCTGGACATTTTTCTGGTGAACGCAGGTCATGTCCGCGATCCTCTGCCCAGGCTTCCGACCTTCGACCGCCATGAACCCTCCTACTGGAACCGTTTGTATCGCCAGAACAAGGACGGCAGCTTCACCGATGTCACCCAGCAGGCCGGGCTAGCGAATGTGGACGACGGCGACTATGGAATGGGCGTCGCCGTTGGAGACTACGACAACGATGGCTATCCCGATATTTACATCACCAACTTCGGCAAAAACATTCTCTATCACAACAATGGAGACGGTACATTTACGGACGTTACGGCAAAGGCGGGTGTGGCGGTTGGCGGCTGGTCCGTTTCTGCCGGGTTTTTCGACTATGACAACGACGGGCGCCTTGATCTCTTCGTTACGCGCTATCTCGATTGGACGGTCGCGAACAGCAAAACCTGCGGCAACGAAAATGCCACGTACTGTCCACCCACGGAATTTCCGGCCATCTCGAACATCCTGTATCACAATCGAGGCGATGGCACATTTGAAGACGTCAGCGTCCTATCCGGCATCGCGGCGCGAAAAGGCCACAGCCTGGGGGTGGCGTTCGCCGATTACGATGGCGACGGCTTCACCGACATTTTTGTGGCCAGCGACGTCACCAATCAATTTCTCTTTCATAACAACGGCAACGGCACCTTCACAGAATGCGCTCTCGAATCCGGCGCGGCACTGACCAGCGACGGCAAAATGCTATCGGGCATGGGCGTTGTTTTTCAGGATTACGATAATGATGGCCTCCCCGACGTTCTCGTCACGCAGCTCCCTCATCAGCCCTACGTCGCTTTTCACAACGACGGCCACGGTTCCTTTAGCGCCCAGGAGCTCGAAACGGGCTTCGGCGCCCTATCGGGAAAATCCTCTGGATGGGGAGTGGGCCTTGAGGATTTTGATAACGATGGATGGAAAGACGCCTTTGTTGTCCAGGGCCACGTGTTTGACAACGTGGAAAAGTACGACAGTTCACTTCGCTATAAAGACCCCCCGTTGCTGGCTATGAATCACAACGGGCACTTTGAAACGGGCGACGCCGGCTCGAACACGCCGGTTGCTGGACGCGGCGCCGCATTCGGCGATCTGAACAACGACGGTTGGATCGATGTGGTCGCCACTTCTCTCGGCGATCACCCGCAGTTTTTCGTGAACCGTGGGGGCCATTTGCACTGGCTTACCATCAGCCTGCGCGGCAAGCTCAGCAACCGCGACGGTTTCGGCGCTCGCGTGCAGGTCAACGGTCAGGTCCGCTTTGCCACCGCGGCTGGCAGCTATCTCTCCTCAAACGACAAGCGCCTCCATTTCGGCCTGGGCACTGTCAAATTCGCCGACATCGAAATCCGATGGCCGTCCGGCATTCATCAAATTCTGCGCAATGTGCCCGCCGATCAGTTTCTTGCCATTGAGGAATTGACCAACCCCCTCGACCCGCAAAGGGACAAGGATGCCCAGCAGAAAACTGTGCGATAGCTGTGACACGAAACCTGTTTTTGGCGACAAAACTGACTTCCTTGACACGTTGCGCTTGTTGGTTCTACAGAAGCTATCGAAAACAAGAATGCGCCCGAAGATTCCGGCTTACGAAGACTTGGGCAAAAAGTTGTCGGTCAGCGGAATAAAACCGGGGCATTATAGGCATCCTTCACTGGATTTGAGAGAGGCAGGATATGACCCCAAAGCGGGTCGGGTATTTTGTGTTGCCTTGCTTAATTGATTGGCTTGTATTGTTTCTCTGAAACTGGGGTGAACCTCTAAGCTGGCACACTTGAAGCGGTAGCATCCGCCGGGCAAACCTGCGCGTGCTTCAACCCCGCCGGTTCAGACTCTTCCTCGGGTAATCACCTGCCTCACTTTACAGTTTTCACCTCCTTGTTGTTTTTTTTTGTACAGCTTATTGTGGCTTTGGGCTGGGCGCCGCTCCCCGGTCTTGTCGGTAGATTTTCCCTGCGGGGAAAATCGGGTCCGGGGGGCGGTGAACAATGTGTCTAAGGAGAGTAGATGAGAATCCCAGAGGGAGGTCAGCAAACCGACTTTATCGCAAGCGATGAACGGGAATCATTTCTTGCACCGGTAGCGGATTGGGGAAGTTCTTCCAGCAGTTCTGTCGAACAGGACCTGTATGGTCAAGCCGAAGTACTGAATGACGGATCCAGTTTCTTGGCTGCCAGTCGCGCCATGCGTTCCATCCGCCAGCAGATCGAGAAAATCGCCGATTACGACGTTCCCGTCCTGATTCTGGGCGAAAGCGGCACCGGCAAGGAAGTCGTTGCGCGGCTGCTTCATGGCCGTTCCGCCAAGGCCCGCCAGCCTTTCCTGAAAGTAAATTGCGCCGCTCTTCCTGGCGCACTGCTGGAAAGCGAACTCTTCGGTTACGAACGAGGCGCCTTTACGGGCGCGGTGCGCAGCAATCCCGGAAAATTTGAAATTTGCAAATCCGGCACCATTCTGCTGGATGAAATCGGCGAAATCTCTCCCGCGTTGCAGGCCAAGCTGCTGCACGTCTTGCAGGACAAAACCGTCTGCCGACTCGGCGGGAACACGCCCGTGAAAATCGAAGCCCGGGTCATCGCCGCCACCAACATAGATATTTGCGAAGCCCTTGAATCGGGCGCACTTCGTCAGGACCTTTATTATCGCCTGAACACATTTGTCCTGCGCGTTCCTCCGCTCCGTTCCCGGCCCGAGGAAATTCCTGCTTTGCTCACCCATTTCATCGGACGTTTTGCTCCCCTCTATGGCTGCCGGATCGCCCCGCCATCGACGCGGCTCATCGCTGCCTGCCTGCAGTATCCGTGGCCGGGGAATATTCGCGAATTACAGAGCTTCACGCAGCGTTTCCTGATCCAGGGAGACGAGGAACTTTCCATTCGGGAACTGCAGAAGGGTGCAACCCCGACCACGGGAATCACCGACCCAAGCGACTCGCTTCGTGAAACGTCTTTCATGAGTCTAAAAAAACTTGGCCGCAGGGTGAAATGCAGCGCGGAAAAACCAGCGATTGAAAAAGTGCTCCAGGAAACTCGTTTCAACCGCAAAGCCGCCGCCCGCCGGTTGAAAATCAGCTACAAGGGGCTGCTGCGAAAACTCCGGGAGTACGAACTGGACGACAAAACTTCCAGGTTGTCCAGCCAAGCCGTTGAAATCCACGGGTGAACCCCTTAAGGGAGAAGGCCATGAACGCCAAGCCGCTCAAACTGTTGTTGCTCGAGGACGGCCGCAAAGATGCGCGTTTCCTGCAGAAAGCCATCGCGGACGGTGGTTCCTTCGAATGTGATTTGGTCAGAATAGATGAGCTCGAACATGCTCTCTCGGAACGAACGGAAGAACCGCCGATCCTTCTCTTGCGCTCGGCCGATTCCAGTTCGCGGCTTTCCAGCGATCTGAAACGCATCCGTGAAATCGCTTCCAATGTTCCCGTGCTGGTTCTGCCGAACAAACAAGACGGACTCGTCCATCCGGGCGCGGCCGCCGGCGACTCCGCAAAAAGCAACGGGCATCACCGGCTGAACCTGAAAAAGCTTGCCCGCATTCTCCGCTGTGGCCTCCGGCAAACGCAACTGGAATCGGAGCTTTCCCACCTCGCCATTTCCGATGAGCTTACCGGATTGTACAACCGGCGCGGCTTTCTGCTGCTGGGCAGCGAACGCATGAAACTCGCCCACAGCATGAAAAAAAACGTTCTCCTCTTTTTTGCCGATCTGGACAACCTGAAACAGATCAACGACCAGTACGGCCACCAGGAGGGCGATCAGGCTTTACTCAAAACCGCGGACGTCTTCAGAAATACATTCCGCAATTCCGATATCACCGGGCGCTTCGGCGGCGACGAGTTCACCGCCCTGGTCATCGAGGATTTTGGGTACACTTCCGACACCATCTCAAAGCGCTTGCAAGACAACATGGCGGAACTCTCCGCCAACAACACTCATTACCCTCTCTCGCTGAGTGTGGGCATGACCCGCTACGTCGCGGAATTCCGCTCTTCCCTCAAGAAGCTTCTCGCCCAGGCAGACCAGGCCCTTTACAAGCAGAAGCAAGCCAGTCGCGGCTCCCCCAGCGGAAATCCCCCTGTAATGTTTCCCGGATCCAGGCATGGATTCTCTCAGTTCGGATTTCGCGCCCCCGAGATTTCCATGACTCATCGTGCGCACGGAAAATCCCGGAAATCTTCCGCGGGAACGATTTGAACTTTTCCGAGTTCCCGATCCTTGCTGGGCGGATGGATCGGCACAACAGAAAAGCTTGAAGCTGTCCAGCAAACAGGAGGTGGAAAATCACATGAGAGACGGGCTTGGGGAATCTCGAATCCCGGTCGGGAGTCTCGGACAGCTTGAATTGCTTGAAAAATCGCGTGATTCGGAGTGCGCGCAGTTTGAAAACATCAGCGATCATGGCGCGCGCCTCCTCAGCCGCCGCCCGTGGCAATCCGGGGATCGCCTCCTCATCACCTTCCGTTGTCCTCCTTTTTGTTCCACCGCCGCAAACGTAGTTTATTGCCAACCCCTCCGTGATGGGCTGTACGCCATCGGATGCAGGTCCACCAACGGCGGCATCCTTCGATTGCTGGAAAAAAGAGCAGCGTTCCGCTTCAAGGGTACCCAGGCTACTCAGCACTCAGCCGATTCCTTGGATTTTGCCCACCCCGTCCACTCAAAATCGTAATCGAACGAAAAGCGCCATACGATCCGCCGCGGACCTCTCGATTTTTTTGCCGCGGGGCACGCATCCTTCCGAATAATCTAGGCAGTCGACTCCCCCGTGGAATCTTCCATATAATCCACAAGGCATCCGCACCCTCGCGGACTTGAACAGATCGCAACTCGGGGAGCTCACTTTATGAAACCGAACGCCGCCGTGATTGGCTTGGGATTTGTCGGCCGGGCCCATGTTGAATCTCTGCGGCGGCTCGGGATCCCGGTTCGCGGTGCCCTCGGCAGTTCCCCCGAGACCACGTCCGCCGCTTGTAAATCTCTGGGCCTGGAGCGGCCGTACGCGTCGCTCGAAGAACTCGCCGCCGATCCCACTGTGGACGTCGTTCACCTCTGCACGCCAAATTATCTTCACTTCCAGCAAGCCGGAAGCCTGATGCGCGCCGCTAAACACGTCCTCTGCGAGAAACCTTTGACGTTGGACTCTGCAGAATCGGAGCTCCTTGTCGCTCTCGCCCGTGAATCCGGAAAAGTTGGCGGCGTCGCCTACAACTTGCGTTACTACCCGCTCTGTCAGGAAGCTCGTGCCCTCGTCGAGAAAGGCGCCATCGGCCAACCCAAACTGGTTCATGGCAGCTTTTTGCAGGACTGGCTGCTCTATCCCACTGATTGGAATTGGCGGCTCGATCCGAAACTCGGCGGCCAGTTGCGCGCCATTTCCGATATCGGCACACACTGGCTCGACCTCGTTACCTGGATTACCGGCCGCAAGGTCACCGAGCTTTGCGCCGATCTGGTCACTGTAGTGCCCATCCGCCAGAAACCCCGCGGCCGTGTCGAGACTTTTCAGAAAGCCGATCCCGCGAACGCCGATCCCGTGCCCATTGAAACCGACGACTACGGCTCCGTATTGTTTCACCTCGAAGGCGACTTAAGCGGCGCAATGACCGTGTCGCAAGTCAGCGCCGGGCGCCGCGCTCGCCTGTGGTTTGAAATTGACGGCACCGATGGCTCGCTCGCGTGGAATTCGGAAGAGCCCGGAACGCTCTGGATCGGCCGCCGCAATCGCGCCAACGAAGAGCTCCCGAAAGATCCCGCGCTCCTCAGTCCGCAGGCGCGCCGCTATGCCGCCTATCCCGGCGGCCACGCCGAGGGCTATCCCGACACCTTCGTTCAACTCTTCCGCGATTTTTACGATTACATCGAAGCCGGTGACCTGAAAGCCCTGCGAACTTTCCCTACCTTCGAAACGGGCAACGAGGAAATGGTTCTCTGCGAAGCGATCGAACAAAGTTCCCGCACGCGCGCCTGGGTCTCCGTCGGCAGCAATTGAACCCCAAAAACCGTTCCATCCCTCACTGCGTTTCGGAATTCCGCGCTTCCGGCGATGGAGCCTCCGGCTCCCATCTGCTTTTTGACTCCATCTCAAATAGTCTTTTCAAATTCAGAAACGGTTTCTCCAACAGATACCGCGAAGCGATGGCGAGCAGGTACGAAATCAAAACGATAGTCCAGAATGCCAGAACCGGGTGAGCCTCTTTCCAGTGAAGCCGTTTGAGTGCATCGTCTGGAATTTTGTGCAGCAGGTACAGCGCGTAGCTGATCGTGCCTGTGAAGATCAGGAACCGGTTTGTCACCAGAGCGCGGAACCACGCGTTCGCCTCGAACAGGCCCAGATACACGAACGCAGCCGAGGCGACCGCCGCCATCGAAAAAGTCAGCCACATCACGCCGTGCGCCGCTGTCGCGATCGCCAGCGGTACCGCAACAAGAAATACAATCCACGCCGGCTTCAGTAGCCATCCAGGCGCAAATCCGGATTTGCGCACAAGCATTGCCAGCAGCGCCCCCGCCATCAATCCGTCCAGCCGGCAAAACGGATTCGAATAGACGATCCAATGCCGCGCAAGAAAGTCCAGCCGAAGCGCTGGCGACCCCAGCAAAACCACCCACGCGAGAATCTGCAATCGCTTCGCCGGGAGATAGCGCACAAAAAACGGCCACACCAGGTAGAACAGTTCTTCCACCGCCAGCGACCACGATACTCCCAGCGGCCCCACCGCCAGCGCCGGCGCGGTTACCAGAAAATTTTGCAGGAAGAGCGGGTACGACCACCACGGAGAGGATCGTTGAAAAAGTTCAGTCGAGTCCTGCGGACGCAGCAGCGGCACAACCACAAACATGAACAGCAGCACCGCATAATACAGCGGCCAGATCCTCAGTCCTCGCCGCGCATAAAAATTCCGGAAGTAATGCTCCGAGGGTTTCGTATCCAACAGAATTCCGGTAATCAGGAACCCTGACAGAACAAAAAAAAGATCCACTCCCATCCAGCCGTAATTCGTTACCAGCGAAAGCGGGGGAAAATCCAAACCATGCAAGTTATGGACCACGACAACAAGGATGGCGATGCCGCGGATGGCATCGAGTTGAGGGATCTTTTTTTGCATGGGCGGCGCCCGCCGCTCAACTCACAATGACAGCTGAACGATGGACGACTTGTACTTTTCTATCGTGGGAATTATAAAAGGTCAATTGCGCAGGCGGGTGGTGCGTTCAGAAAAGCACTCCGGTTGGATAAATCGCCACGACTCAAATCAGTAGCTTAGTTCAAGGATGGCATTGCCCTGCAGGTTGTAGAAGATCGCCAGATCCCGCCGGCGGAGAAGCTCATCTGCAAGAAGATCGGCTATAAATTCGATTTGGCGGTACAGTTTTTCCTTCGGGTGGGCGCAGGGCTCAAAAAGCACCACTGCACTCTTCGTCGCGGCCTTCTCTTCCCCGTACATATACCAGAAGCAAACGGAAACCGTTTGCGTGGGGCCGCCGCCGAGCTCCGCCGGATAGGGCAGGGGGCGATCCGCAAGCAGCAGATGGAAATTCTGCCCATCGGAGCGCGAGATCATGGGCATTCCCTCGGAGAAGCGGAAGAGCAAGGCTTCCTCGCCAATCCACTCGCAGTGGGGGCAGACATTGAAATTTCGGAATTCGGTTGGAGAGGGTTCCAGTACGTGAGTCAGCAAGGGACACCTCGAACGCGAGCGTCATTCGAACTGCGGGCGCTCTGCGCGGAGTGCACGCACGGGCTGGTGACCGGAGTATCTTATTTATTTAGTTACGACGTCAAGGGAAAACACTATTAATTAGTATAACCAGCGGCCCGTACGTCTCAGGAGTCTGCCCGGCAAGCTTCTCTCAGGGCGTTGGCGATATCGCTTTCAGAATATTGCAACTCGATGAGGATGCTCCGGCTGTGCTCCCCAAGCAGTGGCGGGGGCATCCGGTACACAATCGGCTGCTCCTGGAATCGAATCGGGTTGGCGATGCTACGCGCACTCTGCAGCGTTGGGTGCTCCAACTCCACCACCAAACCGCGCGCCACGGTTTGCGCATCCTCCAAAGCCTCACCCACCGTCTGGATTGGGGCAGCCGGAATATCGGCCGCCTTCAGTCGCTGCAACCAGGCGTCGCTCCCCAAAGCGCTGAAATACCCTTGTAGAATCGGAATCAGTTGCTCGCGATTCTGATTTCGTACCGCATTATTCGCAAATCGCGCGTCGCTGCCAAGCTCCTCCGCTCCAAGAATCCCCACCAGGCGCCGCCACTGCTCCTGCGTCCCCACTCCGACAACAAAATATCGTTCGTCGCTCCCGCGGAACAACTGATACGGCACGATATTCGGGTGCGCATTCCCCCACCGCTGCGGCGAAACGCCCGCATTCAAATAACTGCTGCCCACATTCGCCAGCCAGGTCAATTGCGAATCGAACAGCGCCATATCCAGGTAGTCGCCTTTCCCGCTCCGCTCGCGCGCATACAGCGCGCCCAGGATCCCCATCGCCGAGTACATCCCCGTAGTCATATCCGCGATGGCAATGGGAAACCTCAGCGGCCCGCCGCCGGGATCGCCGGTAAAGCTCATCACACCCGCTTCGGCCTGAGCGAGAATATCGTAGCCCGGCTGTTCCGCCTTGGGACCGCTGAACCCGTACCCAGAAATGCTGCAGTAGATCAGCCGCGGATTTTTCGCGCGCAACGTCTCTGGATCGATTCCCCGCCGCTGCAGCGAATCTTTGGATGGCTGATTGCAAATAAAAACGTCGGCGGTGGAGAGCAAACGCTGTAAAATTTCTCCACCAACGGGATGGTCGTAATCCAGCGCGATCGACCGTTTGTTACGATTGGTGGCAAGATAATACGCCGATTCCGTGCCGACAAAAGGAGGTCCCCAGCCACGCGATTGGTCGCCGCAGCCATTGCGTTCAACCTTGATGACGTCGGCGCCGAGATCCCCCAGCAGCATCGCGCAATAGGGGCCGGCCAAGGCTTCTGCCAGTTCAACGACTCGGATCCCATCAAGGACCATGTTCATGAAAGGGAATTATAGCGGACATTGCCCGCATCCGCCGTCAGCCCGCGACTTGGAACGCAAATCGATGTCCTTCCTTGCTTGAGAGGAGCCCATCCCGGACAATATGTCTACCGAAGAAAACGCGGAAAATGTGGCGGCGCAACCGAATGCGCCGGATGGAGACCCCGGAACGATGTCGAGCGAGACGCACCCACCCAAACGATTTGTCGCTTATTTCTCGATGGAAATCGCCCTGGAAAATCAGATTCCTACTTACAGCGGCGGCCTAGGTGTTCTTGCCGGCGACACCATCCGCGCTGCGGCGGACATCCGCCTGCCCATGGTTGCGGTCTCCCTCCTCTATCGCAAAGGTTATTTCCGGCAGCATCTATCCGAAGAAGGTGCTCAGACCGAAGAAGCCGTTGAATGGGACGTGGAAAAACACCTGAAGGAAGAAGAGCCGCGCGTATCGGTCAATCTCGAAGGCCGCAAAGTGGAATTGCGCGCCTGGTGCTACACGGTCAAGGGCGTCCGTGGGTACGAAGTCCCCGTCTATTTTCTGGATGCGGACCTCCCCTCCAACGACCAACGCGATCGCGACCTCACCGGACAACTCTACGGTGGCGATCCTTACTATCGCCTCTCGCAGGAAGTTATTCTCGGCATCGGCGGAGTGCGCATGCTTCGCGCGCTCGGCCACGACGAACTGATGCGCTATCACATGAACGAAGGCCATGCCGCTCTGCTGACCCTGGAATTGCTGAGCGAGGAATCCAGCCACGCTGGCCGCACTTCCATCAAGGGGGAAGACATCGAACGGGTTCGTGCCAAGTGCGTCTTCACTACCCACACGCCTGTCCCCGCCGGCCACGACAAATTTCCGGTCGAGTACATGACCCGCCTCTTCCCCGACCAGAATAGTTTCTTCGATGGGCAGGACACTTCCTCTGTCGATCTCGTCCGCAGCGTTTTACAAGTTGAACAGAATTATCCCGACCTCGCGGAGGCCGCCAGGCGCGGCGCCTCCGTCAACATGACGTATCTCGCGCTTAGCCTCAGCAACTACGTCAACGGCGTCGCCAAGCTTCACGGCGAAGTCTCGCGAAAAATGTTTCCCAACGTTCCCATCGAGGCCATTACCAACGGCGTACACGCCGCCACCTGGGCTGCTCCCTCATTTCGAGAGCTATTCGACCGCATGATTCCATCCTGGCGCGAAGATAACTACAGCCTCCGCGGCGCCCTGGGTTTGCCTCCCGAGGAAGTTTGGGCCGCTCATCTTCTCGCCAAGCACGACCTGCTCGAAACCGTGCGCAAGAAAACCGGGCTGAAGCTGGACCCCGACGCCTTCACCATCGGTTTCGCCCGCCGCGCCACCGGCTACAAACGCGCCGACCTCATCTTGAGCGACCTCGACCGCCTCCGCCAGATCGCCAAGAACGCCGGCCCGTTCCAGATCGTCTACGCTGGCAAAGCCCACCCGCGCGATGGCGGCGGCAAGGAAATCATCAAGAAAATCTTCAAGGCAAAAAAAGCCCTCAAGAAAGCCATCACCATCGTTTTCCTGGATGACTACGACCTGAATCTCGGCGGCAAGCTCACCGCCGGCGGAGATTTGTGGCTCAACACGCCGCAGTATCCTCTCGAGGCCTCGGGCACCAGTGGCATGAAAGCCGCCCTGAACGGTGTGCCGAGCCTGAGCATTCTCGACGGCTGGTGGGTCGAAGGAAACATCGAAGGCGTAACCGGCTGGTCCATCGGTGAAGCCCATCGCGGCGATCCCGGCCCCGAAACTCCCGTGGACAACGCCTACGATGCCGAGAGCCTCTATTCAAAACTCGAAGGCGTGATTCTTCCTTTGTATTACAGCAGCCGCGAGCGTTACCTCGACATCATGCGCCACGCCATCGCCATCAACGGCTCTTTCTTCAACACCCAGCGCATGGTTCAGCAGTACATCACCGACGCTTACTTGCGCTAGCGCGCCGCGCCTGCACCACTTCTTCCGGACGCACTTCCAGAATCATCACGCGCCGCGGCAATTCGCGGAATCCCGCCTCGCGGTAAAAAACTGCGGCGGACTTGTTGCGCATCGGAAGCTGCAGCTGGAACGCCCGCATCCCGCGTTCCCGGCAATAATCTTCGATTTCGTAAAGTGCCAGCGACCCGATTCCCTGGTTGCGGAACTTCTTCTCGACAAACAAATCACGCAGCACGCCCTCCGCGCCGCCATATTCCAGCTCAAAGTTGTAGGTCAGCAGCGCGTACCCCACCGGCTTCTTGTGGTTCTCCATCAGCCACATTTTGCCCTGCGATGGATTCCGCAGCAGCACATCCAGCCCCTGGCTCAGTGATTTTCGATGGACGCGAATCTTTTCATACTTGTTGTACGCGATCACCAGTTTCAGTAGTGCCTTGTGATCCTTGGGGCCGCAGGAACGGAAACAGACCAGCATAATGCCTCACTTTTTCTGAGCGACTGGATTGCGTTTGCTGCCTTCCAACTCCGCGCCCATATCCAGAATATTCGAACGCGAAAAATCCTTGAAAAATTCCCAGCTTCCGTACTTCTCCGTCATCTCCGGCAAAACCGCGGCCACCAGTGCGTCGCCCTTCTTGTCCACGTCCACGCCCTTCTTCACCGCGCCCCGCAGCCACGTCAGGTATCCCTGGAATTCCTGCACGTCGTCCGCGTTGCCCACGTCCCCATGGCCGGGAACAAAAATCACCGCCCGGGGCAGCGCCGAGTTGGGCAAGGTATCGTCTTTTTGTGCCGTGAATTCCGAAAGCGTCGAAATCCATGTCGACGTCGTCGCATCGATCAGGTTCGGCAGCGTGTGCCGCCAGAATAGGTCGCCGCAAAATACAATCCCCGCGTCGGGAATCGAAACCACCGAATCGCCACCCGTGTGCCCCTGCATGTAATTCACTTCAATGCGCCGCGATCCCAGGAACAGCGTGACGCCCGTGTCGTAAGTGACTTCCGGCGCCGCCAGGTTCTGCACCATCGCCTTCTGTTCCGGCTTGATCTTGTCCCCAAAGAATTTCAGGTTTTCCGTGTGAATCCACACCCGCACGCTGTGATGCCCCACAATCACGGCCCCGTGCTGCTCAAACACGCGGTTTCCCGCCACGTGGTCCAGGTGATAGTGCGTATTGATCACAAATTTGATCGGAAGATGTGTCAGAGAGTGGATCTGGTCCATCAGCGCTTTGGCCGCGGCCTCATTTTCAAACGTATCAATCACCGCCACGCCGTCGTCGCCAACCACAAACCCCGCGTTGGCTCCGGCATCGCCCTTGGCATCGTCAATCGCCGCCCAAATGTTCGGGCCGATCAGTTTCAATTGAAAGGGAAGCGCCCCGTCCGGCGACTGGGCCATGAGATCCGCGAACGAAATACAAAGCAGCAAAAACAATCGGAGGAGGAATCGCATCGCAACTATCCTACTGCAAGCAACCCTCGCCGAAAAGGTTCACCTCGTAGCGTCCACCTTCAGGTGGACGCGCATCCTTAACTGCTGAAAGGCCCGCCTTCCGCCCGTCACAATCTGTCCTCGCGATCCAGTATTCGCAGAAACGCCTGCAACTCTCTATTCGTGCCGATGGTGATGCGTGCGAACCCCGGCCCCAAATCCTTGCTACGCTCCCGAATCAAAATTCCATTGCGCGTCAATCTCCTGAAAAGCGTTGGTCCGGCGCTGCCAAAGTCAGCCAGCAGAAAATTGCCCTTGCTCGGAAACACGCGAACCCCGCGCTGTTTCAGTTCGGCCGCAAACCACTCGCGCAGCCGCTTCGTTTCCCGTATATAGCGCTCGATCCTCCTCTGCTCTCCCACCGCCGCAACGCCTGCTGCCAGAGCCGCCGCATTCACGGGGAAGGGAGGCAGCGCCCGCTTCACCATCGCCAGCGATTCATGTTGAGCAATCACAGCACCCAGTCTTAATCCGGCCAGCCCCGCCGCCTTCGAAAAGGTTTTCGCGATGAAAAGGTTCGCATACCGGCGGATCCACGGAACGCCGGTGACTCCGGAAAAATCGGCATACGCCTCATCCAGTACAACAGCCGTCCGCGGAGCAGCTCTCAAAATCGCCGCGATTGCGCCTTTTTCCACCAGTGTTCCCGTCGGATTATTCGGATTCGCCAGAAAGAAAACGCGCGGTCTTTTCCTCAGCGCCTTCAGCACAGCCGCCAGCGGAAACTCCATCTCTCGCGAATACTGCAATGCCTCCACGCGTGCCCCGGCAATCTCCGCGTAATACCGGTACATCGGAAACGTCGGCTCGCAAATCAAAATGGGACTGCTCGGTTCGACAAACGTGTCGAAAAAAACGCGCAACGCGTCGTCTCCGCCGTTCGTCAGCAGCAACTCCTCTGCCTTCACGCCGAAATACTTTGCCAGAATCTTCGTCGGCGCCTGATACTCAGGATACATTGCCAACTCTTTGCCGCTGAGCTGGCGCAACGCCGCCAGCGCCGCCTTGCTGCATCCGGATGTGTTCTCGTTGAAATCAAGCCGGACTTTTCCCCAGCGTCTCTCTGCCGGCGCTTCATAAGTTCTGCGATCCAGAATTGCCTTGCGTACCGGCAGCCGCACCTTCATCTCCGCACCTCAACCGCCAGCTCGCGCCAGCAGCCCTTCTGCGTTTTCCAACTGTTCCGCGCCACCGCCAAACCTGCGAACGCCCGCAGGGAGCCTGCCACCATCTGATGGCAAACTCAAATGTTCCGGCGCAAACCGGTCCACAAACTCGCAAGCATGTTTGATCGGAAGATTGCCGCGAAACGATTCAAAAATTGGATGCTAGCCTCGCGTGGTCGTTCCCTGCGGCCCGCCGGCGTTGTAATTCACCGTCATCAACAAATGCAGGGCAACCCCGAACCGATTGTTCGGCAGATTCTCTACCCGAACCACTTCGGCCACATATTCGCAATTCATCGGGTCGTGCTGCGAAGTAAAAGGAAATGTGACAAACACCCGCATCCCCTTGTAGTACCCCTTCCGCCGAGTCTGGAAAAAGATCCCGTCCTTCGACGCATTTACACTGACAGGCAGATCTTCAAAATGTTCATCGCGGGGCTCCGAAGGACGCACGCGTAGCGGTTTCGCAATTTTGGCGCGGCGGGTCCGGCGCTTTTCGGCGGATTGGGGCTCGGTTGGGTCTGGCATACGAGTCCCCTGGGCGAAGGGGTACCTCTATAATTGGAGTGACTCCGTGAAACGTCAAGCCATTGCGCCGAATCTGATACTGATACAGAGTGTGATAACACCGCTAAAGAGGAAACATGACCGAGAAAATCCAGAAGCCCGATAGCGAATGGCAAAAGCAACTTACTCCGAACCAATACTATGTGACCCGCCAAAAAGGCACCGAACCACCCTACACCGGCGAATATGAGTCCACTGACACGCCCGGCACCTATAAATGTGTATGCTGCGGCACCCCGCTCTTCCGCTCCGAAACCAAATTTCATTCCGGCTGCGGCTGGCCCAGCTTCACTGCTCCTCTCGCGGATCAGGCCGTCGACGAAGAATCCGATGGCTCGCACGGCATGGTTCGCACCGAGGTAAAGTGCAGCCGCTGCGACGCGCACCTCGGCCACGTGTTCGATGACGGTCCCGGGCCCACAGGCCTGCGCTATTGCATCAACTCGCTTTCGCTGAGCCTTGACAAAGACAAGCGGTGACGCCGCAGCGAAATTACTCTTTATATTGGTTGTAGCTGGGAAGTTTCGTTACGCGGCAGGGCAGGAGTACGCAACCATCTCGGCCACCGGATCAGCTTCGCGCTGCCAGGCGGCCAACAGCAACACTTTGTGTCCCGTGGGATACCGGAAAACGTAATACACATTCGCCACGCCATCGAGCTCGAAAAAGCCTGGCCGGCGCGGGTCCGGTCGCCCGGTCAATGCTGTATCCAGCAACAACCGAAGCTCCGCGATCTGCTCTTGCGAGTGCGCGCGAAGGTCCTCGATCAGAGGCGGTTTCTTGTTTCCGTTCAACATCATCCGGTCTTCCATTCTCAAATACATCTTAGTCCATCCTCACCTAGTAAAGACGCAATAGTTCGGCAAATGTTTCATGAACAACGCACTAAAAGTTCCCGTCGCCCGGGCGGCAAACACCCCCAAATAGAACCCCTGGTGAAAGGCAGGCCCCAACTCGCCTGGATGCGAAGTTGTAGACACCCGCATTACATTGGGATATGTTGCGTGTTCTAAGACGTTTCTGCGGATTCAGGAGGAACGAGTGCCCGGAATCGGCATCTCGGTCAGGCTGCTGCTCAGGCTAGCCGCGTTTTCCTGCTCAGTCGTGCTATTGCCGTTGTGTGCCCAGGAATTAGCAGGAAATTCCGACCCGAACCCGCTGCGACAGAGAACCGACTGGCTCCAGGAGCCGGCGCAATTCATCCGCACGCCGGACTCACATGACTTCCGTATTAATTCGATGCCGGCGAGCGCGCAAAGTTACATTTTCCTCCGCCCGCGCTACGATTTCGTCACGTTCGAAAAACCGCTCTGGACTTCTTCCCCCGGCACGATCCAGCGCATGGAATCCGCGTTCTACTGCAACGACACTCCCTTCGTCGACCAGGTCCGCCTTCCCCTCGCCACACTCTGGCACGGCCGCGTCAAGCTTGTCGGCTTCGAAAGCGACGTCACCACCGCCAATTTCGTCATGGGCCTTCCCGGACAGGGCGCGCTCCACAATCTCAGCGCCTTCGGCGGCAACGGCTTCCTCGCTGTTCACACACCGCCTTCCGATCAGCTCGCGGGAATTAACATGATCTTTTCCTGGCACGGCACCGAAACCGAATCAGGCGAGAGCAGCGGCCTGCATGGAATCGAGCATCTGGTTCACGCCAGCCGCGGTTTTCTGCCGTTCCTCAGCGGGCGGTCCGATTCGTCCTCTGCGGCGTTGCGTTAGCCCCTTCATTTAGGCTCATAATTTTCGCTGCCCTCACAGACTGCACTTGCGAATCGTTTTCTTTCTTGCGATAGTGGCATTTACGATTTCTTCAAATCAGAGGTGTCCGTGGCAAAAGCGTCAACTCCCTCGAAAGGCCCCCGGAAGTCGGTTCGGGACGGAAAGTCGGAATTCGGAAAAGATCGCCGCCGAAAACATCACCATTTCCTGGTCACCGTCAATTACGCCGACGGCGAAACCTTTGGCCGGGTTTACACCAACAAGGAAAAGGCTACCCGCTTTGCAGAACGCCAGCGCCGCTCGCCCATCGTAAAATCCGCGCGCGTCACGCAGGTTTCCTGATTCGCCAGCTTCTTCTCAACTGTTTCGGGAGTGCCTTGTCGTTGCGGGCGGAAGCGTGCTATAAAAGTTGTAGTCCAAAGCGGCCTTAGTATAGTGGTAGTACGGAACCTTGCCAAGGTTCAGGTGTCGGTTCGATTCCGATAGGCCGCTCCATAATTTCAACTACTTACAGCGACTCCCTCTTCAGCGCGGGACCATAAAGGACCATTCGCTGTCTCTGCCGCTGGATGAATCAATCCAACCAACTTCAGATGTTCTGCCCGCTTAGCCGGGGTCAGAGTATGTGCCACAGGGTCACTCGCGAACGGCAATAGGGCTCGGCAGGGCGCCTGCGTCATTCATCTCCACACAAAATAGAGTCGGCGCACCTGGCTGCCAAGCAGGTGCGCTATCTATAGCCACTCTATCGGGAGCGAAAACTGCATGAATCATCGCTGATGTAAGCGACGATTCATGCACCTTCACTTCTTGTCGTTGTGATCGCCGGAGCGGTTATTGCTGTCGCCGGAATGGTCATTGTCGTCACCAGAGTGCTCGCCATGCCCCTTCTCTCCAGCCAAAGCGAACGCGAAGACTTTGTTATTTCCGGTTCCAGCGATCTCCCGGTAACCGGATCCCCAGTAGAGGGCGCCGTCCACGATCGATGGCCCGTCAATCACCGAGCCCCCGCTCGCGAAGTTCCACAGGATTTTCCCGGTGGTCGCATCCAGCGCATACATCTGTCCTGAATTAGAGCCGGCATACATGACCCCGTTCGCAACGCTCACCGAACCCCTGTCAGTGGTACCAGGAGTGGGGTCTGCTGTCTGCCAGAGGATCTTCCCCGTGGCAACATCCAGTGCGCTCCACGAACCCCAGGTGATCTTCTGTCCAGAGGGCACCAGGGTGTACGGCAGCATGTCGCTATTCGAGATAGCAACATAAATTCGCTTGGTGTCCGTCGCCGTTCCCCACTCGATGCCTCCGAGCGAAGCGCCTGGACCTACTGGAGTGCTCCAAACAATGTTGCCGTTTTCCGGATTCAGTGCCCAATAGATACCGCTTTTCTGTCCGAACCCGACAATGTTTTCCAGCAAATTGGGACCAGACCCTCCCAGATCGAAATCAGGGCTGACTGGTACCGGACAATTCGGGTTTGTTGCCCCTCCCGGGAGAATGCACGCCACCGTCCAGGTGTCAAAGCTTTGGAGCATCTTCGACCACTTGATCGCTCCTGTCTTCAAATCCAACGCCAGCGCCGTGTCGAAGAAATCGTCAGCCGCGACGCAGTTCGCCAGCGGAGTCGCGTTCTGACAAGCTTCCACATCCGCCGGTGCCGTGTAGTTGTTCCCGGTGCCGACGAAAAGCGTGCCGCGCTTTGGATCAATGGCGGGTGGTTGCCAAATTGCTCCGCCGCTGTATCCTCCAACCTGCCCGCCATTGTCAGGCATGTCGAACGTCTTCCAGAGAATCGCACCGTTTTTTTCATTCAGTGCCACGATGCTCCCGCGAAAACTGCAGCAAGGATATGCCGGATTCGTTGCCAGGGATTCTTCGCTCGACGAAACGCCAATGTAAACCACGCCGTCGAAAATAACCGGTGATCCAGTGATGATTGCCGCCGGATGATCGTCCACCTTTGTCATCCATCGAAGCGTTCCCGATTGGCGATCCACCGCCATCACGTTCGCACCGTTGTGAACTTTGTTGGAACTCTGGATGTCCCCGATAATCACCTCGTTGCCGTCGACCGCGGGACTCACGCGAGAAATCGCTCCCTCAACGCCGTCGTAATCCGAGATCTTGTGCGACCAGATCAGCCGGCCGCTCTCTTTCTCCACCGCGTAAAGATTGCCGCCCCAATCCGGAAAGTACACCGCGTTGCCGTCCACCGTCGGCGTGGCGGAAACATCGCCGACCGTTGTGAACACCCATTTCTGCTTCAACCCGCTGACATTGGCAGGACTGATAGTGTGCTCTGCCGGCTGACTCCAACTATTGCTCAGATTCTGTCCGGCGATTCGCCATTGTCCCGGCGGCGCATCATCCGACTGGCCTCGCGCGCTCAGCCCTGAGACCAACAAAAGGGCGGCGACCAACACCGCCTTTGACAACGACTCGCTTCGATTTGTCCTAGACATCTTTTTCTTCTCCTTGTGTTCGATCTTGCGATTGCACTCGCGGGGCTTCCTTACCACGCGTTCGAACACACCCATGCGTCCTGCCGGCATCGGATCACCATCCGCCTCAGCGAATAGTTCCGTACGCGGCCCACGTTTTGACCGTCATTGAAGCCAACTGCGTGCTGGAGGGCTTTGACACTTCAGGCTTGGTTTAGCGCCGTTTCAACAATCATCCTCAACACGTCACACAAACTGTTAGATGGATACCCCGTGACCGCGTTCCGAAATCCTATGTAAACAATTTGTCACGCCAAATCATGCTCATCTCACGCCCCATCGCGTCAATTTCTTATTTCGTGCCGATTTCTGACCACTCTAAATGTTACTTAGTGCTCCTGAAACTGCCTCGTAGGTTGTTGACGCTCCGTTCCCTGCAGACTTGCCACAATTCAGGTGTCGGTTCGATTCCGATAGGCCGCTCCATTTTCCCCCGGTATTCCGCGCCGATCGAAGTTCTTCCTCGATTCACAGTTTAGGTTTAGCTAATTAACGTCCAGCGTAACTTGTTGCTCCGGGCAGCCCTTGCTACACTGCCCACCTGACTTGTGACCACGCCGGTCACACCAGCAGCCGCGCCCGCAAAACGGCAGCTCAGGGCCAAGACGGGCTACTCGTTCCTGGATTCCGGAGGGTGAAGTGCCTCCCGAAATCATCAAGCTTCACGGCCCCGGCCCCGAACAGCCGCCCCGCGCCCACGCGCTCGATCCTTCTCCCAGCAGCTCAGCCCCACCGTCCGCCGTCGACGAAATTTCCAATTCCTGGCACCGCTGCATGGCCGACTATCACGTCGACCCCAAAGATCAATCCGCCCCAAACGTCGTCACACAGAGCGAACTAAAAGTCTCCAAGGAACCCGTCGCCGACATCATCACCCACGCCCGCGAAGAGATCGATCGCCTCTACGCCATCGTCCGTCAGCAGGGCTACGTCGTCCTTCTCTGCAACAGCACCGGCATCGCCATTCATCACCGCGGCGACGAATCCCGCGCCGACGACTTCAAGAGTTGGGGCATCTGGCTCGGCGGCGTCTGGTCCGAGGAAATCGAAGGCACCAACGGCATCGGCACCTGCATCACTGAACAACGTCCCCTCCTCGTCCACTGCGGCCAGCACTATCGTTCTCGCCACAGCAAACTCACTTGCGCCGGCGCCCCCATCTTCGACGCCCTCGGCAAAATCGCCGGCGTTCTCGACGTCTCCGCCGTCGCCTCCGACGGCCCCGAGCACCCGCAGCAGTTGGCCCTCGCCGCCACCATCGCCTCCGCCCGCGCCGTCGAAGAGCGCCTTTTCCGCGAACACTTCCGCCACGAATGGATCGTCGCCGCGTTGCCGCCCGATGACACCTCCTCCGCATTGCTCCTGGCCATCGACGACGACCAGCGCCTCATCGGCGCCGACCGCGTCGCCCGCCAAACCTTTTCTCTCGACGACAAAACTCTCGCCGCCGGCGCGCTTCTCTCCACAATCTTTGATTACAGTCCGGCCCTCTTCCGCAGACGCGGTGGACAGGACATTCCCGTCCTCCTCTCCCACGCAGCCCGCAACGATCACTGGCGCGCCCTGCTCACTCCGCCACTGCCCAAATCCAATCTCTCCCGCAACTGGCCCGAAGCCGTCGTCCATTCCCAGCCTCGCCTCAGCATGCTCAGCTTCATGCCCATGCCCGAAGCGCCCGACGCCAGCCGCGGCGGCCTCTCCCCCACCATGAAAAACCGCGTCTGCGATTTCATCGAGTCGCACATAAGCGAAAAGATCAGCCTCGACGCTTTGTCGACCATGGCCGGCCTCTCCCCGCACCATTTCGCGCGCGCCTTTCAACAATCGCTCGGCATGCCGCCGCACCGCTACATGCTCCGTCGCCGCCTCGAGCAGGTAGAGAAGATGCTCCGCGACACCCAGCTCCCACTCTCCCACATCGCCTTGGCCGTCGGCTTCTCCGACCAGAGCCACCTCAACCGCCACTTCCGCCGCCTCACCGGCATGTCCCCCAGCCTCGCCCGCGGCCTCGACCGCTAGCTCCCGTCTGGATGCTGACGTAATCGTTTCAATCTAAAACGGTTATAGTCGAATCCCTCGCCTTACGTTCCCTCCCGAATTGGAACTCGTCGCCAAGAACACCGCAAGAACGTACAAATCGGACCAAATTCGTCCAAGACGTATTCGCTTCTTCCACGGCACTATTCCCCCAGAATTTCCCAGCATGCTGTTTGGGAATTGCTCATCAACCAGGGAGGAACGAACATGTCACACGAATCGGCAGGCATTCCCCAATTGGCTCAGAAAATCCGCAATTATTTCTCGGGCCCCAATCTGCCTGAATCCAGCCGCGAACTGACTCTGCTTCAGGAAGAGCGCCGCCGCGAGCGCGCCCGCATCGCCCGCGAACTCCATGACACCCTCCTGCAGGGACTCCTCAGCGCTTCCATGCAGCTCCAGGTTGCCGAAGGCTGGCTCCCGCCCGATTCCCCCGCCAAGCCGCTCCTCAGCCGCGTCCGCAATCTGATGCGCAAGGGCATCGACGAAGGCCGCGCCGCCCTCGAAGGCCTTCGCTCCGCCGATCTCCCCGCAACCAACCTCGAGCAATCCCTCGCCGACTTCCACGAAGAACTCGCGCCCCCCGACCGCGCCCGCCTGCGCATCGCAAAAATGGGCCGCCCAAAACCGGTCGACCCCGCCGTCCTCCACCAGATCTACCTCATCACTCGCGAAGCCCTGCTCAACGCCCTCCGCCATTCCCAGGCCACCAAAATCGAAGTCGAAATCGCCTACTCCCCCCGCAAACTTCGCGTCACCGTCCGCGACAACGGCACCGGCATCGAGCCCGAACTCCTGCGCTCCGGCCGCAAAGCCCACTGGGGCCTCACTGTCATGCGCGAACGCGCCGCCAACATCGGCGCCCACCTCCGCATCCGCACCCGCCCCAAAGCCGGCACCGAGCTGCTTCTTTCTCTTCCTTCCGCAATGTAGGGGCTGGGCTCGCCCGGCCCGCCGTAGTTTTTTCCGCCATCCCGACTAGAGTGGCCGATTTGCTCTTCCGCTCACGCGGCGCGAACGTCGGCCACGGAACGGAGGGACCTTGGCAACACGTACAGTCCCACGCAGCCCGTCGGGAGCATTCCCGCCCTGCTCTTAACCTCTGCGCATCTCCGCGCCCTCTGCGTTATCTTTACTCTTCGCTGTTACTGCTCGTAATTCTCCACAATCTTTGCCGGCCTCACCTTCGCCTTGTCCGGGTCCTCCCCAAACTCCCGCAAGGCCCGCCGCTGCCGCAGCAGATCCCAGCACTGGTCCAGCGCCACCTTCACCTCGCCCAGCCGCGCCTGATCCTCCTCCGTAAGCCCATTCTTCGCGTACAACCGCTCCTCCTCCTTCACCAACTCGTCAATGTGTCCCAGCACAGATTGGTCATTCTTCTCATTTGCCATGCAAAGTCTCCTCTCGGTTCACAAGTCCGCAGTTGGAT
>Ga0210406_10001636_pt1 | contig 26896 bp, 20 predicted proteins | sample IncBWC30MmetaG_FD_155454 | JGI IMG/M metagenome (GOLD analysis project Ga0210406, IMG submission 155454) | Forest soil microbial communities from Barre Woods Harvard Forest LTER site, Petersham, Massachusetts, United States - Inc-BW-C-30-M | ecosystem: Environmental > Terrestrial > Soil >... | reverse complement strand
TGACCTTTTCGTTGTAGCGCGGTCCGGACACGGCTTCAGGGCGTAATGCGGCCTCCAGGCGAGCCACGTTGTCGTCGCTGAGTTTGATATCCACGGCGCGGGCATTCTCCTCAAGGTAGACACGGCGTTTCGTGCCCGGAATCGGCACGATGAAATCGCCCTTGCCCAACAGCCAGGCGAGGGCCACCTGGCTTGGCTTTGCCCCGATGGCCTCGGCGATGGTCCGCACGATCTCAACCGCATTCCTGTTGGCGGCGAAATTCTCGCCATGGAAACGGGGATCGAACTGGCGGTGGTCCTTCGCTGTACATTCCTCCGCACGTTTGACACTACCCGCCAAGAACCCGCGGCCAAGCGGGCAGAAGGGAACAAGACCGATCCCGAGTTCCTGCAACATGGGAATTATCTCGCTCTCCAGATTACGCTCCCACAGCGAATATTCGCTCTGCAGCGCACTGACGGGATGGACGGCATGGGCTCGACGAATGTTTTCAACGCCCGCTTCGGAAAGACCGAAGAAGCGAACCTTGCCTTCACGCACGAGATTACCGACGGCGCCTGCTACATCCTCCATCGGCACGGCCCGATCGACCCGATGCTGGTAGAACAGATCGATGTGATCGATGCCGAGCCGGAGAAGCGAGGCGTCGGCGACCTCGCGGATGCGTTCGGGCCGACTATTGGTTCCGCTGGCCGCGCCCCGCGAAAGGTCCATACCAAATTTCGTCGCGACAATGGCGTTGTCCCGGCGCCCCTTGAGCGCCCGACCGAGGAGTTCCTCGTTGGCATAAGGGCCATAGGCCTCCGCAGTGTCAAAGAAGTTGATACCGAGATCAATTGCGCGGTGGATCGTGGCGATCGACTCCGCCTCATTCGCTTCGCCGTAAAGCTCGCTCATTCCCATGCAGCCGAGGCCGAGAGCCGAAACTTCCAGGCCGCTATTTCCAAGTTTGCGCTTCTGCATTGTTTTCTCCCTGGGGACTGTTTCCCCCATCTCGAGGTTAGAATCGGGCGCCGTTACAGCGGTATCCCGATCCTTCCGATCTATTGCCTGTTTCTCTTGCATTGTCGATCCGCGCACAGAGCAGGCAGTTATCATGGGAGTAGAGGTGAGCGTAGTGGTCACCATGAAACACCGCAGTGGGGAGGCGTCTCTGTTACCAGATCAAGCCCACGAATTGCGGGCAGAGCTGGCTCGGAAGATTGCCTTGTCTGTGGGCTCCGAAGAGATCCGGGCAACGGAGATTTCCGGGCTGACACTGGGCAGACGGACCGCTAGCACCGCTCCGTGCTCAATGACTTACGAGCCGAGCGTGATAGTAATCGCCCAGGGGCGAAAGCGAGTAGAACTCGGCCGAAACATTTTCATTTGCGATGAGTCGCGATTTCTGCTGACGTCGCTCGACTTGCCGGTGGTCAGCCGGGTGATCGAGGCGAGTGAAGCGGTGCCCTGTCTGGCGTTGTCGCTCAAACTCGAAATGCGGGTGGTCCGAGAGCTTCTCAGCCGAGAGAAGATTGAGGTGGCTGAGACGGGGTCTAACAGTCCTGGCATTGCGCTCGGTGAGACCACCGTGGAATTCGTCAATGCGTGCTGCCGTCTCGTGGACCTGCTGCGGACGCCGCAGGACATTCCCTTTCTCAGTGGCCTAATTCAACGCGAGATCATCTACCGAATCCTTCGTGGTGCGGAGGGAACACGCCTTCGCTCGATTGCAACGTTGGGAGATCAGAGCCACCGGACGGCAAAAGCGATCGCCTGGATCAGGGCGAATTATACGAAGCCGCTACGAGTGGAACATCTCGCAGAAATCGCAGGCATGGGGGTGTCCACGCTGCACCATCATTTCCGCGGGCTGACCGCGATGAGTCCTCTTCAGTATCAGAAGCAACTTCGGTTGCAGGCAGCGCGGGGCCACATGCTTCTGGATGGTCTGGACGCGGCGAGTGCGGGCTTTGAGGTCGGATACGAAAGCGTCAGCCAATTCAATCGCGAATACAGCCGTTTTTTCGGCCAGCCACCGATGCGGGATATTCGGACCCTTCACTCACCGGGCGCTCCGGCGTTGGAGTCGGTCAGTAATCGGTAAGGCGCTGTCGAATCTTATTTTTCAACGAACCAAGTGAACCCGGTGGCCTCTTGATGACTGCTCTCAAAAGCTCAAGCGCGGTTCGTAGATGGGCGCGCCATGCCTGCAAAGCGAATGGTTGTATCAGGGTCACTCGATCGGTTACCGGACCATTGAATTCAGGGCATCTCGCAAGACAACTTATCTTGAATTAGCTTAAAACGAAGCTCGATCAGAATGACGCAGCTCCAAGGGCTGAACCAGTGATTACAACCATTTAGGCCCTTATTGGAGTGTAGTGGAGCGGTGGGAAGAGAGCGAAAAATCTGTAAGTGATTGAAAGAAGTGGTAGGCACGAGGAGACTCGAACTCCTGACCTCTACCGTGTCAAGGTAGCGATGGGCGCGCACTTTATTGACGGCAAAGGAGTTATAAGCCGGATAAATCGGTAAAACCGGCACAATTGGCCCTATTTGCCGCAAAAATGCCGCAAATTTTTCATTGAACCAACCAAGTGGGCCGTGGGCTGGCCGTGGCGGAACAGCCCAGCTTTCCTCTCTGTTCGAACGGCATTGAGGACACCCTTACTAGAAACTTTCTGCCGCCGGCTGGCCATCGGCGTCCGAGGGGAGGTCCTCTTCCTCTTCGCCCGTCTCATGGACGGCAAGCCCAGGTCGCGTCAGTGCCTACAGATGAGCCCGAGCGAGCTCCGCATAAAACTGGTGTGGCATGTTGCCTTCAGCCCACCACCTGCTCAACCTCCGCCGGTGAAACGTAGCTGGTGTCTGGTGGCGGAGGGGTTGGACCCGCATACCTTTTTTGGAGATCTCATCTGTGGCTTTCAGTTGAAAGAGCAAACCTCGTGGCGTTTCCAGAAGACCCGTCGTTTCGAGAAGTCCATCAATCCGGAGGTCTGGTTTGTCCGGGACTGGCCGCGGTTCCGCTCCGGGAGGGCCTCAGCGGGATCATGAGCTGGGACTACGACGGTATCGCGAAACACCCCTTGGAGGCCAAAGTTCAGCGGCTCGCGGAGCGATAGCGTGGTCGGGCTTTGCGTTTATTCGTACAGTACGAACAGGTTGGATTCATGCACAATTTGTTCTAGATTTTTGGTTGTTCGTACTTCATTGCAGCGGCTCAAACAACGCCTAAGCTATTTATAATGAGCAGATTTAACCTACGACAATGCGAATTGTCAGGGGTAAAATCGGTTTATGACAAATGAGCTCGCTTTGGCGGGAATACCACCCGAAAGCAGGGCAGGGGAGCCCGTCGCCCTGACTCCGGCCCAGAGTCTGCTGCGCAAGCGGGTGCTGGACACAGTTGCCTCGCCTCATTCTAAGCGCAACTACGCCCGGGCACTCGACGACCTGTTCGCCTTCTGTTGCCAGCCGACCTCTCTCCCGCTCTCTATTAATGGAGTGGCGAGCTGGGATGGAGTCCTTGTCCCCTTCGACGATCAACGTCCGGCTCTCGGCCGTGCGCAAGATGGTGGGCGAAGCCAGGCATGCCGGCATGATCGGCCAGGAGGAGGCGGCCAGTCTGACCGACATCCCCAACATCAGCCAGAAGGGAACTCGGCTGGGAAACTGGCTGAACCGCGAGCAGGCCAAGGAGCTGCTGGCTGTCCCCGACCGCACCACGCTCAAGGGCAAACGCGACTACGTCATCCTGGCGCTTCTGGTTGGCTGCGCCCTGAGGCGGAACGAACTGGCCGAGCTTGACGTCGAGACCATCCAACAAAGGGAGGGGCGCTGGGTCCTGGCCGACCTTGAAGGGAAGGGAAGACGCATCCGCACCGTCGCCATCCCGATCTGGGTCAAGCACGGCATCAACGCCTGGATGACTGCGGCCGGCATCGAGGACGGCCGACTGCTGCGGTCGATCTCGAAGTCGGGGAAGATCAATCGCGAAACCCTGAGCGACTGGGCGGTCTGGTCCGTAGTTGAACAGTCATCGAAGCAGATTGGGATCGAGCACTTCGGCGCCCACGATCTGCGAAGGACTTGCGCCAAGCTATGTCGTAAGAACGGCGGGGATCTCGAGCAGATCAAGTTCCTGCTGGGGCACTCGTCGATCCAGACCACCGAGCGCTATCTGGGCTCCGAGCAGGATATCGAGATCGCGGTGAACGACAACCTTGGACTCTAGTGGAGACCGCGACTTCTCGCGGATTTTGGGGACGCCACAATTTTGACGAGCAGGTGCTACTATGCAAACACCTTGCACGGGAACAAGTTTGGTTTCAGCAACGATGCGACCCGAACCCCAATTTGACTGAGCATGGTAACAGATGAGAACCGAGGAAAACACGATGGAACAGGGAACAGTGAAGTGGTTTAACGATGCCAAGGGGTTTGGCTTCATCAGCCGTCAAAACGGCGAAGACGTTTTCGCACATTACTCCGCGATCACCTCGAGCGGCTTCAAGAGCCTCCAAGAGGGTTAGGCTGTGCAGTTCAATGTGATTAAGGGGCCTAAGGGCTGGCAGGCAGCCGACATTCAGCCTCTTTAAATTGCTTACTCCTTTGAAATGGACGGGCTTGGCAGACTCGCGGTGAACGGTCGAAGCTCGACGTCGCGACCATCCAGCTGCGGGAGGGAGGTGGGTGCTGGCCGACCTCGAGGGCAAGGGCCGGCGCATCCGCACCGTTGCCATCCCCGATCTGGGTCAAGCAGGGCATCAACGCCTGGATGATCGCGGCCGGCATCGAAGACGGCCCGCTGCTGCGCTCGGTCCAAGAGCGGGAAGGTCAATCGCGACACCCTGAGCGAATGGGCGGTCTGGTCGGTAGTTGAACAGTCATCGAAGAAGATCGGGATCGAACGCTTTGGCGGCCCACGACCTCCGCCGTACCTGCGCGAAACTTTGCCGGAAGAGCGGCGGGGATCCGGAGCAGATCAAATTCCTGCTCGGCCACTCCTCGATCCAGACCACCGAGCGGTACCTGGGCTACAAGCAGGACATCGAGATCGCGGTGAACGACAACCTGGGACTGCAGAGGAGAACGTCGACTCCTCACGGGATTTTGGGGCATCACAATTCGCTGAGCGGATACGATAAGACTCCTAGAGTCGACGCGGCTGGCGCGCCAGGAAAACAAGGCGACAAGTTTCCGCGCACCCGTTTGTGCTATTGCGTGATGTTTTGGGTGAGGCAATCATCTGAACTCAATGGCAACGTGTCCTAAATGCGGCGACGAATACTTACCACTCCGCCTCTATTCTCATCGGATCCAGTGCGACGGGAAGTCTCGCATTCCGAAGAGCGCTCGCCCAGGGAGGGTTTCCTCTCCCAGCAATACAACCCCGCGTGCGGTTTTGCGGAGGGAAGAGGCTAGCGAATACTATCGCAAGTTCGAGCGAGCAGCGGATGCAGATCTGGATATAGTGCATAAGAATCACTCAGGCGCCAAAAAACAGGCTGAAGCGAACGCGAAGAAGGTACTCCGGAAGGCTCGCCAAAGCTGATGGCGTTTGCGCGCCCTATTAGGGGACACCTCAAGAAACGGAACGCCACGTGCGCTAAGGCGAAGTCAGGGGTCCCTTCAGAAAACGGACAATAAAGCACGCTAGTGCACACAAGGCGATTGATGTAACCACTACTCTCAAGGTCGAAGCGGCTGCGTACAGAAGGATGAGAACTGTTCAGAGCCTAGGGGGACTTCATGAGGTTTGAGCCTCTGGTGACAGTTTTACCGGGGCGATAAGACGCATCACGCGGTGAACGAAATAAAGACATACGAGCGAGATGCAGAATATGACCCAGCCGGAGAACTCATGGAAGAAACCGAGCGCTTTGTCCCGGTCCCAGTACTGAACGCAGAGGCCTGTGCCCACAATGCGAAAGACGTTGGCGGTAACCGCAATGGGAATGCTCGAGAGCGCCAGGATGAGGCGCCGGATGTTGCTGCGCTCGAGGAAGTATCCGTAAAAGACGGCGAGCGTAAAAAGGCTCATGAGCGAGCGAATGCCGCTGCAGGCTTCAGCGACTTCGAGCGTCATGACGGGCAGATGGATGACGTTGCCCTCAAGCAGAACAGGTACGCGGAAGAAGGGAAGGATGTCGCTGGCGATGCGGGAGGCGAAGAGTTGAAGCGGAAAGGTGATCTGGTTGAAGATGATCGCGGGAAAGGGAATCGCGAGGATGAGGACGAGAAGGGGGAAGAGAAGCTCGCGGAGCATGGCGGTGCCGAGGAGTGTCCATATGATGCCGCCCAGCAGAAAGACGAAAGACATGCGCGTGGTGAAGAGCTCCACTCCATAGGTGCCGAGGACCAGGAGGATGAGGGAGAAGACGACGAGCAAAATCCCGGCCCAGCTCTGACGAATCTGTATGGTCCGAAGCGTCTTTCGCTTGTCCCACAGCAGGAACAGAGAAAACAACGGAACGAAGGGACCGTGCGTGTAGTCCGAGATGGTCCTCCAATCATAAACAAGCTTGACCGCGACCCTGTGGTAGATGACCGCCAGCAGGATTGAGATGGCGACGAAGGGCAGCCAAGTCTTCCACTGAGGCGTATGAGGGGACTTAGTGTCCTTGATGTTTGAAACAGCGTATGTAATGTTGGGGGCCATCTTTGAATCAATATATGTTGTTTTTGGCGTAAGCAGGGTCATTTGGTTTGGCTGATGTGACCAAACCTAGCCAGGGTAAGGCTCCGGCTGATCTAACCTTAGCCAGCGCTTTTAGCTTTTGTTTTCAATGAATGTGGGTTCTGAGCTGAGTGTTGCGTCGACCCATTGAGACCACCGGGGTTTTCGGCAACTTCGAAGGAGTTTCATACCCGTCTTGCCAGAACGAGGGGCTGATAGAAGCCACTCTCGGCGGGCATGAGCCATCGCACCTTTCTAAAACCGCTAGATTGCAACAGAGTTGAGAGTTCATTGCGCAGTAGACAGCGATATTCCGAAACGAAGTGATGCATCGTCCAGATCTGCTCAGATTGCATCGTGATGTAAAGATGCAGTGTGTACCTCGCAGCATCAATCCAATCCCACACCTGATGAATAATCCGCCGATCTCCCTCACCACCGTAGAATGCAGGCTCCTGCGCAGCCGGTCTCTCCAGGATGAGTGTGTCGTAATCACGAATGCTCGCGATGAACAATCCATTTGACTTCAGTTTTGAACCCGTAGCTCCAACTACGCGCTTGAGCTGGTCGGCTGAGAGATGCGGAAGAGCGTTGTCGAACGCTGCCACGACGTCAAAGTCGCGATCTGTAATCTCAGCCAAGGATGTCATGTCTGAGATGTGGAATGAGATATCCAGAGCGAGTCTCTCGGCCTCGTGCTTCGCCCTATTCACCTCTGCTCGACTCAGGTCAGAGGCAGTGACGTGATGACCGAAACCTGCGAGGCCGAGTGCTTGAGTTCCGATCCCGCAGGCACAATCCAGAATCTTCAAAGGATGACGATGCATTTGTGCGGCGAGAAGCGGATTCAATATCTTGGCTTGTCGCTCAATCGCCTCGTTCCAATCGTCGAAGATTAGGTGGTAGTAGTCTGCGAGCGGTTCGTAAAAACCTAGAATTCTTTCTGTCATGGGAACAGGCTCGATCGCTCCTGTGACAATAGCCTATCAACCTTCAGAAATTGGCGACGATTCTCGAAAACGGGAAGAATAAGTACCTTAAGACAGCCTTGGCGTCATTTATGACCGGTAAACATCACCGATGATACAAATGTTGTGCCGTTGTTATCGCTCGAGCGCCGATGGAGAACCCCGGCGATTTGTCGACAAGCGAAAGAGCCAAGGTCTAATGTCGGCTAGGTGCTCGGCGAACCAAAGGAAGAGATACCTCTGACTCGCCGAGTAATAAGCGTTTACGACTTTATGAATTCGAGCAGATCGGCATTGATCTGATCTGCATGTGTGGTCGGCATCCCGTGCGGCAGGCCCTGATAGACCTTCAACGTGCCGTTCTTCAGGAGCTTGGCAGCCAGCGGGCCTGCGTCGGCGAACGGCACGATTTGGTCGTCCTCGCTATGCATCACCAACACCGGAACGGTGATCTTCTTTAGGTCTTCGGTAAGGTCGGTCTCCGACAAGGCCTTGATGCAGTCATATTGTGCCTTGGTCCCACCCATCATTCCTTGCCGCCACCAGTTATCGATCACTCCTTGCGAAACCTTCGCGCCGGGACGGTTGAAGCCGTAGAAGGGACCTTCGGGGACATCGCGATAGAACTGGGCGCGGTTGGCCATCCCAGCGCGAAAGCCGTCGAAGAACTCGATTGGGAGGCCTCCCGGATTCGACGCAGACTTGATCATGACCGGAGTGATGGCGCTGATCAACACCGCCTTCGCGACGCGCCCGTCGCCTCCGTACTGGGCGACATAGCGAGCCACTTCGCCGCCGCCGGTCGAGTGGCCGATGTGGATGGCGTCTTTCAGGTCGAGATGCTCCACCAGGGCGGCGCTGTCGGCCGCGTAGGTGTCCATGTCGTTGCCGAGATCGGTCTGGGTCGACCGGCCATGGCCACGACGGTCGTGTGCGATGACGCGGTATCCGCGCAGCAGGAAGAACAGCATCTGGCTGTCCCAATCGTCCGCGCTGAGCGGCCAGCCGTGGTGGAACACGATTGGCTGACCTGTTCCCCAATCCTTGTAGTAGATCTCTGTACCGTCCTTCACTGTGATGCTGCTCATGAATTGTTCTCCTGTCGGGTTGTGTGCTCTTGTTTAGTTATTAGCGCGACACATGACTCTTTACCGTCGCTGTGGTGAACGCAAAGTGAGTTGACCATAACAGGGGCTGATGAACTCCGTAGTGTTTTAAGAGCAATAAAGCATCGGCACATTGTGAAATCTACTAGCGGAAGATACATTAGTAGAACACCCGGGCAATCCGGATAGACTTCAGACTTGTCCGGAATGTTGTTCCAAGGGTTTGGGTGTAGCTTGAGAAGGTATTTGTCGTAGATATTTCGCCGCTATGTGGCGTAGGAGCAGGGAATCGAGGGACTTTTTTGATTGTGCCTCCCCACTCGACTTCCTGTTTATCTAACTGAAAGCAAAGACACCTATCGCTTTCAAAGGTTTTCGTTGACCTAAGCGATTGTCGTTTGCACAGGTTAGGCATACGACAAATATCTCCAAAATATCTACGACAGATAATGTCAAAAACAACAGCTTTGGATCTCTCCTCTACATGGAATGGCACAGGATCGATCGTCGTGCTCAGCGCATGGTACTCCGCGGTTTCGCCAACGCGAACAGTTCTGCGAGTCGCAAAGAAATTTGGCAGCTTCGCAATAGTTTTGTTCAGGTAATCATCTTCCTATTGCATTCCCATAGAAGTTGTGAGAGATTCCTATGGTGAAACAATAGGAGACGCATGGGCGACAAGGCGGATGTCTGGCAGGGGACGCTGGCGTTGATGGTGTTGAAGACGCTGGAGGCGCTGGGGCCGCTGCATGGGTATGGGATTGCGAGGCGGATTGAGCAGACGAGCGGCAATCTTCTGTCGTTGAACTATGGGACGCTTTATCCTGCGCTGCTGAAGCTGGAGCAGGAGGGGGCGATCACGGCTGAGTGGGGCGTGTCGGAGAACAATCGCCGGGCCAAGTTCTACAGCCTGACAAAGGCCGGTCGGAGACAACTACAGAAAGAAGCGCAGAGCTGGGAGCAGACGACGGCGATCCTTGCGCGGTTTCTTGCTTCGACGGAGGACCCGGCATGAAGCGACTTCGCGCTTTGTTGTTGAGAGTTGCTGGATTGTTTGGTGGCGCGCAACGCGAGCGGGAACTTGCCGATGAGCTGGACAGCCATCTACAGATGCATATCGACGACAATGTGCGCGCAGGTATGACTGCAGAGCAGGCGCGGCGGGATGCGATGCTTCGGCTTGGGGGTGTGGAGACGACCAAACAGGCGTATCGCGAGCGGAGTACGCTTCCGTTTTTTGAGACTCTGGTGCAGGACGTTCGTTACAGTCTTCGCGGTTTCGGTCGTAATCCTGTTTTCACGCTCACCATTGTCGTGACCCTGATGCTTGGGATTGGTGCGACGACGGCGGTGTTCAGTGTGGTGGATCGGATTTTGTTTCGCGCTCTTCCTTATGCGCATGCGGACCGCCTGGTGTCAGTGGGGCTGGTGGCGCCGATTGAACCAGATGAGTTTATGTTGGGCGGCTCGTACTACGATTGGCGCGACGATCAGACGCCGTTTGAGGCGTTTACTTCAGAGACGGGAGTGGGTCCGTGCGACCTGACCGACGAGAGACCTGCTCGATTAAGTTGCGCGGGTGTGGAAGCGAATTTTCTGCCGACCCTTGGTGTCACGCCGCTGTTGGGACGCAATTTTAAGGCGGAGGAAGACCGTCCGAATATGCCCCGGCTGATGTTGATTTCGTATGGCGTATGGAAGAGTCGTTATGGTCTTGATCCCGGCATCGTAAACCAGTTGATTTCGATCGATAGCAAACCAGTTCGAGTGACCGGCGTGCTTCCGAGAGATTTTGAGATGCCCAGGTTGCAGGCGATGGATGTGATGTTTCCGCAGGCGCTGGATGAGAACGCACAACGGAAGGCAGACCCTGGGCGCCCTATGTGGGCCTTCGCTCGTTTGAAGCCGGGAGTCACGATCGAGCAAGCCAAGGCGGCGTTGCTGCCGGAGTTCGACTACTCCTTAAGACTGGCCCCTCCGCTGTTTCGCAAAGAGGTCCATCTTCAGGTGCGTTCCCTGAGGGACCGGCAGATGCAGGATGTGCGTCTTGCCGCGTGGGTTCTCTTTGGGGCCGTGATAGCGGTTCTCCTGATCGCGTGCGCCAATGTTGCGAGTCTTTTGACCGCGCGTGGAGCCGCTCGTGAGAGAGAACTCGCAGTACGTTCTGCCCTGGGTGCGAGCAGAGGCCGTCTCGTTCGACAGGCACTTACTGAATCGATCATGCTTTCGCTGATTGGAGCTGCGGCGGGATGTGCGTTGGCAGAGCTTCTGCTGCAAGTCTTCATCGCTATCGCTCCCGAGGGCATTCCGTTTTTGAACAAGGCGCAGCTTGATGCACGCCTCATCTTTTTCACGATCCTGCTTTCGCTGGTTTGTGGAGTTCTGTTTGGTCTTGCACCTGCTTTGCAACGACCGAGTGCGCAGGTGCTTGGTGGGCGCTCCTCATTGGGGATTTCTCACGCCGTTCTGAGACAGTGGCTGGTGGTGACCCAGATTGCGGTGAGCATGGTGTTGCTGGCGGGAGGTGTGTTGTTGTTCCGCAGTTTCTGGAACCTGCAGCATCAGCAACTTGGAATGAATACGGAGAGCGTGATCACCGCCAAAATGTCGTTGGGGCAGAAGAACTATCCGACACCGGTGAGCGTGGTGGCGTTCTTTTCGCAGTTGGAAAGAAATCTGCGATATGGTCCTGGGGTGGACCGGCTCGCTATGAGCGATTCCATGCCGCCGGGTGGTTATCATCATGATCAGATTTACGCATCGATCGTTGTTGCAGGGAGACCGAAGTCCGAAAGCGGAACAGGAGGGCTGATCACATGGCGGTGGGTGACGCCGGATTACTTCCGGATTTTGGATATTCCGATGCTGCAGGGAGAAGGGTTTAGGGAGGGGGAACGTAGTTCCAAGGATCACTTTGTTGTTTTGAGCAGATCGCTTGCAGACCGCATGTTTCCGGGTCAGGCCCCGATGGGTCAGCGTGTGCAACTGGCTGGCGGAGGGCCGAACGACATCTGGTACACGGTGACAGGGGTTGCGGCAAACGTTAAGAATGGTGGGCTGGCGGAGGACAGCGAGCCGGAGTATTACAGGCTCAGGCGGAATGTGGGGGAGGATTGGAGTGATACGGGCTCGGTGATTCTCGTCAAGTCAACGCTGCCGGCGGATGTGATGGACCGATGGATTCGCTCGCAGGTTGCGATGCTGGATCCGACGTTGCCGGTCGATATTGCGACGCTGCAACAAAGGGTGAGCAAGTTGGCGGATGGGCCAAGATTTCAAACGACTCTTGTTGGCTTCTTCGCCGCAATTGGACTGGTGCTGGCGGTGATTGGGCTTTATGGGGTGATCGCTTTTCTGGTGGCGCAACGGACACAGGAGATTGGCGTTCGTATGGCGCTGGGTGCGGCAAGGGGCGATATTTTGCGGCTGGTGATGGGAAGGAGTCTCCGGCTGGTTCTGTGTGGAACGGTTGCGGGGTTGGTCGGGGCGTTGGCGGTGTCGCGTGTTTTGGCGAGTTTGCTGTTCGGTGTTGGATCGCGTGATCCGGTCACCTTTGTGGCGGTGACATTGTTGCTGATCGTGGTTGCGCTTGTGGCAATGTTGGTTCCGGCGCGACGAGCGGCTTCGGTGAATCCGGTGGAGGCGCTAAGGGCGGAGTAGTGATTCTTGCTGATCGACGTTCGCGACATTCTGCTTCGCGAGGCGGCAGGTGTGAAGGGGGATAGGTATGAAGATGCTGCGTGCATGGTTTGCGAGACTGGCGGGGATGTTTTCGGGGGAGCGGAGAGAATCTGAGGTTGCCGATGAGTTGGATAGTCATCTGCAGATGAATATCGATGACAATCTTCGCGCGGGCATGACGCAGGAGGAAGCGCGTCGCCAGGCGATGCTGCGGCTGGGTGGAGTGGAGAAGACCAAGCAGGCGTATCGCGAGAGGGGCACGCTGCCGCTGGTGGAGAATGTGGTGGGTGATCTGCGTTTTGCGGTGAGGCAGCTTGTGAAGCATCCCGGTTTTGGTGCCACAGCGATCGTTGTGCTGGCTCTCGGCATCGGCGCGAGCGTGGCGATCTTTGGATTTGTGGATGCGGCTCTGCTGGAGCCGCTTCCGTATGCGAATCCCGGCCGGCTGATGTCGGTGAACGAAAGCAGCGTCGAATCGCCACGCTGGCCGCTTTCGTATCCGGACTATCTTGATTGGCAGCGGCTGAACAAATCCTTCAGCTCGCTGGATGTGTACAGCGGGAGCGGCTATCTGCTGCGCACTCCCAGGGGTGCGGAGCAGGTTCAGGCCGAGCGGGTGAGCGGCGGCTTCTTTCAAACGCTTGGTGTGCGTCCCATGCTCGGGCGTGATTTTTATGCTGACGAGAATCGGCCGGCCGGCCCAGACGTTCTGCTTCTGAGTTACGGCGCGTGGCTGTATCGCTTTGGGGCACGGAGCGATGCAGTGGGCCAGACTGTGGATCTGGACGGCAGGGCCTTCACTGTCATCGGGGTGCTGCCCCGCGGGTTCTCCTTTGCGCCGGCCGGAAATGCGGAGTTCTGGGTTCCGCTTAACAGCTTCAGCACTCACGAGAAGATGCGAACCTTCTATAACTTTTGGGGAATCGGGAGACTGCGCGATGGCGTCAGTGTCCCGGCAGCGCTGGCGGAGATGACTGCCATCACAAAGCAACTGCAGCGGCAGTATGGTGTGACTGGCCGCGAACTGAGTGTGAGTGTTATTCCCCTTTCGGAGATACTCATCGGAGAGGTGCGGCCAATTCTGCTGACGCTGCTGGGCGGGGCCGGACTGTTGCTGTTGATCGCCTGCGTCAATGTGGCGAGCCTTGTGCTGGTGCGCTCTGAGAGTCGCAGGCGCGAGATTGCGGTTCGAGGCGCACTGGGCGCCACACCATTGCGGCTGGTGTGCCAGTTTGTCGCCGAAGGACTCCTGCTTGCGCTGTTCGGCAGCTTGGCCGGCGTTCTTGTTGCCGCCTGGATGATGAGGCTTCTTGGTCGACTGGTTCCGAAGGATATGGCGGCGAAGATGCCATTTCTGGGAGGCGTCGGCCTGAATGCGCATACGGTGGCATTCGTCGCCGCAATCTCACTGCTGGCCGCGTTGCTGCTTGCTGCTACGCCGACGTTGCGGCTTTCGTTTCAGAAGGTGCGCGACGGACTGGCCGATGGGGACCGTGGCGCGGCTGGCCGGCTCTGGCGCAGGTTGGGAGCGAACCTGGTGGTGGTGGAGCTGGCAATCGCGATAGTGCTGCTGGCTGGCGCAGGACTGTTGGGACAGAGTCTTTATCGATTGCTGCACGTGCCGTTGGGTTTTGATTCAAACAATCTGGCAACCGTGCGGGTGGCCGCTTCCGGCACGGTTTACAAGGATGATGAACAGACGTTGCGGCTTTACCGGGAGATTGTGCAGCGGGTCTCAAGCCTGCCGAGCGTGGAGTCGGTTGGGATGACCAGCATGCTTCCGGTGCAATGCAACTGTAATACCGACAGTATTCATTTCCCGGGAAGGCCATACCACGGCGAACATAATGAAGTGGATGAGCGTCATGTGAGCCCGGTGTATCTGGCCACGCTCAAGACGGGACTGGTACGTGGACGGTTCTTCACCGAGGACGAGGATGCTTCCAAACCTGGAGTGGTCGTGATCAATCAGGAGCTGGCGCGGAGGTATTTCCCTGGCGAAAATCCGATTGGCCAGAGGATCGCGAATGACGAGTCGGGGCGTCCGTCTACGTGGGAGATTGTTGGCGTGGTCGACGACGTTCGCGAGGGACCGCTTGATGTCGACACCTGGCCTGCAGAGTATTTTCCGATTAACCAGACTCGGGACCAATCTTTCAGCCTCGCGGTGCGGGCAAGGCAAGATGCGGGGTCGCTGCTTCCGGAGCTGGTGAACACGTTGCATCAGATCGATCCGAACCTGGGCGTATCGGACGAAGCGATCATGAATGAAAAGATTGACGCAACACAAGCGGCGCTGCTTCACCGGTTTTCGGCGTGGCTGGTTGGTGGATTTGCAGTGATAGCGCTGGTGTTGGGTGTGGTTGGACTGTACGGAGTGATTGCCTACTCGGTGAGCCAGCGGACACGGGAGATTGGAGTGCGCATGGCGCTCGGCGCGCAACGCGGCTCTGTTTATCGACTCATTCTGAAAGAGGCGGGTTGGTTGACTGCCTTCGGCATTGTTGCCGGTCTGGTTTGCTCTGTGGGTGCAACGACGCTGATGCGGAAGCTGCTGTTCGGCGTTCCTGCATGGGACGTGACGACGTTAGCTGCTGTTGCCACAACACTGGCAGTGTGTGCTCTACTTGCGAGCTACGTTCCGGCGCGGCGTGCTGCTTCGGTGAATCCGGTGGAGGCGCTGCGAGCGGAGTAGGTATCGTCACTTTGTTTTTTGTGACTCTCTTTCCAGGCATACCGCATCATCGTGCGTAAGACCAAAGCTGAGGAACCACCAGGGTTCCGCTTCGCTGCTAACGCATGTCTCTGGTCTGTTTTGTAACGCAAGTGCTAAGTACGCTCAGGGCGGGTGAACCTGGTCTAAAACCTGGGGTGCCCCATTTTTCGCAGTCTCATCGGGCTAAGGCGGGCCTTCGAACCCCCTCAACAATCCGAAAGTCCCTCTCCACGCCCGAACTGTAGCTTTGATCGCTAAATGGCGTGATATTTCACAGTTATTTGGCGTACCCGCTGCGTGTTGCCGGACACTGCAGAAGCTGGGTATTGGGGAGCAACGGAACAGAAAACTCGCTTAAGGGGGGACATCTCAGGAAACGGAACGCCATCTGGGCCGTGCTGCCATCTGTCGTTATTCTTTTACCAGTAGAAAGTCGACATACCGGGTGTTTTCTGTTCCTTGATTGGTAGAAATCCTATTGCTTCAACCAGTAGAAATATGCCTTTATCAATAGAATTCCACGACGTCTAGCAGGACGTGGTCCCAGCAAGTAGCTCTATCTCTGGCGTTCTTGCACCATCCGAGCTGTCGCGCTGCACTAAAATCCCGGACTTGTTTAAAGGACGATGAATTACTGCAGATAAATCCCGGATTTAGGAAACGCATCATGCACTTGAATCCCGGACTGGGCACCAGACAAAATGCGGAAGAAGGTGCTGATTCTGGTGTTAATGAGACGGTGGAAACATAAGAATGGCATAGGGTAGGGCAGTGATCGAATTGGCTGCGAGCTCGGTGGGCGTTTTCCAGGTCTTGTACTTAAATCCCGGAAATCGCAGACAAACTTCAGCTCAAAGTTCGTCCGGGATTTAAGTACAAAATTCCGGTACTTAAGTGCAGTAACGTTGCAGCTAAATACCGGAAAATCCTTGAAAATAAAGAGGAGCTTGTCCGGGATTTAAGTGCAGCGTGACAGCCGGTCCAACGTCTTCACTCTTCTAAAAACCTTCATCGACAAACGCGGCTATTAGTGGCAAACTGTTCTTTGGTGTAAAAGCGAGTTCGCAGCAAGTGGGCCGAACCCCTGGGAATTTTCACTTTTTCAGGAGGGCGATCATGTTTGGCAATTTCCGCTTTGCAGCAGTTTTCTTCTGTATGATCTCTGCTTCTCTCCTGCACGCTCAGACAAGTGGCTCGCTTACCGCGGCGCCGTCCTTCAACCTGGCTGGTCAATCGGCGGGAGGAGCTAATAAGCAGCGTCCGAACATCCTGTTCATCATCATGGACGATGTCGGGATCGACCAGATGCAGATCTTCGGCTACGGTGGCGCAACTCCGCCGCTGACCCCGAACATCAATGCGATTGCGCGAGCGGGTGTGCGGTTCAGGAATGTGTGGTCGATGCCGGAGTGTTCGCCGAGCCGAGCGGTCTTCTTCGAAGGCCGTTTTCCTCTGCGCACGAATATCCAAAGCGCGATTTTGAGTGACGACCTGGCGAACTCCCAGGTGTCGCCGTTTGAGGTGACGACGCCCGAGATTCTGCGAACGAAGAACTATACGAGCGGGCTGTTCGGGAAGTTCCACCTCGCAGGGCCGTTCAATAACGAGTTCGCCTACATGACACCGCATGTGCTCGGGTGGGATTACTTTGATGGATTCCTGGAGGGAGCTCCGCACCCGATCGACACCACACTTGGGGGCCAGATCACGACCACCAAGCCGGACGGGAGCCCAATCTACACGTGCGGGTTTGTTCCGAACACAACGCATGACTCGACATACGGGTCGGACCAGGGAGCCTGCGTGCAGCCGGACAAGGACAAGTCATGCACGCAGCTGACGCGAAGTTCGACTGTGACTGATCCTGGCTTCAGTTGCCTGCAGCAGAAAGGCATCTTTGTGATGAACAAGAGCTGCGCGGCGGCTAAGAACGTGTCTCTGAATTTTTCACTCGATAATGGGTACTACGCCTGGGAGCGCGTCATCAACAAGCCGGACGGAACGGTGATTCAGATTCATCCAGATAAGGCGGACGGGAGCGCTCGCGGATACGTGTCCGACACTACGGTAAGCGCCGCGGTTGACTGGATCCAACAGCAGAACGCGACAAAGAAGCCGTGGATGTCGACGGTGGCTTTCGCCAATGATCACACGCCGTACCAGCAGGCGCCCGGTTATTTGCTTCCCGGGCCGACGGTGGATTCGACGGGCTTCTCCTGCACGGGGAACTCGCCGACGAACTTCGCCGCAACACGCGTGCTCAGCAACCAGATGATTGAGGCGATGGACACGGAGATCGGCAACCTGATGGTCTCGACGGGCATCGCGCAGCGCAACAGCAACGGTACGCTGGACTATCATCCGGAGCAGACGAACACGATGGTGATCATCGTGGGCGACAATGGCACGTTCGGTCCGGGCGTGAAGGAGCCGTTCGACATCAATCGCGCCAAAGGCTTTGTGTACCAGACGGGCGTGTGGGTTCCGCTGATCATCGCCGGACCGCTGGTCGTCTCGCCGGACCGCGAGGTGAAGAGCATGGTGAACATCACCGACCTGTTCGAGCTCTTCGGCGAGATTGCGGGAGCCGATGTGAAAAAGATCGTTCCGAAGTCACACATACTGGACTCGCAGCCGATGCTGGCGTATCTGACGAACCCGAATCGGCCGAGCATTCGGCAGACGAACTTTACGCAGACGGGCAACAACATCCATGTGGGGACTCCACCGCCATGCGTGATTACGCTGCTTACGGCTAACACGTGCGTGCAGCTTTTCAACGAAAAGGAGATCTGCCACTTCGAAGCCGGCAAGTGGTATGGCCCGGATTCTGATGCTCCTGACGGAACGGTGTATCCGTCGTGCTGTGCTGTGAAGCGCGCGCTGTTCAATACGCCTGACCCAAAAATGCAACTGCAGCTGCTACCGATCGATCAGCAGGCGACAAGGAATGATGACTACAAACTGGTGCGAAAAAAAGTAGAGGTCTGCGCAACGGCCCCAAGTACAGACGACACGATGCAGACGGTGAACGAGTTCTACCAGATTAACGAGGACGCGAATAATCTGACCTTGATGATCGACAAAGAAGGCACAGCGCTGTGTGGGGAGAGCGATGACTGTCCAACGGGCCTGACGAACCAGCAGAAGACGATCTTCAACCAGCTCACCGCGTCGATGGATTCCACACTTATGTCGGAACCGCCATGCCCGGGCGACGGGAACCTGGACAAGGTCGTGAACCTCGCAGACGTGACGAACTGGTTCTACTTCTCAACCAACGGTGTGGTGCCTGAAGGGGGTGGGCCGCCAAATACGTCAAGCTGGTACGACTTCAACCATGATGGAAGCACGGATCTCGCGGACCTGAAGACGATCATCGACAACTTCGGCACTCATTGCAAAACGAAGAATTGAGGCGGCGATAAAACAGCATTAATGGAGTGGCGGGCTGCGATGGAGTCGCTCTCTCCCTCGACTATTAATGTCCGGCTCTCGGGGGGTGCGGAAGCTGGTCTAGGAGGCGCGGAAGAACGGAATGCTCGGGGCCGAGGAGGCGGCCAGCCTGACCGACATCCCCAACATCCGCCAGAAGGGAACCCGGCTGGGAAACTGGCTGACTAGGCTGCAGGCCAAGGTGCTGCTGGCCGTCCCCGACCGCTCCACTCTGAAGGGCAAACGCGACTAGGTCATCTGTAGCTTGGGTCGTAATGTGGCGTAAGTCTTTGGGCGCTATGTGGCGTGAGTGGGGTCTGCCGCGCGGCGCCTGTAACTTCGCTGCGATCTAACTCAATTCAAAATCCAGCCTGGTGCCTTTTGTAGCCGTAACTGAGGGGCCGCCCTGAGTCATCTCTTACGCCACTTATCTCTCAAATTTTTACGCCAGATAATTCTCAAAGCAACAGAGCTCGTTTTGGCGGCCCCAGCACCCGAAAGCAGGGTAGAGGAGCCCCTGGCCCTTACCCCCGCCCAGGCCAGGCTACGCAAGATGGTGCTGGACGCGGTTAGCTCGCCTCATTCTAAGCGCAACTATGCCAAGGCGCTCGACGACCTCTTCCAATTCTGTGCCAGCCGGCCTCTCTCCCGGTCCTTATTAATGGAGTGGCGGGCGGCGATGGAAACTCTCTCCCCCTCTACTATTAATGTCCGGCTCTCCGCGGTGCGCAAGCTGGTCGAGGAAGCCCGGCGGAACAACCTGATCGGATCGGAGGAGGCGGCCAGCCTGACCGACGTCCCCAACATCCGCCAGAAGGGAACCCGGCTGGGCAACTGGCTGACCCGGGAGCAGGCCAAAGAACTTTTGGCCGTCCCCGACCGCTCGACCCTCAAGGGCAAGCGCGACCACGTGATCCTGGCGCTTCTGGTCGGCTGCGCCCTCCGGCGGAACGAACTGGCCGAGCTCGACGTCGCGACCATTCAGCAACGCGAGGGAAGGTGGGTGCTGGCCGACCTCGAAGGCAGGGGCCGGCGCATCCGCACCGTCGCCATCCCCATCTGGGTCAAGCTGGGCATCGACGCCTGGAGGACCGCGGCCGGCATCGAAGACGGCCGGCTGCTGCGTTCGGTTTCGAAATCCGGGAAGGTTAATCGCGAGACCCTGAGCGACTGGGCCGTCTGGTCGGTAGTTGAACAGTCATCGAAGCAAATCGGGATCGAGCACTTCGGTGCCCACGACCTGCGCCGCACCTGTGCCAAGCTCTGCCGCAAGAACGGCGGGGATCTCGAGCAGATCAAATTCCTCCTCGGCCACTCCTCGATCCAGACGACCGGACGCTATCTGGGCTCTGAGCAGGACATAGAGATCGCGGTGAACGACAATCTTGGTCTCTAGTTCAGATCGTCAATGCCTCACACGATGCCTGCTCAAGGCAGTTTTGAAAGAAAGGCGTTCATTTCTCGTATGACATCTGCCTCATTCGACCTGAAGACGTAGTGACTCGCATTCGGCAGCCGTACGACATGGGCAGATGGTAGACCAGCTTCGAAAGCATTCGCCTGAGCCGAGAAGCGCTCGCGATCCGCCTCGACGATCGCGGCTTTAGCGGCGGGATAGTCTTTGAAGAGTGGGCCGGGGTCGTGGGGAATGGCGAAGATGGCCAGTATTGGAGCGTCGATCTTCGTGTATTTCTGTTCGCCAAACTGGATCGCTGCGGGAATCGCCGGTCGGCGAGGAGGAGGCGGCGGAGTTGGTGGCGCGGGCACATTAGGCATTTCTTTAGTCATCTGCTGCAGATCTTTTTCAAACTGTTGGGTGGCAGCCAGCGTGTAGCGCAGAAACTGCTTTTCATCTTGAATCGCACCATCCTCAAACTGCTGCAGCTTTCTCTTGAGATCAAGCATGTCGAGCACGATCCATCCGGCGCCGGCGTCGTAATAGGCATATCCCATACCGGCGTCGAGGTAGATCAACCCTGAGATCTTCTCCGGGTGGCGGCTTCCGACCGAACTTAGTTCTTCGCCGGCGATAGAGTGGCCGACCAGGACAGGACGATCGAGCTTAAGGTCGTCGATTACTGCCAACACATCATCGCCCAGGCGGTCGGCGTTGTAGTTCTCGTTTGTAGGCGCGGGTTTGCTAGAGGCGCCAAACCCTCGCCGCGTGATGCCGTAGACGTGATACTTCTCAGTAAATTTTGGAGCAAACTTATCGTAAACGTGGGCATCGTCGCCGAGTCCCGACAGAAAAATCAATGGCCGCCCCGTGCCACCCCAATCGAGCACTTGCAGTTTGACGTCCGTTTGGACGGAGACCAGGTGCTCGCTCGATGTAGAAGCGCTGGGCTGACCGTGGAGCAAGCTGGCAGACAGTATTACGAGACTCGTAAGCCCTAAGCTCATCTCTTTCACACTTGATCTCCTGATCTTTCATTTTCCCGAGTGATGGTGCGTTGTGAGTTCACGATCCAACTCAATGCTTCAAGGCTGTTGACCCTACAGAATGGAGTTGGATCCTGTACCGTGCTCGTAATTTGCATGCGGGGTTCGTCGTTTTCGAGCAATACGGGGTGTACGCGGAAGGATAGACAGTAGGGCCACCAAGAGACTCAGGGTCAGCGGAATATTGATGGCACAAATATGAAAGATCGAATAGAAGCCTTCCGCGGCTACATACTGCACGTTCATTACGGGACGCTTCAGGTAGTAGAACAATCCGATCGTTGCTGCTAAAAGCACGCTCAGGCTTGTCGATAAGCCCAGTAAAACCCTGAACGATGAGAGTTCATTAGTCTTTCTTAGTCGCAATAGCAGTAACAGATAAATCACGAGACCGAGCCAGACAAAGGTGACGGCCGGGAGGATGCCGGCGGCGAGGTCCAGCATGGTGGAGTATGGCCAACCGAGAGCTACCCATCGATCAGGTGCCGGATGGACAAGCCGGTTCCTCCCGATAAACCGCCATAAGGGATAGAGGGCGCTCCAACCGGCAGAGAAGAGCAGGGGAGAAGCGTATTTCCGGATCGCTTCACAGACTCCAATTCCGATCGCCATCGATACTTGACGAAAGTACCAACCGGCGGAGCGTCCTCCTCGAAGTTCCTCGAGTAGATCACCCGAGAGAGATTCGTTATCACGCCCAAAGGTCAGATGTTCCAGCATCCAAGTCGCGAGACCTACTGGCATGGCTGGTTTCATGCGAGGTCCTCTTTTACCGAAGGCAATGACTTCCACAACTTGCTGAGCACTTTGCGGGTCTCATGCACGGACCGAAGCCCTTGTTCCGTCACGCGAAAGTATCGTTTGGCTCGCCCTCCTCGCTCCGGGGTGGACTCGCCCAGGCTAGATGCGACCAGGCCTTTAAGTTCCAGCCGGTCTAATGCGGCGTAAACACTTCCGATGGAAACGTCTCGCCCCCGCATGAGCGCTAGTTCTCTGGAAAGAGGAACTCCGTATGCTTCGTCGCCCAGACGAATGAGCGTGAGCAAAAGGATGAGTTCGAATTCGCCGAGGTAGTTGTGCTCTCTCATTTCCTCAATATACACGAAGAAATAAATTATGCAATAGAAATATCCAGGGGTCTTCCCCCATTGGCTTGTGTGGTTATTGATGGAACGCCTCTTCCGTACCTCTCTTTATAATGAGCGACTCTATTTCTGTAGGCGAGGCCCTGAAGTATCTTGGACTGATTCTGCAAAGCAAATGCCGCCTGGTGGAAGGAACGCCGGATAATGAAGCGTCGAGTCTGCTCCTACGATATGCTTGCCGTCCCAGACCCCTCCTTCGTCCTGAAGGATACGGTCGGAGAGATGTACTTCTGCAATTTGCGATGCTTCTGTGTCTGGTCGGTGCAATTGGCTACCAGGCCGAACCTTTCCGCAGAAGATAAGACGGGTGCCTATTCGCTGACCACTGCATCGGGTGAAGAACATCAGTTCAATGGGATTGCGGATGTGGCGCGGTGGGCGACGGGCACTGCTCTTGGATGAAGACGTTTCGGGAGCTTTATGGTGTTGAGTGCGTATATCGGCGAAGCGCATTACGGCGATATGAGAGCGCAGGCTGTTTGATGGAAAGCTAGGTTCCTGCTCGCCATACCTGTGACTGCAGTGACGGATGGCAAACCTATACTGGTTTAATGAAGAAGGTTGATTCTACCGAGCTTTACGACGGCATCCGCCTGCTTGTTCTTTCTGCCCGCCAGGCGGTGGCACGGGGCGTTAATCTTTTACAGGTTCACACGAACTATGAGATTGGCCGTCGGATCGTCGAGCGGGAGCAAGGCGGCGCTGATCGTGCTCAATATGGCAAGGAAGTCATTAAGGAGCTGGCTGAGCGACTAACGTCTGAATTGGGCAACGGGTTCTCCAAGAGCAACCTCGAGTACATGCGCCGCTTCTACCTTGCCTATCCAGGTCGAAACATTCAGATTGCCCAGACACTGTCAGGGCGATTCGCCGGACTTGAAAAAGGGCCCGCTCCCTCAATTGCCCAGACAGCGTCTGGGCAATCTGCTTCGTCCGGCGCAGAGCTTCCCTTCACGCTCAGCTGGTCCCATTACGTCTTCCTGTTAGGGCTTAAGGATCAAGAGCGCAGATTTTATGAGATCGAGGCCGCCGAGCAAGGATGGACACTGCGAGATCTCAAACGTCAGTTCAATGCAGGCCTATACGAGCGACTTGCGCTTAGCCGAGACAAGAAAGCCATCCACGATCTTGCTCGCCAGGGCCAAGATGTCTCCAGACCGCAAGACATACTCAAGGACCCATACGTCCTCGAGTTTCTGGGCCTGGAAGGCAGGCACACATACTCAGAATCTGATCTCGAGGCGGCGATCGTCGAGCACGTTCAGCACTTTCTGTTGGAACTTGGCAAAGGTTTCCTCTTCGAGGCGCGCCAGAAACGCTTCACGTTCGATGAAGAACACTTCTTCATCGATCTGGTTTTCTACAATCGCCTGCTAAAGTGCTACGTCCTTGTTGACTTGAAAATCGGCAAGCTGACCCATCAAGACCTCGGTCAGATGCAGATGTATGTCAACTACTTCGATCGCTTCGTCAAGCTTGATCATGAAAACTCGACGGTTGGTATCGTCCTTTGCAGGAAGAAAAACACCGCCCTTGTAGAAATCACATTGCCTCAAGATGCAAACATCCATGCGCGGGAATACCAGCTATATCTTCCAAGCAAAGAGGAGCTACAGCGAAAATTAGAAGAGTGGATTGAAGAGCAAACAACAGGCGGTGACTAGATATCGTGATCCACCTACCGAGTTTCGTAACAGCCTCGAATAGGGCGCGCTGAGGTCAATGGAGCGGAGCCATTCGTGGACACTGGCTGACTTCCCGTTACTGACAGATCGTTATGGCTGAACATTCGTTTGTGATAGCAAGAGAGCCTCATTCATCTTCGCGACCAGACCATCCAGCTCCGCGGAAACAACTGCAAATTCGTTTTCCCGAAGCAGGCCGCGAGGTTCTGAGAGCTCGATCCTACGGTCAAATTTATCGGGAACATTCCCCTCGAAGGTCACGATAACCTGTGCGTGCGAGGGCAATCTTGTCGAGAGAAATGAAACTATAGCTGGCAGGTTATTTGAGTCTTGGCCTTGCTGGTTTGGACAATCGATAACTAATGGGACAGATGGTGGTTGGAGGTCGTCGTTCCCGTTGGGACTGCAAATTGTCCAAATGGCAGCGTAGTAGGCGAGGATCGCACGGGGTCTTCCGCTACCCGACAAGTCGGGCCGTGAGTGAATCTTATACTTTGATGTGTCCACTGATGGCAAATTCAGTAAGCCACGTGCATTGCTGTACGCATCGCGAAACCTATCTCTAATCTCCTTCCTTCTTTTCTTATTGATGTATGTTTTCATTTGAGTTTCGAGTTCATGAATAGAAGAAAGGAGACTCTGTGCTTTATCTTCGAGATCGTGCTCTTGGGCATCAAAGGCGTCTAAAGCACTGCCGGCACCGAGGCTGCGGACGATATCGCTAAACTTCATCTCTCCCTTCTTCGTTTGCAGAAGCTCATCGAGGGCCTCATACGTGGAGCTCAACTCGTTTCGTTTGCCATTGGCTTTCTCAATCTCCGATTCAAGTAAAGCTTGGCTCGCCTTCAGTCTCAGCACAGTGGACTCTAGGGACCTTGCATCCTCCGCATACTCGAGAGTCCCTAGAAAGCTTTCATCATGCTCCGCGCCGCAGGTCGGGCAGATTAGTTCGTCCAAACCTCGTCGATCGAGAAAATGAGCGTCCTGTTTGTATTCGGCAAGCGTCAGCTCTGCGACTGCGATTTCCCGCTTCACCATGCTCAGTGCTTCGTTCTGCTTCAACGCAGTCAGACGCAATTCCTCTTGCTGTCTATTGAGGAGATTGATCTCCTTCGTTAGCCGTGCAATCTCTGATTCAAAGTCTGCGCTCGTGATTTTGGGACCGATAGCAGGTAAAGCTCTTGAGAGCTTAGCCTTCGCTCGCCTTAGGGCATTCAACTCTCGATCATTCTCGGCAAGAGTCGTCGTAAACCCATCCTTTGCAGACTTCGCCCGATAATATTCTGAAGGAGTGATTTGGCTGAAATATTCGAGAATAGGCTGCGTTGGAGACTTGAAGCGGCTTAGAAACTTAAAGGTGCTCCACGTCCCGCCCCAGCTGCCGTCTTGATTGATGTAGAAGGGCAGAAAGAAACACGATGGATCCGCCGGCGCCGTGTTCTCGCTCTTATCACTTAGGATCAGATTGAAATTAGTAATGGAGTTGAACGTATCTACCCAGGCACGTGAGCGGGTCGCTGCAGAGATCAAATGGCCTTCCGCATCAAACAGAGCACGATGGTCGCCCTGCCGTAGCACTCGGTACTCGACATCATCAATGCTTAATACAACACACGTAGTCGCGGTGTGGTCCCACCCATCAAGCTTTCCCGTCGGTAACGCGCCGAGAGTTTCGAACAACATCTTGGTGACGGTCGACTTGCCCGTGTGATTCAAACCCAAGATCAAGTTGCTGCCCGGATGAAACTCGATGCGTCGCGCCTTCCGTTCTTTGCTCGATAGGAGTGCTATATCCGAAAATCTCAAGTTTTTCATATGACCTTGTTCTCAGGCTGCGAATCAGTTTTCGGAAGCTTGGTCCACGCATTGCTTTATCCCCTGATTCAATAGTGAGCATATAGTCGGATTCGACTGATGCTAGGAAACTGTGTGGTTAGTTGTTCTGCGCCAGACATGAGAAACGACTTCAAGCTAGAATCCGGCGAGTTTTGTGAAACCCAAGCCGCAAGAGTCGCTTGGAAATCCTCCGTGGTGCTTGCAATTCCCGAGAGTCTTTCCCGCTCAAGTTCTGACAGAGCCACTTCGACCCGGGTATGCTCTAGAAAATTGAAACCTTCATCGGCGAGCCTTTTCATCCACGTCGCTCTGAGTGACGCTAGATCAGGGACCTTCTCTAGTTCGGAAAGAGACTTCTGAAGATCGATTCTGCCAAAGCCTCTTCGCTTTCGCAGGTCCTCCATAGTCTGACACTGCCCGGTATGCCGACCTTTCGCGCTTACCGAGACGAAAAGAGATTGGACGAGAGTTTTCGCTTGGGCCGCATGAGCCGGACTCCTAGATGTGAGGAGGAGATTGGCACGTCCGATCAATGCGTCTTCTGGCGCGTCGGGATGTACTGTTGTGCGCTCGAGATAGAGGTGTGCCAGCGGCAACGGGTCGGCACTCGGTTCTCCAAGGGATGAGAGCGACGCTTCAAGAGATGTTCCATACCACTTCTCCAATTGGCCTAAATTGCATTGTTGCGCGGCCGATGCACTGCCCCCAGGAGGCGTAGCCAACGGAACCGCGCAGCCAGCGTTGGAAATGAAATGACCAGTCGTGTGGATGCCTGATAGAATCCGGACGCAAGCCGCCAATTTGCCTACCGGGCTGTCTAAAAATGTTGGAGCCTTATCCGGATTCTTGGGTTGACGTTTCTTTCGTGGAGTCCCGTCTGCCTTGAGGATAGGAGGCCCGTCAAGAGCCGTAAGCTCTTTCCACTCCCATTCACCCGAATCCTTCTTTTTTACCTGGTAGACTCTGGCTCTTGAAGGATCGTGCTCTTGGAGTGCCCGGCTTGCTTTGTACCAGTGACTAAGAGACACACTGGAACGAGGAGAGCATATGGCACGAGGCAAGAGGTATCAGGCAGAGCAGGTGGTGAACCTGCTGCGTCAGATCGAAGTAGCAGTGGCGAACGGGAAGACGACAGCGCAGGCGTGCAAGGAAGCGGAGATTGTGGAGCAGACGTACTTCCGTTGGCGCAAGGAGTATGGCGGTCTGCAGGTGGATCCGGC
>Ga0210406_10001635_pt1 | contig 26898 bp, 28 predicted proteins | sample IncBWC30MmetaG_FD_155454 | JGI IMG/M metagenome (GOLD analysis project Ga0210406, IMG submission 155454) | Forest soil microbial communities from Barre Woods Harvard Forest LTER site, Petersham, Massachusetts, United States - Inc-BW-C-30-M | ecosystem: Environmental > Terrestrial > Soil >... | reverse complement strand
GCGTTGTTGCGAGGTGAGGCCGGCTAATTTGGGTTGAGAGCGGGCTAGTTCGGCTTGGCGAAGTTCTTCGGCATGCTGCTGGAGGGCTTTGATGGCGGGGACGGCGTCACGGGACTGGAGGCGTTCGTGGTACTTGTCCACTTCCCTGCTGACGATAGTTTCTGCGGCGGCGGCTTCGCGGCTGCGATCGGCGAGGTTGGCGGCGGCGACTTGCTGGAGGTCGTCGATGTCGTAGACGAAGCAGCCTTCGACCTCGTTCATGCGGGGGTCGACGTCGCGGGGGACGGCGATATCGATGAAGAACATGGGGCGGTTACGGCGGCTTTGCAGGAAGTGCTGGCCGTGCGAACGGCCGAAGATTTTTTGCGGGGCACCAGTGGAGGTGATGACGATGTCGGCCCGGGGGGCCTGCTGATAGAGGTCATCGAATGGGATGGCTTCGGTGCGTATGGTGGGGCTGACGAAGTGGGAGGCGATCTTTTCGGCGCGTGACTGGGTGCGGTTGGCGACGAGGATGGAGGAGGCGCCGTGCTCGATGAGATGGCGGGCGGCCAGCTCTGACATCTTGCCTGCGCCTACGAGGAGCACGGTTTTTCCCTGGAGCGAGCCGAAGATTTTTCTTGCGAGGTCTACGGCTACTGAGGCGATGGAAACAGAGCTGGAGCCGATCTGGGTTTCGCTGCGGATCTTTTTTGCTACCGTGAAGGTGCGCTGGAGAAGGGATTCGAGGTGGGTAGAGACGGCGCCTACCTCGCGGGCGATGGTGTAGGACTCTTTGACCTGGCCGAGGATCTGCGGTTCGCCTACGACCATGCTGTCGAGCGAGCTGGCGACACGGAAGAGGTGGCGGACGGCTTCGCGCTCGCGGAATTCGTAAAGGTGAGGCTGGATGTCGTTGGGCAGGACGGCGAAGTACTCGTGGAGGAAACGGAGGAGATCGGCTTTGGTTTGCGGCTGGGTGGTTGCGGCTTCGCCGGTGTCGTCCTGCAGGGTGAGCAGTTCGACGCGGTTGCAGGTGGAGAGGATGAGGCCTTCGCGGATGCCGGGCTGGTGGAGGAGGGTGCGGGTGGCGTCGGCGAGGCGGGTGGAGGGGATGGCGAGGCGCTCGCGCACCTCGATGGGCGCGGTGTTGTGGTTGATGCCGAGCAGGACGAGACGTCCCTGGGTGTTAGGGGGCTTGGATCGGTTCATGGGGCGGTGAACCTGTGGACGGCGGAGAACTGGTTGGCCGCCCAGACGGCGAGGACGACGAAGAAGACGAAGCTGGAGAGGTAGACGGCTCGTCGTCCGCGGAGGCCGGCGATGCGGCGGATGTGAATCATCGCGATGTAGACGAGCCACATGGCAAAGGCGAGGAGAATCTTGGGGTCGCGGAAGTAGGATGCTCCAACGGTGATCTGGGCGATGAGCGAGCCGATGAGAAGACCTGCCGTCATGCAGGGGAGGCCGAAGAGCAAGGCCTTTTGGGCGATCTGATCTAAAACTTCAAGGGGGATCTCGAGAGGCGGGAGCCACGGGAGGGTTGGGGCTTTTTGTTTGAGGCGGCGCTCTTGAATCAAGTAGAGGAGAGAGGCCAGAAGCGAGAGAAGAAGGGCGGCGTAGGCGGCGAGGAGGAGAGCGACGTGCAGGAAGATCCAACCCGTGTTGATGATGGGGAATACGGTGCTCTCCTGGCCGGGATGGAACGCGGGGACGAGACCGAGGAGAAAGCAAACGGGAAGGATGAAGACGCCCAGGGCGACGGTTTTGTAACGCCAATAGACGAGGAGAAAGGCGCCGGCAAGGAGGAGGCTAAGGAGGGTCTGAGTCTCGTGGGTGTCGACTGGCAAGGAGTGATGGGCGGCGTTGAGCATCTCGGCGAGGGAGACGAAGTGGAAGAGGACGGCAGCGATGGTGGCGGGGATGGCGATGTGACGCCAGCGAGGGCGGTCGTAGAGGGCAGCGGGCAGAACCCCCAGCGCGGCTATGCCGTAGAGGAGGACCGCGACTCTGAGCCAGAGGAGGGACATGATCATCGTTCACTAGCGGCTAAACCCGCGAATCTTCAGTATATCGGGTATAGAGGGGACTGGGGGTGGGGCTGAGTTGCTGGAGGATTGACCCGTCTGCAGCGGCTCTGCGAGACTCAAAAATATGCGATACGGCGGAAGGGTGGAGTATGCCCAGGCAAGGAAGATGCGAGAGCGGAATACGCGTCTCTACCGGCTGGCGCACTGGCCTATATGGATCTGGGTGTTCTTTCTGGCGCCGGGTCCGCTGACGTTTACGTTGTTTGCGCATGGGTTTGGGCGGGGTAATCTGGCGTGGCTGGGGGTGGTGTTGGTGGGCACGGGCGCGGCTGGGTTGCGGGGGCAGCTCCCAGGCGTGGAACCGAGGCCGTATATTCTGCGCTTCGATGAGGATAAGCCGAATCCGTTGTATCGACGGGTTTGCTACACGTTTGCGTGGAGTGCTGTGGTGTGTTTTGCACTGATGAACCTGAGCGGGCTGGTGATCGCGATGGCGAGCGGGGCGTGGTACATGAAGCAGATTTACCAATATGCGTACTTTCCTGCGTGCGGAACGATTCTGTTGCTGGGGGCGATGGGTTTGTTGCCTCGGGTGCGGCGCTCGACCAAGGGCGAGGGAACGGAGCGGCGGTACTTCTATGGTTCGGTGTGGGCGGTGGTGGTGGCGCAGGCGCTGTTGCTGCTGTTGTGGAAGGTGCTGCCGCAGACGAGGGCCGCGACTGCTCTGAAGCTGGGTGTGTTTGTTGGGGTGCTGGTGGTGATGGGGCTGGCGGCTTATCGTGGGGCGCTGCCGAGGACTCGGCCTATTGTGCCGGGGGAGTCGATGGTTGCTGATTGAAGGGAGACGACAGGGAGCGCCTCGCTGGTTGACGGTGGTGCATCCCTGTAGTTGGTTGGCGCGGTTAGCTGGCTTTGGCCAGGGTTTCGATGATCTGTTTGCTGAAGGCGGGAATGTCTGCGGGTTTGCGACTGGTGATGAGGTTGCCGTCCTGGACGACCTCTTTGTCGACCCAGTTGGCGCCGGCATTTTTCAGATCGGTGTGGACGGAGGGCCAGGAGGTGACGGTCTTGCCCTTGACGACGCCGGCTTCGACCAGACCCCAGGGACCGTGACAGATGGCGGCTACGGGTTTTCCGGATTCGACAAACTCTTTGATGAAGGCTACGGCGTTTTTGTCGGTGCGGAGCTTGTCGGGGTTGATCTGGCCTCCGGGAAGAACCAGGGCGTCGTAGTCGTCGGGGTGAACTTCGGCGACGAGGTGATCAACCTTGACGGACTTGCCCCAGTCGGTCTTGTCCCAGCCCTTGATCTGGCCGGCTTTGATGGAGAGAACGTCGACTTTTGCTCCTGCTCTCTCGAGATCTCTCTTGGGGTCGGTGAGTTCGACCTGCTCGTAGCCGTCGGTGGCAAGGATGGCTACCTTTTTACCCTTGATGGATGATTTGAACATTCGGTTCTCCTATGTGGCTCGACGTGAGTTTGCGTGCGCGAGTGGATTGGTCCCTCAGGACAGTGAGAGGGCGGTTTGGCGGATGGGGTTGTCAATGGCGCGCGAGGTGCGCTTTGAGCTGTGAGCGGTGCGGTGCGGTGGCTTTGTCAGCGGCGAGCTTTGGGCCTTGAGGGTAGAGGTGCGGTATTCTGGCGGTTCTGCATATGGGGAATGAAACGACAAGTGAAGCTACGCTGACGCCGGTGATGCGGCAGTATTTTGCGGCGAAGGAACAGCATCCCGACTGCCTGATGTTCTGCAGGATAGGGGACTTCTATGAGCTGTTCTATGAGGACGCGATTCTGGTTTCGCGTGAGTTGCAGCTGACGCTGACCGCGAGAGACCGAGAGAAGAAGCAGCCGATGTGCGGGGTTCCGTACCATGCGGCCGAGGTGTATCTCCAGAAGCTGCTGCGGCTGGGGTACAAGATTGCCCTGTGCGAGCAGATGGAGGACCCGAAGCAGACGAAGACGATCGTGCGGCGGGAGGTGACCCGGGTGCTGACGCCGGGGACTGCGCCCGATCCCACGCTGGGAGCGGAGCAGAGTAACTATTTGGCTAGTGTTTGCGTGTCGGGGAGTGGAGCTGCGCAGGGCGGGTCTCAGATTTGGGGGCTGGCTTTGCTGGATTTGTCTACGGGGGAGTTTCGCGCTACTGAGTTTTCGGGGACCGGTGGGTGGGCGGCAGTAGTCGATGAGTTGGGGCGGGTGCGGCCGGTGGAGTTGCTGTATGGAGCGGGGTTGCTGGGTGGGGTGAATCTGGCGGGAGAAGACTCGTCGGAGACGGCGGCGGGGCTGGATGGAATTCGAACGAAGACGGCCCTGGAGGAGTGGGTGTTTACGGCGGAGTATGCGGTGCCGTTGGTGCGGAATCACTTCAAGGTGCATTCGCTGGATGGGATGGGACTGGGTGGGCATGAGGCTGCGGCTGTGGCGGCGGGTTCGTTGCTGCATTACATGCGGCAGACCAAGCAGGGGGGCCTCGAGCATGTGGATGGGCTGCGGTTTTATGAGCGGTCGAGTTGTCTTGAGCTCGATGCAGTGAGTGTGCGGAACCTGGAGTTGGTGGAGCCGCTGTTTTCGGGAGAGTCGGCGCAAACTACGTTGTTCTACACGATGGATGCTTGTTGTACGCCGATGGGAAAACGGCTGTTGCGGGCGAGTTTGCTGCGGCCGGCTAGCGGGTTGGGGGAGATTGAGGCTCGGTTGGAGGCGGTGGGGGAGGCTGCTGGGGATTTGCGGCGGCGGGAGGGGCTGCGGCGGTCGATGGATGGAGTGCTGGATCTGGAGCGACTGCTGGGGAGGGTAGCGCTGGATTCGGCTGGGGCGCGTGAGGTCATGGCGCTGGCGAAGACGCTGGGTTGTCTGCCGGGGGTGGTGGCGGCGGTTCGTTTGTTTGAGAGTGTTAGGTGGCGGGAGTTGGGGGAGACCGTTGATCCTCTGGAGGATCTGCACGAAATGATTGTTCGAACGATCGCGGATGAGCCGCCGGTATCGCTGGGTGATGGCGGGGCAATTCGCGAGGGTGTGGATGCGGAGTTGGATGAGCTGCGGGAGTTGAGTAAGAGTGGGCGACAGTCGCTGGCGGCGATTGAAGAAAGAGAGCGGACGCGGACTGGGATCGGGTCGCTGAAGGTACGGTTCAATACGGTGTTTGGGTACTACCTGGAGGTGACCAAGGCGAATGCGAAGGCGGTGCCGGCGGACTATGAGCGGAAGCAGACTCTGGTGAATGCGGAGCGGTTTACGACTCCCGAGTTGAAGGAGTATGAGACGAAGATTTTGACCGCGCAGGAGCGGAGTGGGGAGATCGAGCGGCGGATCTTTGCGGAGTTGCGGCGGCAGTTGCTGGAGGCTGCGGGACGGATGCGGGGGACGGCGCGGAAGGTGGCGGAGATCGACTTGCTGGGGTGCTTTGCGCATCTGGCGGCGTTGCGCGGGTGGGTGAAGCCGCAGGTGGAGGAGAGTGGCTTGCTGGAGTTCGTGCAGGCGCGGCATCCGGTGGTGGAGCGGCGGATGGAGGAGTCGGGTGGTGGGCGGTTTGTGCCGAACTCGGTTTATATGGATGCGGGTATGGAATCGAAGACAGGGCCCGCTGTGTTATTGATTACAGGGCCGAATATGGGGGGCAAGAGCACGTATCTGCGAATGGCGGCACTGCTGGTGGTGATGGCGCAGATGGGGTGTTTTGTGCCAGCGGAACGGATGAGGTTAGGACTTGTCGATCGAATTTATACACGGATCGGGGCGAGCGACAATTTAGCGCGCGGGCGGTCGACGTTTATGGTCGAGATGACCGAGACGGCGGCGATTTTAAATACGGCGACGAACCGGTCGCTGGTGCTGCTGGATGAGATGGGGCGTGGGACGGCTACGTATGATGGATTGAGCCTGGCGTGGGCTACGGTGGAACATCTGCATGACCGGATTGGGGCACGGACGCTGTTTGCAACGCACTACCATGAGCTGACTCTGCTGGCGGAGAGGCTGGAGCGGCTGACGAATCTGCGGGTAACGGTGAAGGAGACAGCGGGAGGGATTGTGTTTCTGCATACGGTGGAGGCGGGGCCGGCGAGTAAGAGCTATGGGATTGAGGTTGCTAAGCTGGCAGGGCTGCCTGCGGGTGTGATTGCAAGGGCGCGCGAGGTGTTGAAGGTGCATGAGAGGGCGGAGACACAGCAGGTGCGGGAGGCTTCGCCTGCCGCGGCGCAGATGCAGATGACGATGTTTACGCCGCTGTCGCAGAGGATTGTGGACCGGCTGGCGGAGGCGGATGTGGATGGCCTGACTCCGAGAGAAGCGCTGAATTTGTTGGCGGAGTTGCAGCGGGAGTTGAAGGGGTGAGGAAGAATTTTTAGAAGCAAGAACAAAAACCAAATGCGGGGGTTCTTCGCTCCGCTCAGAACGACAAAGATTTGCGGTGAAGGGAATTCCGGCGTGATTCGATCGATGGTGGTGGCGGGTGTAATGAGTGGGACTTCGGCGGATGGAGTGGATGTGGCGGTGTGCCGGATTTCGCCTGCGCGGGCAAAGGGTGAAACGCTGGTGGTGAAACTGCTGGGGCATGTGGGGGTGTCTTATCCGAAGGCGGTGAGGGCGGCTGTGTTGGACGCGATGGATGCAGAGGCTATTTCGGTGGCGGAGCTGGCCCGGCTGAACTGGCGACTGGGTGAGGTTTATGCGGATGCGGTGGAGAAGGCGCAGAACTCGCTCGGAGTGAAGATTGGGTTGGTGGGGTGTCATGGGCAGACGGTGTATCACCAGGGAGCGGTGGAGAAATATCTTGGTAAAGCGCTGCGGGCGACGTGGCAGATGGGAGAGGCGGCGGTGATTGCGGAGCGGCTGCGAGTGCCGGTGGTGAGTGATTTTCGGCCATCGGATGTTGCTGCGGGCGGGCAGGGGGCCCCGCTGGTGCCGATGCTGGACTACTGCATGTTTCGTTCGGCGAAGGTGAGTCGTGTGCTGCTGAACCTGGGAGGGATTGCGAATTTGACGGCGATTCCTGCTTCGGCGGGTGTCGATGGCGTGATGGCCTTCGATACCGGACCGGGGAATATGGTGATCGATGCTTGTATGCAGCGGCTATATGAGCGGGAGTTCGATAAGGGTGGGGTGGTGGCTCGGACGGGCAATGTGTTGCAGCAGGTGGTGGAGACGATTTTGAAGGAGGATTACTTCTCTGCCCCGCCGCCTAAGTCATGCGGTCGGGAGCAGTTTGGGGAGGCGTTTGTTTCGCGGTTTATCGCGATGTGCCGGAAGGCGGGTGGAAGAGCGGATCGGGATGAGGATGTTGTCGCTACAACTACGGCTTTGACAGCGGCTTCGATTGTGGATGCGTATCGGCGGTTTGTCTGGGGGCATGTGGGGCAGGCGGCTCCGTTGTCACCAGTGGAGTTCGTGGTCGCAGGTGGCGGAGCCAAGAACGATTTGCTGATGAGGATGCTGCGGGGAGGGTTGGAGCCGCTGAAGGTGAAGGTACGGATGATGGAGGAGCTGGGGGTTCCGGGTCAGGCCAAGGAGGCGGTGGCGTTTGCGGTGCTGGCCTGGTTGAGTTGGAACGGGTTGCCGGGGAATGTTCCCTCGGCTACGGGGGCGCGGAGCGCGGTGGTCTTGGGGAAGATTAGCCCCAGATGACTTTTGTGATCGGGCGGAGAAAGGCGGATCGCTTACGCGAATGCCATGAGGCTAAGGACCCATGCTTAAGCGCGAAAAACGCGAGAAGGTTCTGCCGCAGGCGCCGATGGGGCACCCGCGTTCTTGGCTGGGTGATGGTTGTTGGATGCGCGTTGATGGTTGGGTGCAAGAACAGGGTGGAACAGCCAGGGGCGGTGGTGATGATTATTGAGAGTAGTCCGAATAATCTGGATCTGCGGGTGGGGACGGATGCGCAGTCGGAGCGGGTGGGGGGGCAGATTTTTGATGCTCTGGTGAAGAAAGATGAACATTATGAGCTGCAGCCGTGGCTGGCTACTAGTTGGGAGCAGCCGGATGCGGTGACCTGGGTGTTTCATCTGCGGGATGGAGTGCGGTTTCATGATGGTCGGCCGCTTGAAGCGGCGGATGTGGCTTACACGATTGAGAGTTTGATCGATGGGTCGCTTGTGACGGCGAAGGGTGGGAATTTTGCGGGGGTGGATCGAGCGGAGGCGCGGGATCGGCTGACGGTGGTGGTGCGGATGAAGCGACCGGATGCGGGGCTGCTGTTCAATATGAGCGATGGGTTGTTTGGAGTGGTGCCGAGGGGCTCGGGGAAAGATTTTGGGTTGCATCCGGTGGGGTCGGGGCCTTTCAAGTTTGGCAGTGCGGTGCAGGATAAAGAGGTGATCGTGGAGCGGAACCATGATTACTGGGCGGATGCGTTGCCGGCTCTGCAGACGAGCACACTGGGAGACGGCATACATCCCACCCTTTCGCAAGAAGCGCGAAAGGATGGGGCACCCGGGCGAAGGATCGAGCGGATACGGTTTGCGGTGGTGCCGGATACGATTACAAGCGCGTTGGAGTTGAAGAAGGGGTCGGCAGACCTGGCGAGCAATGTGGTGACGCTGGATATGGTGCATACGCTGGAGGCTGAGCCGAATCTGAAGGTGGAGTCGGGGGCGGGGTCGCCGGTGGTTTATGTAACTTTCAATGTTACAGACGCGCAATTGAAGGATAAGCGAGTGCGGCACGCGGTGGCTTGCGCGATGGACCGGCAGGCGATTGTGGATGCGATATGGCGTGGGCAGGCTCGACTGGCGAATACTTTGTTGCCGGTGGAGCATTGGGCGGCGGCTACGAATGATCAGCTGGCGCAGTATCCGCATGATGTGACGCGGGCACAGCGGCTGCTGCAGGAGGCGGGCTTCCCTGCTGGAAAAGATGGCGTGCGGATGCGGTTGACGATGAAGACTAGTACGGACGAGACGACCCGGCTGATGGCGGCGGTGTTGCAGCAGCAGCTGAGGGCGGCGGGGATTCAGCTGGAGATTCGGTCGGCAGAGTTTGGGACATTCTATGCGGATGTGACGAAGGGGGCGTTTCAGATTTATGCGCTACGGTGGATTGGGAGTAATGAAGACCCGGATATCTTTCGGTATGCGTATGGGTCGGGGAGTTTTCCGCCGAAGGGTGGGAATCGGGGGCGGTACTCGAATGCTCGGGTGGATGCTTTGTTGGCGGAGGCTTCGGCTTCATCGGATCGAGCGGTGAGGAAGAAGAATTACGTTGAAGTGCAGCAGATTCTGGCGGAGGAGCTGCCGGGGATTCCGCTTTGGTATCCGAATAATGAGGTAGTGCACACACGGCGTGTGGTGAATGTGCGGCCGCGGGCGTCCGGTAACTTCGACTTCCTGCGAGAGGCGGAAGTTACCGGGGATGCTGCGCGGTAGTTGGGTGGCTATGCTTTTTTGGGTTCCCAGAGGGCGATGGTCGCCCCGGTTGGATCGCTGAGAACGCTCATGTGGCCGTGGCCCGGGACTTCGCGGACATCGACGATGACTTTTGCCCCGAGAGACTTCGCTTTAGCCGTGGCGGCTTTAATGTCGTCGACGCCGACGTACGGCAGCCACATCGAGGGCGCGCCGGGCATGGGGTGTTTCATCATGCCGCCGATGGGAGCGTCGCCGTTTTTAATGAAGGTGTAGTCCATGCCCATGCCTGGGACGTCCTCGAGCTTCCAGTCGAAGAGTTTCGCGTAGAAGGCCCTTGAGGGGCCGAGGTCGGTGGTGTTGAGTTCTGTGTAAACGAACGGGTTTGCCATGATCTCTCCTTGGTGCGAGTTTGGTGACTTTGCGGACTAACAACAGCACAAAGACTATCTTGATCGGTTTTCAGTGGGTCGGTTTTTCAGTTGATCAGTAAAAGAGACTAGGCAGTTGTGAGAGTGCGCTGCAGGCGGTTGAGGCATCCGTTCCAGCCTTCGTTGTGCTTGTCACGGTCCTCGGTGTTGACGAACTGCTCGTGGGTGATGGTGACCTTGGTGGCCTCGCCGTCGGGGGTGAAGTCGACGGTAACAAGAGTGTCGTTGGGACCGCCATCCCAGCGCCAGGTGTAAACGAGTTTGCGGGGCGGCTCGATGACGCGGTAGGTGCCGAGGACGGTGTGGACATTGCCACCTTTGTGAGTGATGGCGATGCGGTATTCGTGGCCGACGCGGAGGTCGACATTGGCCTTAGTGGTGTAGTCGTCGGTGGGTGCGAACCACTGGCCGAGCTGGTTGGCGTCGGTCCACGCCTTGAAGACGCGGTCGACCGATGCGGGATAGGTGCGGGAGATTACGAGCGACGTGGGGGATGCGACGGCGGTTTGCGACATGCTTTGTTCTCCTGTTTTTTGGGATCGGTTTGTTCGAGAAATCTGCCAAGGTTGTCGAGCTGGTGTTCCCAGAAGACGCGATAGAGGGAGAGCCAGTCGGCGGCCTGCTGCATGGGGGCGACGGTGAGGCGGCACATGCGGACACGGCCGGTTTTTTTCTGCTCGATGAGGCCGGCCTGCTCGAGTACGTGGAGGTGCTTGAGGATGGCGGGCATGGAGATGTCGTGCGGACGGGCTAGTTCGGTGACGGACGCGCGTCCGCGCTGCAGGGTGGTGAGGATGGTTCGACGCGTGGGGTCGCTGAGGGCGGAGAAGGTGGCGTCGAGGCTGGCTGAATACTTAACCATACGGTTATGTATTATTCGCTAGTTGCGTTGGGTGTCAAGCGAAGGTGCAAAATATTTCTGATGGATTGATTCTGTAGGATTTACTTGAGATGCTTGTGCACCGGTTCCGTACTGCGGTCGGAGTTCAGGACAGAGCTCCTGGTTAATGGCTTAAGCGTGGTGATCCATAGCTCGGAGTTCGGAAACATCTGGGCAGACTTTCGGATCTAAGTTTGCAAAGAGCACTTCTATCGTGCAAGGATTTTGAAACATCCAGAAATTGACATAAGTGGTCGATCCGAATGCGGCAATATGGCTTAGAAAATGAAATGTTTTCATAAACGAATCATCGTCATTTTCATCCTGCTGTGTGCGCCGCTGAGTGCCCTTAGCCAACAAGCGCCGGCGGCGCCGGACCGCCCTTGGGAGTTGTCGTCCAAGATGCAGCCGGGTGTTCCGCCGCGACATTCTCCCGCGTTTGTTCCCGATCCATTGAAGATTTATACGCTGCCTGAGCTGGTAGACGTCGCAGAACAGAACAACCCGGAAACGCGCGGGGCTTGGGAAAACGCCAAGGCGCGCGCTGCCGAACTGGGAATCTCCAAAGCGACTCTCTATCCCACTCTGGCTGCCGTGGCGCTCGCGGATACTAACCGTAGCCAACTCTTTTTCTCTCCGCAATTCTATCGCCAAACCAGCGGGACATTTTCTCCGGTTCTGGTCCTCAATTACGTTATCTTCGATTTCGGCAGGCGATTGCAGGAGGTAGCGATCAGTCGAAGCAATCTGCTGGCTGCCGACTTTCTCTTCAACGACACTCACCGCAAAATTATCTTTCAGGTGATGGCAGCTTATTACCGGGTACTCAACAGCAAAGGCCAGGAGAACGCACAGGAAGCCAACTTGAAAAATGCGCAGACGGTCGAGGACGCCGCCGAAGCGCGGCTTCATGAGGGTCTGGCGACCTTGCCGGATGTGCTCGAAGCCCGCAGCGCCACTGCGCAGGCCGACTATGATCTGCAGGCAGCGATCGGGGCAACTGAGATTGCTCACGGGGACCTGGCAACCGCTCTCGGCATTTCGCCTACCAGCAAGTTCCAGGTCGAGAGCATTCAGAATCTGACCATCCCGCAAGACCTCACCGATACGGTTGAGGCGTCGATCGACCGGGCGTTGGCGCAGCGTCCCGACCTTATGCAGCAGGTGGAACAACTTCGCGCCGCAGGAGCCGAGATCAAGGCCGCAAAGACGGCCTACCTGCCCACGCTAAGCTTCGATGGCAACGGCGGCCTCGCCCGCATTTACGCACAACAGAATTTTGGGCCAGGACTTTACTCTCCGACCCAGGAGACGTGGGATGCAAGACTCAGTCTGACCTGGAACTTGTTTGACGGGCTCGCGCGCGAGAATCGGCTGGCCAAGGCGAAGGCGGATCAGAAGCAGGCAACGGCGGAGGTCGATGCCGTTCGTGATCAAGTGGAAAATCAGGTCTGGTCAGCCTACTCCACCGCGCGGACGGCGCTCCGCCAGCAGAAGGCCGCCGCCGCGTTGTTAGCCGCTGCGAGCGAGTCCTATGATGCGGCCTTGCAGTCGTATAACTATGGCGTTCGCAGCCAGATCGATGTGGTTTCTGCACAGCGTGCCCTAGCGGCGGCGCGCACCGCCGACGTGAGCGCGCGCACCCAACTGTTGACCGGAATTGCTTCCTTAGCCTTCCAGACGGGAGACCTGCTTCATCATGCAAAAGGGCCTTAGAGTGGCTGGAAAGTTGAGTTCACCCATTCGTCGATGCACAGTCCGGATAGCTCTGGCCGCGGGTTGTTTTGCCGCGACACTGCCAATCGCCGGATGCTCTCGCGCGCCCTCTTTTAATCTCCTTGGCTCGTTTTTTCCCGCGTGGATATTGTGCGGAGTCATCGGAATTCTGCTCGCTGTTGCTGTCCGGTTGTTTTTTGTTCGCATCAAACTGGAGCCGCAACTGAAGCCGTTGATCCTGGTGTATCCCTGTCTGGCTGCGTTTTTTACATTTACCCTCTGGCTGTTGTTCTTCAGCTGATTCGGAAAGGAGAAGCGATGCCCGAAAACGATCCAAGTCCCCCATACAAACGCCTAGGCCAAATCGTGAGCATTGCGATCGTCGCTGCTGCGGTGATTAGCGGGTTGTTGTTGATCGCGGAGACTAATCGATACCCACGGACCGACGACGCTGAGGTATTCGCGAACTACATCGGCATTGCTCCCCAGGTCGATGGCCCGATCACGCGGCTTGCGATGCAGGACAACGCCTTCATCAAACAAGGTGAATTGCTCTTTGAGATCGATCCACGGCCTTACGAATATGCCCTGCAGAAAGCCACCTCCGATTTGAACACGCTCGAGGGGCAGATCGTCGACCAGCGCAGGACGATCGCTTCGCAGAGGAGCGCTGTTGGAGCCGCGCAGGCTAACACTGACAGTGCAGCCGCGAATGTCGACCGCGCTGCCGCTGCGGTGAACGAAGCCAAAGCAAATGTTGCTAACGCCAAGGCAGCGCTCGACAGCGCCAGCGCCGACTTGCTCTACACGACCAACAACTATCACCGTATCGAGCCGCTGCTGGCCAAGCAATTCGTCACGGTAGATCAGGTGGACCTTGCGAGAACCGCAGTCACCTCGAAGGAACAGGCGGTAAGTCAGCGACGCGCGCAGGTACTCCTCGCGGAAGCTCAGGTGCAATCTGCCCAGGCGCAATATGAACAGGCCAAGGCGGTGGTTGAGCAAAGCCATGCGCAACTTGGCCAATCGCAACACAGCGTGCTGACCATCGAGCCGCTCACTGCTCAACGGGAGGGCCGCGCTTCGGCGATCCGAACTGCCGAATACAACCTCAACAACTGCAAGGTCTACTCGCCATTCGATGCACGAGTGACCAATCTGAATATCTCCCAGGGCGCTTACGCCCATACCGGCCAACAGGTCTTCACGCTTATCGATACGCGCGTCTGGTGGGCTATCGCGAACTTCCGTGAGACTCAACTTCACCGCATAAAGCCTGGGATGCATGCCGATGTCTACGTGCTATCCAGGCCAGGGATCCGGTATGACGGAGTGGTCGACAGCGTCGGATTCGGCGTGCGACCCGATTCGACCCTAGTCGGAACATTCGCATCCACCGGACTACCTGACGTGCAGCGCTCGTTGAACTGGGTGCACCTGGCTACGCGTTTTCCGGTGCGGGTTCGGATCAACGCGCTTGAGTCGGAGCCCTTTCGTCTCAGCGAGTCCGCAGTGGTAGTGATTCGCGGCGACGAGAAAGCGAAATAGCTATGGCGGGCCCGAGTGCAGCATTGCCGAACAGCATCGATCAGGGGGGCCGATGGTTTTGGAACTTTCTCAAGCAGGAGCTGACTCCCTATCCGGGAAGGCTATGGGTTGTCGGTCGGGTAACTATCTCAGCGACCATTGTGATGTTGCTGATCATGACGTTTCAGATTCCCAACGGCTATCTTGGCGCGTTCTTCACTCTCTTGCTTAGCCGGGAAAATCCTACGGCAACCTTGCTCGCCGGCTTCCGAACCGTGTTGATTTTCCTGATTGGCACTCTCTACACGGCTATCAGTGTCAAGATGTTGATTGGCGACCCGCTGACGCACTTCCTATGGATTGCCGCCAGCATCTTCCTCTGCTTTTATCTACTGCGCATTGTCGATTACGGGACGGCGAGTCCGCTCGGCTTTGGAGTATTAGGGGCCATTCCTCTCTGGGATGCAAACGCGCTCGACGTGAACACGCGGATGGAGGACACCTTATGGACAGCCGGCGTGGTCGCTCTCGCCGTGGTGGTAACAGTTGCTGTCGAGTATGTCTTCCGCGGGGTACATCCGACCACCGACCTCACGGAAGGCATCGAGGTGCGTTTGCAGACGGTGGAAAATATCTTACGGTCGGCGGCGGAGGGCCGGCCTCTCGATAGTGAGTGGGAGAAAAAGCTTGCGCTGTATTCGACCGTTGGTACATCGAGGCTTCGCAGGCTCATCCTGCGATCGGCATATAGCTCCCATTTCAAAGCGCAGATGGGCACGGCAATTGCTCTGATTGGGCGTTTGATCGATATCACAGCCAGCTTCCACCTCGCCTTGTCGGAACAAACTGGAGCAATCGGCGCAGACGATAGCCAACGGTGCCTGCGTCTCGCCGATGAAGTGAAGGAGCTTTGCAAAGACTTGATGCAGCAGCAACTCCCCGAGGAGATCAAGCGGCCATTGCGGGAGGTTCCGTCGCAGCTTCCCTTCCTGCCAACGATGGAGAGCACGGTGGCGCTTATTCCGAAGGCATTTTCGGGAACCGTATCCCTGGATACTTTAATCTCAGCGCCTCTGGACGAAGAGGGGCCGGCGCCTCTATTCGCCGCCGACGCCTTCTCCAACCCGGCTCACGTGCAATTCGCGTTGCGCGGTACGCTCGCGGCCATGGTCTGCTATGTCACCTATACGGCGACCGACTGGCAGGGGCTTAGCACCTCGGTTGTGACTTGCTTCATCACCGCGCTGTCAACCATCGGCTCTTCCCGGCAGAAACAGGTCCTGCGGGTGAGCGGCACGTTCATCGGCGGGGTCATCTTCGGCATGGGAGCCCAGGTCTTTGTGCTCCCATACATTGACAGCATCGCCGGCTTTACACCCCTTTTTATAGTTGTCACCGCGATCTCCGCGTGGGTTTCGACATCGTCGGCAAGGCTCTCCTATCTTGGCGTGCAGATTGCCCTCGCCTTTTACTTGATTCACCTGCAGGAGTTCACCATCCAGACTTCGCTCTCCGTCGCCCGCGATCGTGTCTTCGGAGTCCTCCTCGCCCTGGTGTCGATGGCGCTCTTCTTTGACCTCCTTTGGGTGAGGAATGCCGTTAGCGAGATGCAGGCCGTGTTCGCCCACAATCTGGAGATGTTCGCCGAGCTCGCCGAACAGTTGCTGGTGGAAGACCACGTCAAAGCAATCAAACGGATCCGCCGGTTGCGCGATCAAATCAGCGACGGCTTTCAGGCAGTGACCGCCCAATCCGATGCGGTTCTTTTGGACTTCAGCCCTTCGCGTCAGCAAAAACTGCAGGTCCGCAAAAACATACAGCGATGGCAGCCGGCCATCCGCACGCTGCTTCAGGTGCAAATCACTGCCGTGCAATATCTCGCGTTAACCCCGCTCACGACTCTGCCCGAACCCATCGCCGAGGCCGGAATCGTGTTTGAAAAGGATGTTGCTCATGTGATGCGCGCCATGGCAAGCGAGGTAAGCGAAAAGCGAGGGGGTGCGGTTCCAGATATCCGGGTGTCCGCCGAGAGGGTTCAAGGGGAGGTCCGCAAGTATTATCAGGATCTCGGCGTGCCCGTAACTTCCCAGGCCTCCGATCTCATTGGCCTCACCGAAAGTCTTGCATCCGTTCTTCAACCACTCTACGAAGACATCCACTCAACTTTTGCGGACGCTTCGAGGACCGCCCTAACGCGACCTCAGCTTCTGCACAAGGCGGCCCGATCGTAGCATTCCGGATAGTCTTCCGAAGGGCTGCCCCAGACCCATCGTTTCGCAAAGAAGCGTTTCGCGCTGAACAAATACCATCCTCCGCCGATAGGGAATCCAGCCGCAACCCGGACTCTTACGAAACGGAACCCGCCGATGAAATCACCCCTCCTCGCCGTCAGCACGCTCCTCATCGCCAGCACGCTTGCAACTCCCCATACCTTTGCGCAAACCCCGCGCGTTGAGAACGCCGTGCTCGACACGGCATCCACGCCGCTCCATGCCGAGCGCTTAGCCAGTTCAGCCGCCTTCGTGACTGCCCGTCCGCGTGCTATTGGCGCAGCTCGAAGCCCTCGCCCCTTCTCGAGCCTGGGAATGGCCACGCGAGCCGGGTTCGCGGGGGCCGGCTTTGATCTTGCCACGCCCCTCGCAAGAAAGTTCAACCTGCGCGCCGGCACAGATTTTTTCAGCTACAACACCAGCTTCCAGGAACAGGGCGCCAACGTCGGTATCGATCTTCACCTGCGTTCCAGCCATGGAGCTCTCGACTGGTTTCCCTTCGGTGGACACTTTCGCCTCAGCCCTCAGGTCGTCTTCGGCAACAACAATCGCATACTGGCTACTGCCATCATTCCCCCGGGCAGCACCATTACGCTCAACGGTCAGGACTATCTCAGCAGCTACACGGACCCGCTGCGCGGCTCGGGACGAATCGACTTCCGCAAAGTCTCTCCGGGTATTAGTTTTGGCTTTGGCAACCTCATTCCGCGCGACCGCAGCCACTTGAGCATCCCGGTCGAGATGGGCTTCTACTACGCTGGGCAGCCGAGCCTCCAGGTAGCCTTCTTCGGCAGCGCGTGCGACCCGAATCTCTCACCGTCGGTGGGCTGCCAGTCCGTCAGTCAGGATCCTGGCTTCCAGCAAAACCTCGCCGCGTTCAAAGTGCGCAACGATCACAATCTCAGCTACGCGAGCTTCTTTCCTATCTTCTCGGTCGGCTTCGGCTATCGCTTCTGGTAGGTGTTGCGGACGCCCAACATGGCGCGGGTGTTCTGTTTGATGAGTGTCTTCTCAGTTTCGCTGTCCTTATTCCGCTTATCGGGGCGAGAATGCGGATTCCCTTGGCTTCCACATTGACGGAGCGGCCAAGGTTCTTCCACGTCCAGAACCCTGCCACGCGGGTTGCGGTGGGCACGTTCGTGATGTGTTTGAGGAGACGAGTTCGACGCTTTATGCGGTCATCGAAGGCGGTATTGCGCCCGCCGATGTAGCCGCACGCTTCGGAGTACCGAAACCGTGGTGAACACCGTCTCAAGCTGGCCAGTGTCAGTCCCTTCGCTCATCGCGCGGGAGGTACTGCTCAATGTGATCGCGCACACTAGGGCCTGTTCACACTACGCGTAGAGCTTCGATGATAAGTAACGAAATGGAGAAACCCGAGAAAGACGATATCCAGTTTCTTGAAGCTGGAGAAGATGCGCCGGAAGCCCTTGAGGCGGCGAAAGAGCCTCTCGATTTCGTTGCGCCTCTTGTAAAGTTCCCGGTTAAATTCCCACGGATCGGAGGGTGGACTTCGGCGGGACCACTGGGATAATGCCCGGATCCACCACCAACTGCCGCGTTTCGCGCAACAGTTTCCTATCGGTGCCGTGTTAGTTGCCCGCAACGCGCGAATGCAACTTGTCAGCCTGTATATATCGAAAGCGCCCATGAATCTCGAAGCGCCGCAACCCCGCCTATCGATGCATCGTAATGAGGATCCAGGCCTGATTCCCATTACATCTTCTTCCTGCTAGTCTGTCCCGAGTCTGATCCTTCTTCGTGTGGCATTGATGCAAGATTCGACGCATTCACGCGTAGTAGGAATATGTAATTGTCCCGCCAAACATGCGGCAGATAGTATCTGCACTGTGCTGAGTTTGGATTGCAGGTAATTGTCTTCACGCTTAACTCCAGGAAGGGTCAGGGATTTTCGTCGTTTTGAGGTTAATACACACTAGTAGAAATTCTAGTAGCCGCGACGGGTCGTCGTCGGCGAGAATCCTTGGTATCTCGGCGAGCCGGTAGGCGTAACGGGTAATGAAGACTTGTTGGTTCGATGTTTCCAACAGAGGCGATTAGCAACGCAAATGGATTTTCATTTGAAGCTTGTTGTGCCAAGCGATCCTCGGTTCTTATCTATTGCCCGTCATGTGGTAAGCGAGGTAAGCGCGATTTGTGGTTTGCCGGATGAAGCGCGCCAAGGAGTCACTTTAGCTCTTGATGAGGCCGTAGCCAATGTCATCCGACACGCTTACAAGAACCGTAATGACCAGGAGATCGAATTGGACTGTCAAGCGAATGACGAGCGAATTGTGTTTAGGCTCCTCGACGAGGGCGAGCCACCAGATCCGGCCAGGATATGCGGGCAGCCCCTGGATGACGTCTCGCTGAGCGGTCGAGGAACGCACTTGATGAGGGCGATCATGGACGAGATGTCGTACAAACAAACTTCCGGGAAAAACGAACTCCGATTAGTCAAGAACCTTCCTCGCGCGCAGGTAAGTCCGGCCGGTGGGTAACCGGCGGCCGCGAAGTGAATGGTGACAGTGGAAATGGTCAACTCGCAACGCTGGTTCGAACCTAATTCGAGGGTGGAGGACATGCAAAGAACAATGGCTGCTTCAACACGGTCAGCAGGAGAGATTACGATCGTCGACCTCGTGGGTCAGATAGATCTTGGCAGTTCACCAGCTCTCCGAAAGACGTTGCTAAATTCCCTGAAAACCACAAATCATATGGCCATAAACCTTGGCGGGGTGAGCTACATCGATAGCTCCGGGATCGCCTCATTGGTAGAGGTCCTCAAGGAGGCGCAGAACACCAAGAAGCGGCTTGTGCTCTTTGGTGTCGGAGGGGCGGTTTTTCAGGTCTTGCAACTGACGCGTCTGACCGGAATTTTTGAGATAGCCCAAACCGAGGAACAGGTGCTCCATGGCTGAACGCCGAAAGTTCGAGGCATGGCTTGCATCAAATAGCGCCTGCCGCAACGCCGCTGAGGTCGCGTCTTCAATCGGAGGCCCGGAGCATTGAAAGCTTCAGAGAGAATCGTAGCGATACCTGCCCAGGTAGGCTTCCGGACCATAAGTGGGCTGGCGTACATCGGCGACTTGGCGAACCTCGCGGGCCAGTCCGCCTATTTCACCCTTGTGGCCCCTTTCCGGGGTCGGCGTCTGCGCCCTGAGCGGGCTTTCCATCAAGCTATGGCTATTGGCGTGGAGGCCATACCCATCGTCTCACTGATTACGTTTTTTGTCGGCTTGATCATGGCCCTGCAAAGCGCCTATGAGTTGCGGAGGTTAGGGGCCATGCAGTTGGTGGCTGGGGCCGTGGCCGTTTCGATTCTCCGTGAACTTGGGCCGCTGCTTACCGCTATCGTCGTCATCGGCCGCTCGGGGTCCGCCTTCGCAGCGGAGATCGGTACCAAGAAAGTGACCGAAGAGGTGGACGCTCTCAAAACCATGGCTTTTGATCCAGTTGCGTTTCTGGTCGCACCAAAATTTCTGGCCATGCTGTTCATGATGCCGGCCCTAGCGATCTGGGCCGATTTCATGGGCGTGGTCGGGGGATGTGTCTTCGGCGTGGCAGCCGCCAATTTTACGATTGTCTCTTATTTCCAGGCGACGCGAGACGCGATCCTTGCGCGCGACATTTATACAGGACTGATAAAGAGTCTACTTTTCGGCATGGTAATTACGGCTGTCGGATGTAAGGAGGGTTTTTCGACAGGCGCCGGCGCCGAGGAGGTGGGACGCTCGACGACCGCGGCAGTGGTCACTTCGATTGCCCTGGTTATCTTGGTGGACCTGGTATTTACGAGCTTATTCTACGTTATCAATCCTTCTTGATCAGGAGCACGTCCATGAGGTTAAGGCGTCCGTGGATGCTGAAATCGCGAGTACCAATTGGCCCAGCGATGGTTGCGAAAGTGGCGTCGGTAGCAGGTAACGAAGATGGCTGAGCCTCCCAACGAAGCGGCCATTTCGGTGGTCAACCTCCGCGTGAGCTATGGTGAGCGCGAGATCCTGCACGGGATCACGTTCGACGTGCGCCGGGGAGAGACTATGGTGATCCTGGGCGGATCAGGTTCAGGCAAGAGCACCCTATTGAGAACGTTAGTTGGTTTGGAAAGGCCGACCTCCGGCGAAGTGTGGATCCAAGGCGCCAACACTGCGGAGATTTCCGATCGCGAGATGGACTCGATTCGCAAGAAGATTGGTATGTCGTTCCAGGGCTCGGCACTGTTCGGATCGATGACGGTCGGGGAGAACGTCGCGCTGCCTTTGCGCGAGCATACCGATCTCGAAGAATCCACGATCAGGGTCATGGTGAGGATCAAGTTGGGACAGGTTGGTCTGGGCAATTTTGAGGACTACATGCCTTCCGAACTCAGCGGAGGCATGAAAAAGCGCGCCGCTGTGGCGCGAGCGCTGGCCATGGATCCCGAGATACTGTTTTTCGACGAGCCGTCGGCTGGACTGGATCCCATCATCGCTGCGGGACTCGACGAACTCATCCTGGAGCTCAAGAAGGCCTATGCCATCACGATAGTGGTAGTAACCCACGAATTGGCCAGCGCCTTTCTGATCGCGGACCGAATGGTCTATGTGGACCGCGGCCACATTGTTGCACTGGGCACCAAAGAGGAATTCCAAGCGAGCGACCATCCGCGCGTTCGCCAGTTTCTGGATCGAAGGCCAGAGCCTGAGGTGGTTCAGGAACTCGACTATCTGCAGATGCTCACCGCGGACCGCAAGGGCAAGAGAACCTAATAGGACGGTGCCATCGAAGATGAGGAAGCTATGAATAGTATGCGTGAACAGGCACTGGTTGGCTTCTTTGTGTTGGTTGCGGCTGCCCTGCTGATCGGGACGCTTCTCGCCGTATCCGGAACTTTTTCATCTGGAGGCGTCCCGTATCATACCTATTTCAAGTCAGCCGGAGGCCTAGTACCAGGCGCTATGGTCCGCTATGGCGGTATGGAAGCCGGCAAGGTCGACGGAGTACATGTGGATCCCAAAGACTCGACCCGCATTGAGATCGATTTCCGTGTGCACCCCAACATTCCCGTAAAAATCGACAGCATCGCAAAGATTGCCGCACTAGGGGCCCTCTCTGATAACTTCGTGGAGGTCGGGACCGGAACCAAAAACGGCCAACTCGCCCCGCCTGGCAGCGAACTCAAGTCGGCCGAGACACTCGGAATTGGTGACCTCGGCGACATGATTGGCAGCCTGACCCCGATTGCCAATCAGACGTTGCAGAACCTGAACCAGCGTCTCACCGAACTGCAAGTGACCATCGCCCGTGTCAACGATCTCCTGAACGACCGGAACCGTGCGAACATAGGCGGCAGCTTGGGCAACTTGAACGCCATGCTCGCTGAAGACCGGCCAAAGGTGTCAGCTAGCTTAACCAACGTCCAGGCAGCGAGTGCGAAGCTTGTCCCCTTACTCGACAACCTCAAGAAGACGATGGATGAGGCGAACACGACCTTGGGGCACGTTGACTCTCTAGTAGTAGAGAATCGCGAGGACATCCGAACAATCGTCGTCGAGCTCAGAGAGACGATGCGTACTGCGTCCTCTCTCCTGGAGCAGCTAAAGAATACGACGGAGGATAACGCGGACAACATCGACCAGATCATCGTGAATATCCACGCCACAACAGAGAACATGAAAGAACTGACGGAATCGCTGAAGAAGAACCCTTCATTGCTTCTTCGCGGAAGCACCCTGAAAGACCGAAAGCCTGGCCAAAAGTGAGGCAGAGTACCCATGCGGATGACCGATGGTATGTCGAGCGGCTAGTTCCCTGCTGACGGCGGCAAGAGCGTACTGGCACCAGGCGTTGATAAAGTTTAGGGCTCTTGAAGCAATATCGAGGGCCTACGGAAGAGGTTGTCTATGCATCGAATGACCCGATTAGTTCTTATATCCGCGCTCTCTTTGAGCCTAAACGGCTGCGCTAAAAGCAAGCCCATCCACTACTACACTGTGGGACTTCCCGTGGCGCCCACACTTTCAACAAGCGCACACCCATTGCCCTTGTTGGTCGGAAGTATTGGGGGGGCGGATATATATCGGGACACGCCGATTGTATATCGCATTGGCACCAACGAGATTGGTGCGTACCAGTACAGTCGTTGGGCGGAGCCGCCGGTCGGATTAGTCAAAGAAAAATTGATAAGCATATTGAGTGCGTCAGGCGATTACCAGTCCGTGACCAGTCTCGGGAGTAATTCGAATGGACAATTTGTGGTTCGCGGCAGACTCTACGAATTCGCGGAAGTCGACGGCGCGAATATCACTGGGCTCGTGTCCATGGAATTTGAACTCTATGACCGAAAGTCGGGCAAAACCCTGTGGACGCATTTCTATTCCCAGTCTGAACCGGTGCAGAGCAAGGACATCTCATCGGTCGTTACGGCGCTGGATACCAATCTCGACCGTGGACTGAAAGAGGTCGCTGCAGGACTCAGCCAGTATTTCTCGGCGAACCCTGTCGGCAGGTCTTGAGAGGGTTTGAATCCGGATTCGCAATGAGCATAGGCTGAAGTATGATCCTGCTGCCATACAACTGGTTCGAATCGCGTCCCGGCGCCGGAACCGCCCCCATCAGGTTTTGCCACGCAAAATATTCTCAGCGCGTTTTGTCCTGCCTGGTAAGCTCCGGGCTTGATCGGAGAAAAAAATGATATCGCTGCTTCGGAACATGAAAATACGGCGAAAGCTCCTGCTAGCGGTACTTCCGCTCGCGCTGATGGTGCTCCTCGCAACGGTGTATTCATCGTTCTCAAGTAAGACGACCGACACAGCCTATAGCGAATTGCTCGGCCACGACGTCAAGACCCTGCAAAACCTCTCGGTAGCTCGGGCGCACGCGAATCGAGTCGGTCTTTTTCTTTATGAAGAGATCACCGATCCCGACCCCGACAGGAAAATCAGGATCGATAGTGAGTTAGACTCCGTCTACGCCGATTACCAGAGACAGATCGCGGACGCTCTCATTCAGAGCCCGGATCACACCACGGAAATCAAGGTCACGGCGGCTCTTTTCGAGAAAGCGTTCTCGGATGCGCGTCCCATTCGTGCCGCTGCCCTGGCGGGCAACACCGAAAAGGCTCTGAGCCTAATTCGCGGTACTGTGGGTGCCGAATTTCAACAGGCGCAACAGGCTGCCATCAACCTGGTCAACGAAGTGCGAACGTCCGTAGACCGGCAATCGGACGATCTAACCAGAATAACCAATCGAGCGATTCTTATCCGATGGATCGTTCTCTGTCTGGGGCTTGCAGCAACTTTGATCTTCACCCTTTATATCGTTCAAAGTCAGGTGATCTCCGAGTTGCTCAACGTTCGCGGCAGCGTGCAGGCTCTTGCCGACGGACACCTGGATCAAGCCATCCCCTATCTGACCCAGACGAATGAAATCGGTGCGATCACTCGTGCCTTAAGTACCCTTCAGTTGAATGCTCGAGAACGCGAGATGCAACATTGGGTGAAGGCCGAGGTTTCGGGCATCACCGAGCAGTTGCAGTCCTCCGAGAACTTTGCGGCGGTCGGAAGATGTTTGTTCACGAATCTGTCGAAGTCCATCCCGCTCTTCTACGGGGCTCTCTACGTCCGCAACGAGGATCGCACACGTTGGATTCGCGTCGGTGGTTTTGCACTCGACAATCCAGATCAAGGTCGGGAGTTCGCCGTTGGAGAGGGGCTCGTTGGCCAGACCGCTGTCGAGAAGCGGCCCCTCGTGGTCCCCGCAAACGAGGGCGATCATCTTCGTGTCTCGACCGGGATGGGGACCATCTCGCCCAACACTCTTCTGTTTCTGCCGGTAGTCAGTCAGGAAGTCGTTGTTGGAGTGCTCGAGATGGCGCCGATTTCAGCCCTATCGCAGCGCGAGAAGGCATTGCTCGATGCACTGCTGCCAGCGTTGGCGGTGAATGCGGAGATCTTGTCCGCCAATATCCGGACCAGAAAACTTCTCGAGCAGACGCAGGCCCAGGCTGAAAAGCTTGCCATTTCCGAACGCCAGGTCATCGCCCGCAAAGAAGAACTCGAAGCCGGCAACCGGGCTTTGGAGGCATCCGAGGCAGAATTGCGACGCGCCAAGGAAGTGGCAGAAGAAGCCACTCGGATCAAATCAGACTTCCTGGCTAATATGAGCCACGAGATCCGGACACCGATGAATGCCATCATCGGCATGTCGCATCTGGCCATGAAGACCGAACTCAATCCTCGTCAGAAGGGTTATGTCCGAAAGATCCAGCAGTCCGGCCAGCACTTGTTGGGCATCATTAACGACATACTGGATTTCTCGAAGATCGAGGCGGGCAAATTATCCATCGAAAATATCGACTTCGATATCGAAAAAGTGCTGGAAAACGTCAGCACACTGATTTCCGAGAAGGCCACGGCCAAAGGCCTGGAGCTGATCTTCGACATCGACCCGGCAGTTTCCACTCACGCGAAAGGCGACCCGCTTCGCCTTGGGCAAATCCTTATCAACTACTGCAACAACGCCGTCAAGTTTACAGAGCGTGGCGAGATCGTAGTCAAGGCTCGCATCAAGGAAGAAGACGAAAACGGCGAACTAATTTACTTCTCTGTCAGCGACACGGGCATCGGTCTGACCGACGAGCAGATGGGCCGTCTCTTCCAAGCGTTCGAACAGGCAGATGCCTCCACCACGCGCCAGCACGGCGGGACGGGGCTGGGCCTCGCGATCTCGAAAAAATTGGCACAGTTAATGGGCGGCGATGTCGGAGTGACCAGCGAGGTGGGAAAAGGAAGCACATTTTGGTTTACCGCTTATCTTGCAAAGGGCGACGCCACCTCAAGACGTCTGCCCCAGCCCGACCTTCGCGGCCGACGCGTTCTGGTCATCGATGACAACTCGCAGGCCCGCGAGATCGAATCCAGCATGCTGGCAAGCATGACATTCGTGGTGCATGAAGCGTCGTCCGGCCGCGAAGGTATCGAGATGGTCCAACAGGCGGCCAACCGCAACGAGCCCTACGACATCGTCTTCGTCGATTGGCAGATGCCCGGCCTCGATGGCATCGAAACAGGCAAACAAATTCGTGCACTGCCGGGGGTAGCAGTCCCACCGCACCTGGTCATGGTGACAGCCTACGGTCGCGAGGAGGTGTTGAAGCAGGCTGAGGAAGCCGCCTTCGATAACGTGCTGATCAAACCTGTAACTCCTTCGATGCTCTTTGACTCAGCGGTCCAGGCTCTGAGTGGTGATCAAGGGACGGCACGCGAAGCCGAGGAGAGTCCGGCCCCCAACCTCGACTTCGACCAACTACGCGGGGCGCGGGTGTTACTGGTGGAGGACAATGAACTCAATCAAGAGGTCGCGATGGGACTGCTCGAAGTGGCCCATATGTCCATCGACCTCGCAGAGAACGGCGAGGTTGCAGTCCGGATGGTGGGCGAGCACGATTACGATCTCGTGTTGATGGACATGCAGATGCCGGTAATGGATGGAATCGCGGCGACAAAAACGATCAGGTCTAACCCACGTTTCCGCGAGCTGCCGATCATTGCGATGACAGCCAACGCGATGGATGCAGACCGCGAAATATGCCGGCAAGCGGGGATGAACGACCATGTCAGCAAGCCCATTGATCCTGACGCGCTGTTAGCGACAGTGACGAAGTGGATAAAGCCGCGTCGCGCTCGGACCTCCGAACCTCCGGCCCAGAAGGTTGACGCCGCGTCCTCACAAAATCTCCCGGACCTGCCCGAAATTGACGGTGTCGACATCAAGGATGGTCTCAAGCGAGTAGGCGGGAATAGTCGCCTGTACCGAGACCTGCTAATAAAGTTCGCGGCGAAACACAGTGACACGGGACTGCAGATCTCGGACGCTCTGCATATCGGTGACCGCAGCACGGCTGAACGAATCGCCCACACGGTGAAGGGAGTCGCTGGCAACATCGGTATCAAGCCAGTCCAATTCGCCGCCGAGAAGTTGGAAAAGGCGATACGAGAGAGCGATTCGGCGGCCTCTACGATGCTTCAGGATTTCACCTCAGTCCTGCGCACTCAGATCGATGCCATTGAGCAGGCTTTGCCATTAGAAACGCTCGCGCTTGAAATCGAACCAAGGAAGAGCTTCGATCCCATCGCTGCTTCACATGAAATCACACGCCTGCGGAGCCAGCTGAAGGCAAGCGACGGGGATTCGGAGGAGACATTTCGTACTCTGCGGAACGTCCTCGGCAACCAGGTCGAGAAGGCGCGATTGGATGCACTTGGTGCGGACGTAAGCAATTTCGACTTCACCCAGGCGCTGTTGAAGCTGGACGAGATCGTTAAAGAACATAGTTTGAATCCAGAAGGGGTAAAAGGATGAACGACGAAATGAAAACCTTGTTACTTGTCGACGATGAACCCGCGAACATACAGATCGTGAACTCGATCCTCAAAGACATCTACAAAACTCGCATCGCGACAAATGGCATGAAGGCCTTGGAACTTGCCAATCAAGATCCGGCTCCCGATTTGATTTTGCTGGATGTCAAAATGCCCGAGATGGACGGCTACGAGGTTTGCGCCCGTCTCAAGTCAGTTGACCAAACGCGGGATATCCCCGTGATCTTCCTGACAGGTCAAACCGAGATTGATGACGAAACGAAGGGTTTTGAGGTCGGTGCGGTCGATTATATCCATAAGCCGTTCTCGCCGGCGGTCGTACAAGCCAGAGTACGCACGCACCTTGTGCTCCGCGGCATACGC